>Ga0209800_10000978_pt1 | contig 35085 bp, 28 predicted proteins | sample Higcelweek8metaG_FD_187174 | JGI IMG/M metagenome (GOLD analysis project Ga0209800, IMG submission 187174) | Freshwater pond sediment microbial communities from the University of Edinburgh, under environmental carbon perturbations - High... | ecosystem: Environmental > Aquatic > Freshwater >...
GATATTTGCTGTGCTTGCTGATGATGATCAGAATGAGCTTGGCGTCACGCGAACAGTTGTCAATGGAGATTCGTTTCCGTCAATCACATCGCGCTGCCCGCAGGTGCATCTGTTCGAACGTGAAATTGCTGAACAGTTCGGGCTTAAGCCCGATGGACATCCATGGTTTAAACCGGTACGTTATCATAAGTCTTATTCAAAAATGGATGCATGGAATCGCTCCGGAGACGAGGAGATACTCTGCGGAGTCGGAGATTTTTACCGCGTTGAAGGCGAGCAGGTTCATGAGGTCTCTGTCGGGCCTGTGCATGCTGGCATTATAGAACCCGGGCATTTCCGTTTTCAGTGTCATGGCGAGACTGTGTACCATCTTGAAATCGCACTCGGGTATCAGCATCGAGGTATAGAGCAGGCATTGAGTAAAGGGCCTGATAAACGTTCTATTTACTATGCAGAAGCAGCATCCGGAGACACGACTATCGGCCACTCGATGTCATATTGTCAAATTATCGAATCATTGTCTAATTGTCAACAGTATGCACGGGCTCAGGCTCTAAGGGGAATTGCTCTTGAACTGGAACGTCTTGCGAATCATACCGGGGACCTTGGCGCACTTGCAATGGATATGGGTTTCCTGCCCACATCGTCATACTGCGGCCGGATACGCGGTGATTTTCTGAATATGACCGCACTTCTCTGCGGAAGCAGATTCGGACGCGGATTTGTCCGCCCCGGCGGTGTTGCTTATGATTTAGATCAGGCGCGAGTTGACGATTTGAGAAAACGACTTGAAGCCGCAGAAGAGGATGTCACTGTTGCGATAAATCTTCTCTGGGATACACAGTCAGTTATGGCCCGTATGGAAAAAATAGGTGTTGTAACAACCAAAACCGCATCTGATCTTGGACTTGTAGGCCCTGCAGCACGTGCAGCAGGGCTTGTACGGGATATTCGTCATGATCACTCACTTGGGATTTATTGTTTCAAGCATATTCCTGTGTCAACCTGCGCGACCGGCGATGTCTTTGCGCGGGCCTATGTAAGGTGGCTTGAGATTCAGCAGTCAATAAAATTTATTTTAGAGCAGTTAAGAGCGCTTCCCGGCGGAAATTCTATTGCAAAATGCGGTACTCTTGCTCCGGAGAGTCTGGCTGTTACATTGACAGAAGGATGGCGCGGAGAAATCTGCCATGTTGGAATCACCAATAAATCAGGGACGTTTAAAAGATATAAAGTAGTTGATCCCTCATTTCACAACTGGGCAGGGCTTGCAATGGCACTCAGGAATCAGCAGATTTCTGATTTTCCTATTTGTAATAAAAGTTTTAATCTGTCATATTGCGGACATGATCTCTGAGAAAAAATACTTATGCGTCAACTTACGCATTAAAGGATTGAAATATGCTAAAAGTAATACTTGCACGATTGCAGCAGAAACACAGGACAATTAAATACCCTGATGCACCTCCTCCGCCTTTGCCTGATCGTTTCAGGGGACGGCCTGTTATTGACAGATCTAAATGTCCCGGCGGTTGCATTGAATGTGTGGCGGCATGCCCTGCTGATGCTATATGCCTAAGTGGAAATGAGCATATTGATCTTGGAAAATGTATCTTTTGTAATGCATGCAGAGATGCTTGTCAGTCAAGTGCGATAACGCATTCATCAGATTACCGCTTGTCAGCATTCAGACGTGAAAATCTTATTATTGATCTGAAAAAACAGGAGATGGAAATTGGTACACAGCTTGATAAAAAGGTCAAAAAAATGTTCGGGCGGTCTCTGAGACTCCGTGAGGTAAGTGCAGGGGGCTGCAACGCATGTGAGTGCGATGTAAACGTTCTGGGCACAGTAGGGTGGGATCTTGGAAGATTTGGAATCCAGTTTGTCGCGTCTCCCCGTCATGCCGACGGTATACTTGTTACAGGGCCTGTGAGCGCAAATATGGCAGTCGCAATGCAGAAAACATATGACGCAATTGCGCAGCCGAAGCTTGTCATAGCTGTAGGGTCATGTACCGTATCAGGCGGCATGTTTCAGGGACACTCAGAAGTAAAGAATGGCGTTGATACAAGTATGAAGGTTGATCTTTACATTCCGGGATGTCCTCCTCATCCGCTAACAATTCTGGATGGACTGTTGCGGCTTATAGGCAGGATTTAAATATTTACATAAAGAAATTAACTCTCACGAAATTACCTGCTCAGGAAAAAACATGGAAACGCATTTATTTGATTATAAGACCGGTGATACTGCGACTGAAAAGCTCATTGAGCAGCTTGTCGGGCAGCTTAAGCTCGCAGAAACCGGTGAACTTGTACGTGAGATTCTTACTTCTGCTGTAAAGCTTGGTTTAGAATCGAAAGACATGGCTGATTTAAAGCTGGCCAATACAACGCTTAAAGAGCTCAGGTACTCATTTAAGACGTTCTCCCCATATCGCGATACAAGAAAGGCGATTGTTTTCGGTTCAGCCCGCTCAGCTCATGATTCTCCTGAATACATAATGGCCCGGGAATTTTCCAGCGAAATGTGCAAAAAGGGTTTTATGATTGTAACGGGCGGTGGCCCCGGAGTTATGGAAGCTGGAAACAGGGGTGCGCCTGAGGGTAGAGACTTTGCACTTAATATCCGTCTGCCGTTTGAACAGAAGGCCAATCCGTTTGTTTCGCATGAAGACAAGCTGATAAATTATAAATACTTTTTTACACGTAAACTATTTTTTGTCAAAGAAACGGACGCAACCGCAGTTTTTCCGGGCGGATTCGGCACGCTTGACGAAGGATTCGAGATGTTTACACTTGTGCAGACAGGCAAATCAAAACCGCGTCCGATTGTGCTTATGGAACCGCAGGGTTCAACTTACTGGCACGACTGTCTGGAATTTTTAAAAACGCAGCTGCTTAAAAACGGTTTTGTCAATCCATGTGATATTGATATATTTACAATTGCAGATTCAGTTGACGAAGCAGTAAAGTATATTGAAGATTTCTACAGCGTCTACCATTCAATGCGCTACGACGGGAACCTGACAATAATCCGCCTGAACAGGGAAATCTCTGAAGGGTCACTTGGACACATTAATAAAGAATTCCGAGATATAATTGTTGATGGTGACATCTGTCCATCAATGCCGACTCCAAAAGAGGTGCAGAATGGAGAATTCCTGAACCTGCCGCGTATCGCATTCCATTTTGACAGACACGACTTCGGAAGACTTAATGAAATGATTCACGCGATAAACAGATCTCTTCATTGAGAAAAAACAGTTTTTTAATTTGTAAAAAGGGCAGCATTGTGAAAATGCTGCCCTTTTTTATTTGGTTTATTGTCTGGGCAGATTTGCAAATAAATTGTTCTATTAATCAGCAGCCTTCAGGGATATGGCTGTTTGCATCTTTTTATTGCAAATATTCATCTTCCGTTCTAAAAAAAAGAGCGATTATTATCTGCAATTGATGCAAATGAGCTGTTATTTATAGTAAATTATTACTTGAGTGCTCTAAATTTAAGAAAAGATGAGTATGAATAAAGAAACACCTGATATTTTCAACTATACTGATTATCGAAAATTCCTGAACGATATTTTTATTTCTTTCAAAATAAAAAATTCAAAGTTCTCGCACAGGTTTATTGTAAGGGAGATCGGAGCTTCATCTTCAGGGTGGTTTGCTGATATTCTGAAAAATCGTATCAATTGTACATCAGGATTTGTTTCAAAACTCTCGGATGTATTCAAATTGACTGATAAACAAAAGGAGTACTTTGAATTACTTGTAAATTACGATCAGGCTGCTTCAATTGAGGAAAAGGACAAATATCTCAATAGAATTATGGTCATGTCAACTTCTGTAGGATCATCCGTTATCGGGGCAAATAAGTTTGCGTATTTCAGCAGATGGTATATTCCTGCAATACGTGAACTGCTTTTCATTTTCGATTTCAGCAATAACTTCAAGGAACTTTCAGAAAAAATATGTCCGCGAATTACTGTAAAACAGGCAAAAGAGGCAATTGACATTCTGATAACATGCGGACTGATATCAAAAAACATGGATGGACTTTATAAACCGTGTGAATCGGTAATTGAAAAGGATTCTTCTGCACGCTCCATGCTCTGGGCAACATATATGTCCGAGATAATAACACTTGGAAAGCAGGCCATACATGAATACAAAAAGGATGAACGCGACATATCAGCTGTGACCATTGCGCTTTCGAAAGGCAGCTTCATGGTTGCATGTGAAAAGGTGAGAGAATTAAGAAAATCGCTGCTGCAATTGTCTGAAACAGACAAAAAAAGAGACGAAATATATCAGGTCAATATTCAGTTGTTTCCATTATCCAGATTGAATGCAAAGGAATAATAATGAAAAACAGTAAATTATCACCATGTCTGATTTGGTTGCAATTATTAATCAGTTCTTTATGCCTGTGTCTGATGTTCTGTACAGGTGACAATAAGATATCCGGTACGGAAATATCCAATGAGGATGCGGTCTGTCTTGTGGGGAAAGTGCTTGACATGAAAGGACAGGGCGTTTCAGGCATTGTTGCCAGCATTGATAACATCAGCCTTTCAGATACAACTGATATAGCCGGCAGATACTCTCTTATTCTTACAAAAAAAGAACTGATCAATCAGAAAATTAATCTTGACACATTGGACAGTTCAGTACAGATAACAAACTCCGGAAACATTGTTTCAACAATAAAAATAACAAAATGGATAGATTCTCTGCCGTCAGTGTTTCTTGTGCAGAGGAACATATCTGGTAAATTGTCAACCTCAGATGCAGACTTAAGCAGAATTGCGGCAGTAATCTCAAAACTTGACGCAGACAGAAATGTTCTGGAGCAATTCACAAAGGAACTTTGGCTCAATATCGAGACAATGGGATACAGCGGATTCTGCTACATTTCAAACAGCACTTCAAATCAGAATTTCAGTGTTTATGTAAATGTTTACAACAGTGACTCTGTGTTGACAGGAAAGAGTAAGACTGTATACTTCAATCAGCTTGCAGGAGATATTGAAATTCCATCATTTGATCCGTATTCAAATCCGGAACTACAGATCTCCGCCGGAAAGGATACTACTCTTACAATCAGGGATACACTCCATCTGGCGGCAAGTCTGATAAGCGGTTCGGTGGCAAAATGGGAATGGAACATTGACGGAAGCGGTTTTGTTCAGACTTCCGGGTCTGATACGATAATTATTCTGCCTGATGATTCGACCAATGTTACATGCACAGTAAAAGCAACAGATAAATCGGGTTATGTGGCCACGAGCAGTATTAATATCGAATGTATAAATGATGTGCCACGTCTCAATTCTGTCGTTTATCCGACTGGAGGTGTTTTATATAATAAAACAGCAAAAATCAGAGTATCCGGATATGACAGAAGCAAAATTTCAAAGTGGGAATGGGATATTGGAAACATAAAATACGAAAAGACAGATTCAACATTGTCAAATGAGGATGGCTTTACACTATATTATTCGGCCATTACATTTATAATGCCTGATTCCATTAATAATATTGATTGCAGTGTCAGATTGACAGATGATGATGGCAATACAGCATCTGATACAGTTACAATTTGTCCAGGTGTATGGAAAGCTGAGAAGAATTTAGAATCCGGTCTGCATATTCCTTACGCATTCTCTCAGAATGAAGACTATTATACCTGGGGGTACTTTAACGAAGCCACTTCACCTGAATCAGTAACCTTTTATAAATCAGATTTTGAAAAAACATACATAATCGGATCTGTTCCGGTTCCATATAATTATAGTATGCAAAGCTGCAACAGCTGCATTTCCAGGGATGGAACAATATATGCTGCCGCACAGTACGATCAGTATATTGAAATGTATCAGTGCAGGGATTCTGTATTTGATCTGATCCCTGCTAAAATTCCAGTTTCAGGTAATGTCACTTCACTGATCATGGAAAGTTCAGGCAATGATATATTTATAGGGGCAGTATTAGATGGAAACCGTTATCTTATTTACAAATACAATGGGAATGACTTTGACACAGTTGATCCGGGCATAAATAATGCCGGTGACCGCCTGTTAATTACAAAGGCAGAACAGAATGGTATTTATATCTGCGGCAAATACACAGATGAAAATGATTCTTCACGCTATTTCATTAAAAAATATACAAACGGCATTCTGAGTGATATATGCTCCGGACTTAACATTAAGGAGAAATTGGTTTCAATTCTTTACTATAGTGACAACCTTTTCTTTGGAATTGCAGAGAATGCTTCTTATACAATGCACTCAGGAATATTCACCAGTTATCTTTGTAAATATTCTGATAATTCAATAGAAAAATTTGGCGGATATCTGGGGCTTTGTTCTCAAAATAAAATCTGCAATCTTTTTCAGAGAAAAGGTGATCTGTATGCATTGGTAAATTCATCTTCCACAGGTGAAGTTCCGGCTATTTATAAATTCGGATATACAGAATGATTGTCAATTGCAGCTTCCATGGTATCGGGTATTACGTAGGGGCGTATTGCAATACGCCCCTACAGCCATTATTTACATTTTAAAAGTTCGTTTCTGTCAGAGGTCAATTCGCAGCGGATTGAGAAATAAGAAAAATCAGCATCTGGTATTTATTATAATGTATGTTTTAAGAAACAGTTGGATAACGCATTGTAAATACAGAATGCATGACGTAACAAGGATGAAATGAATGGTTGATTTCATCACATTAACTCTCTGATTAAGCATAATTGACTTGAAAAACATGCCGCAACGAAGTATTCTTTATTACCTGGTAAATAAAAATAGGGCATATTGAATATGAAAATTAAAATTCCTGAATATATTAAAAAAGCACTCTATTATTCACTTGGATATATAATCTTCTGCGAATTTTATATATGGTTTTCAGGAGAAATTGCGAGTCATATTACAACAAATGTGGAAAATCTTGCAAGAATTGAACTGATAAAAGGTATCCTTTTTGTTCTGATAACCGGATTCCTGCTTTTTTTATACCTGATTTACATAATAAAAACTGTATATAACCAGAACTCAACGATAAAAATTCAGAATGAGACTCTTGGGGAAAAAGATGTAGTTATCATGAAACAATCAGTTGCAATTTCCGATCAGAGAAAAATTGTTTCGGACTATGAAAGACAGGCCCTGGCAGGTATTTATGCTGCAAGCATCGGACATGATATCAATAATTATCTGACGATCTGTCTGTTTATTGTAAACAAGCTGATGACACAACAGGAATCCTGTGAAGATAATGAAAAATTGCTCACTAAACTTGACGATGCATTAAATAAGATTGAAGGTGCCTCACAGACGCTTAAGGTAATAGGAAAAAAACAGATCAGTTTTGAAATCTCGAAATTTGATATTGGACAATTACTTGACGATACAATAGAACTCGCAAAAAAACATAATCGCATAAACCGGTGTATGATAAAGTATGATCGTCCTGAACCTGTCATAATAGAATCCAATGCTGGAGTAATTGATCAGTGTATTATAAATTTATTGCTGAACGCAGCGGATGCGGTGAATCAAAATGGATTGATAGAAATTAAACTGATTAATGAAAGTGACATCGTGCGGATTGAAGTTCATGATAACGGTAAAGGAGTGCCGGAAGAGAAGCGCAAGAGTATCTTCGATGCATATGTGACAGACAAGAAAATCGGTACAGGACTTGGATTGACAGGAATAAAAATGAGTATGGAACTTTTAAAGGGAGATATCACTGTAGGAACATCCGGTCTTGGCGGAGCTGTTTTTACATTAACGCTGCCAAAATCAGTTATATAAAAAGGTTGCACATTAATCAATATGAATTTGAAGACTTTTTTATATAATTTTTCTTAAAACGTAATCATATGTAAAGAAAATTCAACGCGAATAAAATACTACTGAAAACTCCCGAAAAATTCTCTGCGCAGAATCTCAAGTATTTTTAAATTATCATCTGTAAGCGGTGTTTCCAGAATATATGCCTTAAACGCAACAAACTTAGGGTTTTCCGCGAAATCAGCAGATAATGACTCAATAGTCTCAATAGCCTTTGGTTTCATACCTGCTTTGCAGTAAATAATGCAAAGCCCAATGTACGCGTCAAGGTTTCCATGCTTGACTATTGCTATGCTTTTTTCAAACATACGCAGCGAATCAACGGGTTTGCTGCATTTAATAAGAAATCTGCCTGCGGAATTGTAAAGCTCAGGACGATCCGGTTCATGGCTTAATGAATCCGCGACCACCTTTGCTGCATCAGTCAAGCGGTTCTGTTCAGTGAGAAGTCTCACAAGGCGAAGATATGCTTTAATACGCGCAGCCCTGAAATCCACGCCTACCTGACCTGCTTTATGATCGAGAGTAAGTATTTTGTAAAGGCATTCAATTGCCTTTGCGGGCTCTGCGCTCTGATCATGACATACTGCCATACTATAAAGAACATCCGGACGCCATGGGGAAATCTCTGATGCTTTTTTCAGATGAATCAGGGCGTTTTTGTAGTCTTCACGCTGATTGTAGATATTTCCAAGTCCAAGATGCGCATGGCCTGCAATTGACGGTGTTACTTTCTCACAGTCTGGAATAGCAAGGGTGCGCTCGTACCACTTTATTGATGAGTCAAGATCATCGGTCAACTGGTATGAATCCGCGATTTCGACAGTTGTCACGGAATCAGGTTCTGAATCATTATAATCTTCAATAAGTAAATTTACATTGCGGAGAGCCTTTTTTTTCATTGTAGCCGGATCGGCATATCCGTGGTGCTCGATAACAGCCAAACGTGTCTCCATTGTCATTCCAATCCGCAGGGCACTGGGCATGATCTGCTCATGAATTCTGCGCTCAAAGTAAAGATCCGGGCGATTTGGAAACATGCGAGCCTGTACAAATTCAGTACCTGTATTGCCTGACCGCTGATTCTTTACTGTTAATCCTATGATATGATCAGGTTTTTCTGTTTTCAGAGTTTTAAGGACTGGAATTGATTCAGGAGGAACTATATCGTCGGCATCAAGCCACAGAATCCAGGCGCCTGTCGCGTGCTGAATTGAGATATTTCGTGACCATGCAAAATCATTACGCCACTTGTCGCAGATTACTTTTGCGCCTTTTTCCCGTGCAATTTCCATTGTGGCATCGGTTGAACCGGTGTCAACCACAATGATTTCATCGGCAGCTTGTCTTACACTGTCAAGGCATCGCGCAAGAAGATCCGCTTCATTTTTTACAATCATGCATATTGAAAGTGCATCAGGGACTGTTTTACGATATGGCAAATTATCAGTTGACACAGGTCTTTTTAATCACCTCTCCGAAATAGTCAAGGGAATATGGTTTTGTGACAATAGGAATAAGGTTCAGTGCATTCGGTAGTGGTGTGTCTTTTGACTCTGCCATCAGGATCATCCGTTTGCGAAGGTCGGGATTTTTCTGAATCATCTCAGAAAGCTTGTTGCGGCCGTCTTCATTTTCCATGCGGATACTGTAAAAAATAAGATTATACTGAGGTTTGGCACCTTCAACTTTCTCAGCAAAGCTTTCGCAGTTATGGGCCTGATCGATTACTACGTTTCTAAAATTAATCTGAACAATGTCATTTATCAGTTTATGGGAATCAAGGTTGCTGTCAGCAACAAGTACACGTATCATACAACTCCTTTTAATCGGTGACGCAGTCACGTATAATATAAAGATACATTTCCGGATTTTCAGGTGCAAATATTGTCCTGAAAATATATGATTATCCATTCAAATAGGTTTTTACCTGATTTTTAATGGATGTTTTGTTTAAATGACAATAATTCAACAAGTTCCTCTCTATTGAACTGTTTGAGTGTATCCGGAGAATCTTCTGTAAGTGCTGAATCTGCAAGTGCTTTCTTATTTAGGATAATATTATCGATTTTTTCTTCAATCGTACCTTCGGTGATCAGTTTGAACACCTGAACACCACGTTTCTGCCCAATTCTGTGAACCCGGTCTGTTGCCTGATCCTCACGCGCTGCATTCCACCACCGGTCATAATGGATAACAACCGATGCGCTGATAAGATCAATTCCCACACCTCCCGCTTTAAGACTTCCGACAAATACCCTGCATAATGGATCGACTGCAAATTGTTTCACTATCTGGTCTCTTTTTTTGCTCGCTCCTGTCAGGAGCACATGGCCAATGGACATTTTTTTGAGGTAGTCATCCATAATGTCAATCATTCCGAGGTATTGCGAAAAGACAACAACCTTCTGTCCGGATTCGATGCTTTCGTCAATGAGCTCCTTGAAAAGATCCCATTTGTCACATTCAAGTGATTCGTATGAAAGTACTGGGTCTTCATTTTGAAGCGCAGGATGGCAGCAGATTCTTTTTAAATTATTCAGCACTGCGAAAACATGCATATAAGGAATGTCACTTTCCTGATCGCAGAGCGTACTTATCAGGGGTTTTCCTTTCATGTCAAGCACAGCCTGATAATCAGCAAACTGATCTCCTGACAGACCGCACTTTCTATTGTCAATAATCTTCGGTGGAAGTTCTGTCAATACAGTTTCTTTGAGGCGGCGAAGAATAAAGGGATTTGTAAGACGTCTGATATTGTTTATGTCAATATTGGAATCGCTGCCATCGATAGACTCAAGCAGTCCGGAATCATCGTCCTGACCTGATAAAAGACCAGGAAGAGCAAGCGCAAACAGTGATTTCAGGTCAGTAAGACTGTTTTCAATCGGAGTACCGCTGAGACAAAGTTTGATATCTGCATTTATGAATGCGGCTGCCCCAAATGTTGATGTCGAGCGGTTTTTAAGCGCCTGAGCTTCATCGAAAACAGCACAGTCAAAATGAATCCTGCTTAATACTGAATTGTCAATGCGAAGAATGGCATATGATGTAATCAGTATGTCATATTCATTGTCAAGAAGTGAAAGCCTGTTTAAATTGTAGAAAACAATTGTCCTGAGCGCCGGAGCAAATTGACTGATAATCTGCTCCCAGTGACTTATCACTGATGTCGGACAGACAATAAGTATTGGGCCTGAGCTTTTGCGGTGCTCTTTCAGTGATGCGATAAATGATAATACCTGATGAGTTTTTCCAAGTCCCATGTCATCACAGAGAAGTCCGCCGAATTTGTTGTCATAGAGAAATAGAAGCCACTGCACGCCTATTTTCTGATAAGAGCGTAAAGTCCCTTTGTATATTGATTGATCTTCAAGATCACCCGCAGGTTTGAAATCAATAAGATCCCTGATTTTCTTTACAAGTGACGTGTCGCCGCTGAAACTGGTTGCAAGTGAACTTCCCCTGAACTGCATGAGCGATGCTTTGGATAGTATCAGAGTACCATTGCGGTTTGTTCCCCTTGATGATACAATCAGGGATTTTATACCGGTACTTTGACAATCGATAATAGCATTGTCTGTAATGAAAAAACGTTTTTTGTCTTTTTTTGTCTTAAGAAGATCCGTTTGGTTGACGCTGATCTCTTCTTTGACATATTTTACTGTAAGTGTAAATTTGTCATTATCAAATGACAATGGGCAGAGTTCTATCCGGTCAAATGATGTCACAATCTGCGGTTTCAGAATACGCCTGTAATCATTGGCACTTACTTCAGAAAACAGATCAAGGGCAGCGGTTTCGGAAACAGGATCATCTGATCCTATTGACAAAGATGTTATGTTTTTATCAAGGAAATCATGGAATTCATCAGAGCGGATCTTCTTTGACTCACTCCAGCCGGTGGCAAGCAGTTTAATGCCGGCACTGTTTAATCTGAAAAGCAGCGATAAGCCGCTTATATATATCAGGGAACCGAAAACAAGTCTGCTGTCAATTATATGGGATGTGACAGTATTACCATCTGTAATACTTATGCACGGGTTGACAATAAAACAATTATCAATATCAGAATTGATCGAGAAATAAAGTTCGTGTTCATGTGGATCTATACGGTTTTGTAAAGTATCAGGGAAATGCTGCTTTATCACAGTAAGAACATCCGGTACAGATCTTGACGGAATAATAACACGTGCAATGCTGTCTGACAGATTAAATAATAAAATAAACTGGCCGTTTTTTGTATCAATTTCAAAATCGATGCTCAGTTCACTCCCGTTTTCCCTGAAACAGTGGTATGCGAAACGATACCATACTGAATCCTCAACAGTCTGGCGCAGCGTTTTATGGCCAAATGCAATAAGCAGTTTTTCCTGATCAGTCTGGATAAATCCAAGAGATTTATTCATCAGGCTGAAACGTTTTCCAGTCAGCCGGTCGATCAGGCGTTTTCCGGAATTATCAGTACAAACCCATATGATAAGCGGATTTTTCTGAAAATCATAAAAGTGTGTTTCATGATTATCATTATTCTGAATGTAAGAAATAGAATTCGCTGAAGTTGTCGAGTGGCGTGTCAAAGGCTCTAAAAATTTTAGAAAAATGCTGCTTTTAAAGTTTTCGTATGGATTCTCAAATCCTGATTGTGATATATACTGATTAAAAAGTTCTGAAAGTTTTTGTGCATGGCTGCAATCTGCGTAGCTTTTTTTTGCACAGCACTGGCAGAAAAGCCTTATTTTCTGTTTTTTATTTTCAGGCTTGATAAGTACTGTTACGGTCCGGTCAGATGAATCTGAGCCTGGAATGAGCACAAATGCATTACGATGAAAATCAAATTGTTGAAATGGATCTGTCATGGAATATTTTATACTGCTTATTGATTGTAAATAAATGTCATTATCAGCTGATTTTATAATGACCGGTTTGAAATTTATGGAAAAATATTTATCGTTGAGGAAAAACTCAATAGAAATCAAAGGTATATTTTATTGCGAGGATTTTTAAAAATGGCAGATGATTTTTTTTATTTGTAAAAAGTCGTCAATCTATTATTTTGAAATAGAAAAAAGCTGTTACTATCTGATAATTTCGCTTTTTACCTAATTGCATAATTAAATTTGCTTTTTATAAATACTGAATTGAAATACCCTAAACTTATTTTTGCAACAGGAGATTGGCTAATGTTTAAAAAAAACTTATTTATTTTAATTCTGACTACCATTTTGTGGGCAAGCAATGATGGAGAGGATCCTCGTGATCCCGAATATATGATTGCAGATGCAAAGCAAGTGCTTCCTGTTTCAGTTCCTGGAAAAGCCATTTTGGTTATTCTTCGTCCCAATAGGACAAATGAAAATGATGAAAATTCATTTTATTATCTAAATGAGAGTCTGATTGGAGTTCTTCAGGGTGGCACATACTTCATTGATACAGTAAGTCCCGGTACTTATAATTTTTTAACCAGATCAGATGATGATGGTAATATAAATAAAATTTCCCTTGAGGCCGGGAAAGTATCATTTGTATTAACTTATGTCTGGACAGGTCGTTCTTTTACCGGTTTTGAAATATACAATGAATCTGTTCCTGTTAGTTATACTGTTTTTAAAGGAGAATATCCTTTCATGAAGTGCTTTCGATTTGATAAAGCAAATGTAGAAGAAAAAATGAAAACAGCTAAAAAGAGAGATTATAATAATTGGATAGACGAGATGGACTCAAAAAGCGAAATTACTCAACGGTTTTCTAAATACCAGGGATTTAAAATTTCGCCTAATACATCAAATACCCAAACAAGTTTTTATGATAAACGCACACTGAAATTTAAAAGCGGAACAAAACAGTTGGATAGTCCATTAGAGGATAATACAATATATATTGACAATATTCCACTTTCCGGAAACGATGTTACACGGTTACTCTGTCACAATGTTATGCATATTGATGATATTCATACTACCAGTATCGGTAAAGAAATCACAATTTATAATAAATTTGTTTCAAATCTTCCAGATAGTCTGACAGAAATATATCCGGTTGAAGATATTGTCAATAATACTATTGACAAGAGTAATGCAGATTCTGATCAGGTAAATAGCACAACAATCGAAAAAACTGCCGACACAATTGCAGAAAGTCAATTAGATACAACTATAAGCCAGATAGATTCAACAAATAATAAAGAAATGGTTTCAGCAGACTCAACGCAACTTACTGCAGTTTCTGAATCAACTTCAAAGCCTGCTGATACTGTAAATAGTAACAATATTACAATAGTAGAAAATAATTCTGTTTCTGAATCAGCAACACAACCTGAAGAAATACCATTAGAAAACAATGAAAAGTCACAAAACTGGAGAGGAAAATCTCATATTTTAGGTATAGGTGTCGGATTAGGCATCGGCATGCTCATCAGTGAATCTGAAAGTGATGATTTCAATAAATACATTGACGATATTATCGATACAAATGATTATGATTTAACTGATAATTCATTATTTTTATCCTCATCTGACAATAAACTTTCTTTTATGTATCATGTCGGGGCTCATATGCTGGTCAGACCTATTCCATGGTTTTCAATAGGTTTGAATTATCGATTTGCAAGTGCTTCTAAATCATATTCTAATTCCTCGTATAGTTATTATTCATCTTATGGTGATACAGATTTAAAGTTCTCTTTAATAGATCAATCACTTGGTGTACAGTTTATAGGGTATCCTACTGGTAAACATACCATTTCATTTAAAGCTGGTTTTGGAATTGATTTTCATAATGTAATATTTACAGCCGAGCAGGAAAACTCAATTGAAATCAAAGGTTATGGAATGGGTATAACACCATTAATAGGTCTTGCAATTGCACCTGGAAGTGGGCATGTTATGATTAATCTGGATTTTATGTTACCGCTTGGAAAGATTTCTTTCACCGAAACAAAATCCACTTTAACAAGCGATGATAATTATCTGGTTGAGAGTAGTTATTCTTCCTATTCTTCTTATTCTTCGACGACCAGAAATAAAGCAAAGCTCCCTGAAAGTGCTAATATTGATTGTGTACTTTTCAGACCGTCAGTGACAGTTTGTTTTCCTTGAAATAAACTTTTAATCCAGTTCCGAAGCAATTCTTCGGGACTGAAAATATAGTGATTATAAGGCAAAAAGCATATTGCATTATATTTAATTCTTATCAAAATATATTAATTTCTTTTCGGAGAAATAATGAGAAACATTGGCCAGTTCGGTTTTTATTCTGTTTTAACAGATCCTGTTATCGGTTATGAGGAGATGACAAGGATACTTGTTGATCACGGAATTGCATTTGTCCAGTTACGTGTAAAAGACGGCAACATTAGTGAGATTACAAAAATTGCTGAGAAAATGCGTGTCATTACAGCCGGCTCCATAACGAAACTGATTATAAATGACTACCCGCAGATAGCTCTTGATGTATCTGCTGATGGAGTGCATATCGGTCAGGATGACAATCCGATTGAAAAAGTCCGTGAGTTTCTTGGTGACGGATTTATTATTGGATTGTCAACTCATTCACGGGAGCAGGTACTTGACGCATGCGGACGTATGCCTGATTATATTGGAATGGGCCCTGTATACGCGACACCGACAAAGAAAAATCCAGATCCTGTAATTGGAATAACGGGTCTGAAATCAATGCTTGAAGCTGCAACTGTTCCGGAAGTGGCAATAGGTGGTATAGACTTTACAAATATCAGAGATGTGCTTGGTGCGGGCGCAAAAAATTTCTGTATGGTTCGTCAATTGACAGTATCAAAAAATCCGGATGCAGTTCTCAAAGAGATGAAGAAAATCTACAATGAGTACTATCCGGGATTCTACTGATATTGCCAATTTGCTAAATAGACCGGCCTGAAATCATCTATTCAAGGTTATAAACAAAATTCGCGAATCCTGTGCGTTCATCAAACTTGCATTTATGGTAAAATTGTCTGATGTATGATTCTGCGGATTTGTTATTGTTAAGCATAAGACGTTTACATTTCATTTCGTGGCCTGTTTCAACAGCTTTTTGAATAAGGGCATTGCCAATTCCTTTACTGCGATACTCAGGCAGAATCACAAGATCTGTTACATAAATTTCATTTGAACCAAGAAGCGGAAACGGGCAATAGTGAATTACCATGTATCCGACAATTTTCCCGTTGTCTTCAGCAACATATACAAAGCTGTCCTTATGCTCAATCATTGACATAAGCACTTCACGGGTACTTGTGACAATTGATTCATCTACCACGATCTTGTGATGATGTTCACGGTACTGCATAATTACAGGAAGAATTTCTTCTACGTCTTTTTTTCTAAACTTTCTAATTATTGCTTTCATGGCACTCACTTGAAATTGAATTTTATTTTTACCGGCAGCGGGCGGTTTTCCAGAAAACGGCTCTGCGAAACACTGGCTGAATATGGTACTCTTTACAATCTGCTTATTTCTAAATATACCTCTATATTTAATGCATGTAAATATCAAACCATGATATTAGTGTTTTTTACTGAATGAACAATAAATATTTAACCCTGTTCTCCCAGAGATGGCTGATAGTAAATTATATGAGCGGATTTATCTGTATAAAACGTCTATCAGGTAGAAAACATGAGAAAAAAAGCAAGTGAATCTGATAAAGAGATAAAGGATCTTTATGAACGTTATGCATCAATGGTGCATTCCAGATGCATGCGGTTTCTGAAATCTGACGACGAGGCGTGGGATGCAACGCAGGAGGTTTTCATTAAACTGATTGATTCTATTGGAAGTATTCAGAAAAAAGAGTCAATCTACTCCTGGCTTTTAAGTACAAGTACAAATTACTGCCTCTCTCAGTTGCGTAAGAAAAAAGGGGTCGAATTCGAGGAAGAGATCCATAGTGCTGAAACAAAAGGATTACCGCAGGAGCGCTGGATGGTTGTGAAAGAGGTAATGAAACACTTTCTGAGTCCCTGGGATGAAAAGGTGCGGGATGTAATAATTTACACATATTTCGATGGTTACAGGCAGGATGAAATCGCCGAACTTACAGGGATGGGGGAGTCTACAATCAGACGTCATCTGACAACCTTTAAACGTAAATCTGCTGCATCAGGGTTAAAAATGGAGGATTTGTTATGAGCCACACTGAGCCGGGAAAACTTGACATTGAGAAATATGCGGCACGTGAACTCGATAAAGAGCGCGCTGCTTCCCTTGAATCACATTTCAAAGAGTGTAAAACGTGCCATGACTACTATCTGTCAATAGTAAAAGAACGGGAGACCTTTCTCAGGGTTTATCCATACAGTTCTGTTGCTGAATTTTCGACTAAAGTAAAAAAACAACAGGGCTTCTTTCAAAAGCTTCTTGATATTACATTCCGTCCGGTTCTTGTTCCGGTATATGCAGCAGTTCTTATTGCTGCTGTGATTCTGCCAATTGTCATGCGGGAACAGACAGGTTTCATTTCTGAAACGACTCAATTCAAGGGTGGAAATGGATTGACTTTTGCATATATGCGTGATGGTGCCGCAACTCAGGGTGATAATTCATACCGGATAAAAGATAATGACCGTGTTCAAATTTTTTACAGCATTGAGCGTACTTGTTTTGTAAGCCTTCTGAGTATTGATGAGTCCGCTCAGGTCTCTTTTTATCATCCTGATATAAATAGTGAGTATTGCAGCGTTAAATCATCTGGTGGAAGTAATGTTGCGTTTCCAGGCAGTATTATGTTTGGCAGTGTAACCGGTGATGAACTTGTCATTATGATACTATCAGACAATCCATTAAGAACAGCTGATGTTAAAGCATGGGTCAGCCAATCTGTAAATGATACACCGGACTTAAGCCGTCTGGCACAGAAAGTCAGAAGTAAATCGCTGGATAAAAACGTAACGGTTCATACTCTGCTTTTAAAAAAAGGTTGACAGATGTTTCGTGCAGCAATGTTCATATTTATTGCCTCTTGTACGGTTTTCGCACAGACATCGCGTTATGCTCTGATTATCGGGCAGAATGATGGCGGAAGTGCTGTCAACAGACTGCAGTTTGCAGAACGTGATGCACGGCGGGTGGCAGATGTAATGCGGGGACTGGGTGATTTTCCAAAAGACAACATTTCTCTTCTGCTTGATCCTGACAGCAGTGATATCGAACGGTATTTTGAGAAAATCGCCAATAATATCAGGTCTCGGGGTGAAGAGGACAAGGCTTTGTTCATGCTGTATTACAGCGGACACGCAGATGTAAATAACTTACTGCTTGGCAGTACAGAGTTCTCTCTTGAAAAGATTCAGCGCATGATTTCGCGTTTTCCGGCCGCACTTAGAATTGCTGTTTTTGATGCATGTCAGAGCGGTGCTGTTGCTGCATATAAAGGCGGTATGCGCGCAGAGCCTTTCTATTTGCAAAATGGCAGCGCGCTTGTTAAGGGACAGGTTATCATCGCATCTGCATCTGCAAACGAAAGAGCTCAGGAATCGCAGTCACTCAAGGGGTCGGTCTTTACATTTCACTGGATAAACGGGCTCAACGGCAGTGCAGATATATCATCAGACAATAAAGTGACACTCAATGAAGCCTATCAGTACGCATATAGAAAAACCATAGAATCAAGCGCTCTTGCAACAGGTGAAATTCAGCATCCTGTATATCGGTTTAATTTTACAGGACAGGGCGATATAGTTCTCACAAATCTTAATAAAAGCGAAGCCGGAATTATTCTTAGTAAAGACTGTGAAGGAAAGTTTCTGGTACTCAGCGATGATTATCTTGAAGTATATGGCGACTTTTTCAAGGAAAAAGGAAGAGAGATTTTTATCTCCCTTGCACATGGAACTTATACTGTTGTAAATGCACGCGGAAAAGATGTCGGAACGCTTATTTTCACTTTAAAAAAGAAGACTGTTTTTCAGATACATGAGACTATGTTTATTCCAAATCTGCTGACAGAGAGCCGGATAAAGGGACGTGCTGAAGCAGATTCTGCTATGTCAATGCGAGGAAAATCGGTATTTTCATCACATAAGTTTTCAACTGGAATCGGGGCTGGTTTTGTATTATATCCAAATGTAAATGATGACAACTGGGATCGTGATATTTCCTTTGGACTGTACAGCGGGTATAAAATCAGTGAAAGAGCGTCAGTTTTCTGCGATCTGAGCGGTTTACTTTTTGGCAAAACAGGATCTGTCTATGCCGGAGCTGATCTGATACATAATAACGGTATTGCAGATCTGTTTATCGGTACAGGAGCTGGAATGGAATATGCATTTCATAAATATGAGAAATTCACTGATGCGGTCGCACCGGCATTGACATTTCATGGTGGTTTTATTGCAGGCCTGGGGCAGAGAACTGCATTACAGGTTCGTATACCGCTGACAATCGTTTTTCATCAGACAACAGACATGAGAATAGGACTCGATTTAGCCGTCTGTCTCAAAATTGGCAAGTGATCCTCGACCCCATCCGCTCGCAAAGCCGAGCGACCTCCGCCGAAGGAGGGTGGTCTGGCAGTTTTGAGCCAGGGTGGGGGCGCTCAAACGGCACAGTCTTAACATGTCAATCTTAAATTAGCGACATTGGCGGCGGGCGCGATACAGAATTTATAATTTCATATGAGTTTTTTGGTTAAAAGCTGATTTTGAATCTGTACTTTTTAATTTCTGCAAATAAATCAGGGCAAAAAAAATCCCTTCTTCAATCGAAATTAAAGAAGGGACTATAAAACAGGCTTATCGACTAAATATCAGTTCTTAGAAACCAATATCTTTTTCCTTGAAACAAAAGCAAGAACAAAGAGACCTGCAATCATCATTGCGGTTGTTGAACCTTCAGGAACCTCTTCTTCTTCGTAATCAAAAAGCTCAAGATTTACCTGGCTTCCACCTGTAACTGAAGCTGCTGCAATCTGGCCATTTATCTGACCGTTTGAGATAGCAAGTCTATCATTAGCAGCCAATATGCTTCCATTTACTGTACCAAGAATTGTAAATTCATCATTAACCCCGGTGAAATTAAAAAGAGTCTTTGATGACGTATTACCCCATGAGTTCAAGTTAAAACTTGAAACACCTACATCGCCGATAATATTAACAATTGACACTGCGTTGCTGTTTGCAAGATTGAATGCTAAATTATTTGAATAATCGGCTTTCAATGCACTTGCATTAAGTGTAAAGTAGTTTACATCTGCATTGCCGGTAAAAGTTAAAGTACCATAATTGTTTGTAACAGTGCCGTTTGAAAGTGTCGTTGCATATTTTGCTGACGCGGTATTGAGCTCAGCATATACATCGTTGAAATTAAAAACAGATGCCATATCAGTTCCGTATTTAACTATGTCACCTTCAACATTTACACTGTTCAGTGTGACATTACCGGCTGAATAAATACCGCCATTGCATACTGATGCATTTGTAACATCAACATTACCATTGGAAACCAGACTGTATGCTGATTCTTCAGACTCAAGACCGATTGAGTATGATTTGACAATATTATTTGCACCGCCGACAGCCACTTTTCCCTCAACATCAGATGCAGCCAGATTTGTATTGCCGAAAGAGATTAAATTATATCCCTGGGTACTGCTGGCGAATCCTGCGAATATCTGCGATGCAGCAGCAAGTCCTGCAAGTAATCCGAATCTGAAACGTTTTTTTACCATAATTACTCCTATAAATTTGAGTCAAAACAGGTTATTAGCGAATAACCTTCATTATCAACTGTAATATAAGTCATATGTGGCATAAAATGAAGAAAAAAATCAAATATATATGGATAAAACAGTTACTTTTAAAATTTGATTTTTAATGACAGGGCATAACTTACTTTAAATTATATAGTTATAAATTAAGTTGACATTTGGTCTTAGATGATTTTTTTGTGTAATAGTAAACACGGAATATCTAATATAAAAATGTTAAATGTTTATAGTGGCAGGTTAAAGCCGGATGTCGAAATTACATATCACAAATAATATCAGGTGCAAATATCTGATAAAAAAAATATAATCATGTCTGATATCTTGCAGTAATGAGTTGCTATTATTATTTATATGATATAATGTTTTAAAACTGATCAGGTAAAAAATTGATGATTATGAAATTTGTTGAAGTTTTTAACCATATGTTAAATTTTTTATGAGCGTTTTTTTCTGCATAGTTCGTCTATACTATGAAACTGAATAAAAAACGTAACAAAGTGAGGTATCAGGTGGAAAAGAAGGTTGGAGTATTAATTGTTATCATTGTATGTGTGTCGCTGGTGTTTGCAGATGATCCATCAGAAAAGGGTGTTTATACATCACCATTGACAACATATAATACCGGTTTCAGTGCTGGCGGTGTGACATCACTAAGCAGTGATCTCCGTGATAAGTCACATAATTTTCTTAAATTATCATGGGTCAATTCGGTATACTTCCGTGATTATATGAGTCTTTTTTTTGATATCAACTGGTATGGAACCGGACTGAATTTCGGCGGTGATGTCGGTATTGACTGGATGATGTCAAAATCGGATTTCAAGCCATTCATAGGGGCCGGAATCGGTGTAACTCATTTTGATAAGTCAGGTGATTTCGGAGACAACATCGGCCCGTCAGGAACAGTTCATCTGGGATGTGTTTTTGAAATCAACGAGGCAGTACAGTTACGTTTCAGAGTTCCATTTACATTTGTTGTAAATGAGACAAGGGATAATTGTGCTGGAGTGGAAGTAGGTTTTCTGTTTTCAGACAAGTTTAAAAGGGTAAAGAAACTTGAGTATAACCGCTGAATATTTAATAATAAAACAGATAAAAACAAAAGACTGGAGAAAATTTATGAAAAATCAACTGCTTTTTACAATTCTGATCTTTCTTTACGCGACAGTTGGATTTGCCCAGGATAATGGTAAATTGTCAACAGAGAATAAGAATATCACTATTATTCACGGGGCATCAACAGCAGATGGGAAGTCTGATATCAGTGAAAGAATTCTTGAGGAGTGTATAACTTCACTTCCAAAAAGCTCAGATCTTGAACCTGTAATAAATTCTACTTCGCAGTATCTTAAAGAGGTAAACGGCGATCCTGCAAAAAATGAGTTTGTACAGACTTTCAGTGCATCACTGGATATCAATTATATGCTTTATCAGAAGGTACTTGTCATTGTAGCAACAAGCTCTGTGCAGGGACAGGAGCCGGTTATGAAAGTAATGGAGAAAAATCTTAAACAGACAAAACACTTTGAAGCAAACTCCGCAAACGGGGATCTGTTTGCAAACCGGTCGCATCGTCAATACTATTTTTCATCGGCTGACGGGGCAAAGAGTGATGTAATCCGGCAGGCAAATGCATGGATTAAACAGCAGTCATCTGTTATGTGCTCAAAGTAAAACTTGTGTAGAATATCTGGTATGTGCTATTTTAACAAAGAATAAGCAAAACAAGCAAAACGAAAATTAACCTGATACGATTGAGAGGTCAGTGTATGAAATTAAGAGAAGGTCTGTTTTTAATGATACTGCCGGCACTTCTGATCGGGTGCTCGACAAAGGTGACCCGTGTTCAGAGCGATTCAACAATGGATCTGACCGGAAGATGGAATGATACAGATTCACGTCTTGTTGCTGATGAAATGATAAAGGACTGCCTTTCACAGCGATGGCTTTTCAAGTGGGAAACTGAAAACAGGCGTCCGGTTGTTATTATCGGTAAAATCGAGAACAAGTCGCATGAACATATCAGTACAGAAACCTTTGTAAAGGATGTACAGAGAGCGCTTCTTAATTCCGGAAAAGTTGACTTTGTGGCAAATAAAAATGAACGTGACCAGATTCGTGATGAAAAAGCGGATCAGTCTGAGAATGCATCTGCACCGACAGCTAAATCGTCCGGAGAAGAAACCGGAGCAGATCTCATGATGATCGGATCGATCAATACAATTGTTGATCAGGAGGGAAAAGATGCAGTTGTTTTTTATCAGACCAATATGGAACTTGTCGAAGTAGAAAGCCACAGAACTGTGTGGATTGGTGAGAAGAAAATCAAGAAATATGTTGAACGGACAAATACAAAATTCTGAAAACTTTCATTAATTTAAATATGAATATACTACGATTTTTTTCAGCACTGCTGTTTGCTGCAGTGCTGCTTGTCTCCTGCACCACAAAAAGCTCGGTTCGATTTGAGAAACTTGTAAACGCCACACTGCGTAATGAGTTTCTGCCTGCAATCGAGCAGATAAAAATGAAACCGTCCATGTATGGAAAAGCAAGTGAGTTGCTTTACAATATGGATATTGGAACTCTGTATCATTATGCTGAAAAATATGATTCAAGCAATCGCTATCTGTTAAGAGCTGCTGATATCTATGAAGAACTCTTTACACGTTCCGTCACCAATGAAGCCGCAGCTATTCTTGTTAATGACAATGTACGTCCCTATAGAAGTAAGCCTTATGAACTTGTCATGCTTCATCAGCTGATAGCCCTTAATTACTGCGCACAGAATAATATTGAAGATGCGCTTGTTGAAACCCGCAGGACACAGCTTCTGTTTAACGAGTGGGAACGAAAAACGCGGGATGATGAAAAATATACAAATGATCCGATGTTTCATTATGTTTCGTCAATTTTATATGATTCAAGGGGCGAGACAAGTGACGCGATGATTTCCCTTTTTAAATCAGTTGATGCATTCAATAAAGGTCCGGTAACACTTCCAGGGCAGATTAATGACTATGCGTGGAGAATGTTTACATTAAATAATCGTGAATCTGACAATACACTTCTCAAATTGAAACCAGCTGTTTTAAAAGAATTGTCAGGAGCTGCTGCAAATGAACAGTCTGAGATAATAGTAATTGGTTTTGCAGGCCGCTCTCCGGCACTTGAGGAAAATGTGTGGTGGGGAACATATGTCAAGGATGGACTTTTAGTGGTTTACCATCGTGATGCTGACGGCCGGGAGAATGCCATGACTCTTCCTGCACCAATGCTTCCTGAAAGCGAATTGCAAAAGGCAGAAAATAACGGTAAAACAAAATCTGGAACAACATTTCACATTAAATTTGCAATGCCTGAGATTAAAAAAGTGGCATCTCAGACAGAGTCATTTTCTGTCAATTGCACCGGAATGTCAAATCCTGTACAGACTGTTGTAATAAATGATCTTGAAAAACAGCTCGAGAAATATCTTGACGATACGCGTGCGAAAACGATTGCGCGCACAGTAATAAGGGTTATTCTGAGAACCATTACAGCTGAAAAGACAAAGGATAAGTTACAGACAGGGAATGCACTTGCAAATCTGCTGCTCAATGTCGGAACTGATATTATTGCTGATCAGATGGAAAAAGCTGATACAAGAAGCTGCTTTCTGCTTCCGAAAACTGTACAGATTGCCCGTATTCCTGTAATTCCAGGTAAATTGTATGATGTTGATATTGAGGCACTTAGCAGATCAGGCGGCAGTATAGGATCAAAAAAAATAAGTGGCATTACTGTTGCGCGAAACGAGAAAAGATTTATATTCTATGCATCTTTTAAATAATTTTGAGAACATTCTTGAATGCATTTTGGAATGAATGTATACTTGTTCTTTAATTTGAAATTTTAATTTACTTAACTTTTATCTATTTTACATTTTCAGGAGGATTCCATGATTAAGAAATTACTGGTCTGTTCAATTGCTGCTTTAGGTCTGTTTATGACCGGCTGTCTGACAGATCCAACAGAGGCTACAGCTCCGCGGTTTACAGGTCCAACTACAGTTGATACTCTTTTTGTCAACACCCCAAAAACAGTGACAGTCAAAATCGAAGCTGATGATGCAATTACCTTTACGTATCAGATGCTGAATTCAACTAATACTGCAGCAGCAGGAATTACTACAAGTCCGGTTGATGCTACACCAACAAAAACTGAATCAAAAACGATCAATTTTACAATTACTAATACAGCTGCTGCAGCAGGTTCATACAAACTGAGAATTACTGCAACTGCAAGCGGTCTTACTTCAACTGTTGATTTCAGTTTTGTTGTCAAGGGTACAGTTGTAACACCGGATGTAACTACAGGAACAGTAACTCTTGGTGCACATGATGCAACAACCGGCAGTTCTGTTGATCTTGATGCCGGTACTGTAATGCTCTCGGCAGCAGCTAAGGCGGCTGGTGCTGCTGTTGATATCCTTTATACTTATTCTGATGTTTTAAACGCACCGGTTATTATGAATCCTACGTATGCAAGTGTAACAAGCGGAATCACTGCTTTTGCAGGATGGACTGGTGCAAGTGATACAAAATTCCATAAAGTTACTGGCGTATCATTTGATGCTGTTAATACAAAAGCAGCAATTACTGCTCTCTTTAATGCAGCACTTGCAACATCAGGTCGTGTTCAGGTTGCAGTAGGAGATATTCTTGTTGTAAAGACAGATCTTGGAAATTATGTTCTTGTCAGAATTGATACAGTATCTGTTAATGCAACAGGTTCTGCAACAATCAAGTATGCAAAGTAATTTTTAATTATTGTTATGTTTAATAAAAAGGCATTGGATTATTCCAATGCCTTTTTATTTAGTTCAAAAAACATATCTATCAATAAAATCATTATAATCATACTTTTATATAATGTATCTTTAATATATAATAAAAATAAGAGGTTACTGCATTTGGTATTAGGTGTAAAGATGTGAAACTTTTATGCAGGTAATATTAAGGGCAATATTGATGAATTTATTATCAGTTTTCATGTTGTCCTGATTTGTTTTGAAAAGCAGGAAAAAAATGGTTGACAGGCTTATAGCTGACTTTTATAAAACAATTGATCCATCAGCATCATTCTCCGAGGGTTCAGAGAGAGTTGCTAAATTATTTATCAGGTATGAGGAATCGGTAGAGCCGACCGAACTGCTCATTCAACTGCTTGAAAAAGCACCATCACCAAAGCTTCTTGAGTATGTGATCTACTGTTTTCTTGACTCAAGAGAATCAGATTATGACACTATTCAGTACTGCATCAAGTTTAAACGTTTGCGCAAAGTTTTTATCGGCATACAATCAGGTTCTGAAAATATCAGTGATGAAGCATATCACATATATAATACCATCGCAAATGTATGCAAGATAGGAACTTCTGATGCGATAAATATTGCGTCGCATGTTTCATCAGGGTGGCTTGACAGGCTCAAAAAAGGTGAGCGCCTCAGTGATAGAGAGTTTCTGCAGCTTGGGCTTCTTATTAAAGGTGAAGCAACAGCACTTAAAATGCAGAGTGACTGGGTTTCAACAAATACAGATGCATACAATATGATGAAAATGGTTAGACTCCTCCCGATGCTGAGTTCTACTGATGAATTGTCCCAGAGAATGATTGAGACTTCTGATAAAATTACACAGGGTAAACCTGTAGGCGAATATGTACTGACCTTTGAATATGCATTGAAACAGGATAATTTTTATAAATGGATGAAAAAACTGAATAAAGAAATACCTGTTATTGCCGCATTTTTAAAAATGCTTCTTCAGCAGCGGACTAAAATGGTTCCGATAACAAGGCTTGCAGCAGTAACTTCCTTAATACGCTTTTTAAATGAAAGCCGTGGCTCACCGTTTGAGTGGATTGCTACGGCTCTTGATAAATCATCAAAGAAAGGTTTTCAGATAGAACTTGGTAATTCTTTAAACCGGATGCGTGCAGTGGTTCAGGATCCGGCTGTGCTTTATCATGAGTCTGTTATGTATGGAAATTTCAGTTCCATGTCTCCAAATAATCTTATCGGACCTGATCGACTCAGCAAAGCGCTTGATAGCAGGAAAGAATATACCATTCAGGAACTTGTCATGATGGGAATGCGCAATGACACACTCATGTGCAGATTGCTTGATAATCCCAAAGTATTCAATGTGCCGCGTCTTGTCGAACATATTGCAGCGACAAGCCGCTCAATGACTGTTCTGTTAAAAATTACCCAGTCAAATGTACTGCATTCCGGTTTAATCAATCAGGGCGTACCTCTGGCACTTTTAAGAAATCCGACACATCTGCCAATCGGAGTTCTGCGCCAATTTATCAATCCACGTTTTATATCACTTAATGAGATGAGGCTTCTGGTTAAGAATCCTTATGGCCTCCGTCTTGATGTTCTTAATGAAATCAAAAATGTTGTTGAACGAAAACAGTAATTAGTGCCTACTATTCATTACTTAATGTTTTTGGAAAAAATTCATCCCTCAATATCTGATTTCCAATAACCTGTGGCTTGTATTATTTTCTATATAATTTTTTTGATCTTTAATAATATTATTCAGAATACGAATATATTGATTATTTGCAGTCTAATCAGATATAATTCAATTATTCTGAATTCAAAATTCTGACTATTATCTATAACCGTTTAAATTATAAGGAGTTTCTAATGGCACCACACGTTGATATCTGGGCAAGTTCACCCTACATTGTAGCTGATATGGGCCTTGCTGACTGGGGACGCAAAGAAATTGAGATTTCAGAGAAAGAGATGCCAGGCTTAATGGCTATTCGTGAAAAGTATGCTTTAGAGAAGCCCCTTGCAGGTGTGCGTATCAGCGGCTCACTTCACATGACTATTCAGACTGCTGTTCTTATTGAAACTCTTAAAACTCTTGGTGCAGATGTCCGCTGGGCATCATGTAATATTTTCTCCACTCAGGATCATGCTGCTGCAGGAATCGCAAAAGCCGGAACACCTGTTTTCGCATGGAAAGGTGAAACCCTTGATGAGTACTGGGCATGCACATTTCAGGCACTTGTTTTCCCAGGCACAAAGGGGCCAAACCTGATTGTTGATGATGGCGGTGATGCGACAATGATGATACACAAAGGATGCGACCTTGAGAATGGTGATAATTGGGTCAATACTCCATCTGATGGTGCCGATGAAGAATCTCTAAAGAAAATTCTCAAGATTGTAAATCAGAAGGATAAGCAGTTCTGGCATAAAATCAAGAGTGAGTGGAAAGGTGTTTCTGAAGAGACAACCACAGGAGTTCATCGCCTGTATCAGATGATGGAACAGAAGACACTGCTTGTTCCTGCAATCAATGTCAATGATTCTGTGACAAAATCGAAATTTGATAATCTTTACGGATGCAGAGAGTCGCTTGCTGACGGCATCAAGCGCGCAACAGATGTAATGATCGCAGGCAAGGTAGTCTGCGTGTGCGGTTATGGTGATGTCGGAAAAGGCTGTGCACAGTCAATGAGCGGTTTTGGAGCACGAGTGATTGTGACAGAAATAGATCCGATCTGTGCTTTACAGGCTGCGATGGCAGGGTACGAAGTCGCAACTGTTGAAGATACTCTTGGCATTGCTGATATTTATGTTACAACAACAGGTAATGTTGACATTATAACAGCTGAACATATGGCAAAGATGAAAGATCAGGCAATTGTATGCAACATTGGTCACTTTGACAATGAGATACAGGTTGCAAGTCTTGAAAACTGGCCTGGTATTAAAAAATTGAACATTAAACCGCAGTATGACCGGTATACATATCCAGATGGTCATGCGATATATTTACTTGCTGAGGGCCGCCTTGTAAATCTTGGCTGCGCAACAGGACATCCTTCATTTGTGATGTCAAATTCATTTTCAAATCAGACTCTTGCACAACTTGACCTGTGGAAAAACAGGGACGTTTACAAACCGGGTGTGTATCTGCTCTCAAAGAAGCTTGATGAAGAAGTCGCACGTCTGCATCTGGAAAAAATCGGCGTGAAACTTACCAAGCTTTCCAGGAGACAGGCTGATTATCTTGGTATTCCTGTTGAGGGGCCTTTCAAGTCTGAACACTATCGTTACTAATCAGACATGCATTTTTCTGACCGGTCTCTCATATACAGGGAGGCCGGCTCAGTTCACTCTTTGTTAGATGTTTCTGCATAATATAATAAATCATATGTCAATTGATTTCAAGGAAATATAATGAAAATTACCGGTATTGGAATCTGTCCGCCGCCGGGCGCAAAAGAAAGTCCGTCAGTTACTCCTGAGCTGCTTGCCTCCTGCCTTGCACGCTATTCCCGCTCGAATAAGGGAATTGGATCTATTCTTGAGTCAATTGACTGGAGCGATCCTGAGAAATCAGTTGATTCGATATTCAAATTTGTCGACTACGGTCATGCATCAATAAGTGGAATGAGCGGCGGAATCGCTATAGCCATTGACGGCTGTTCAATGTATCTTGCCTATAAATTATTCGAAATCGCTCAGCTATGTGATGGACAGGAGTCAAGTACACGGTATATAAAACTTGACAAAAGCAGTCTTCCCGATCCTCATGAAACAGGCATTCCTGATGATCTTGCTTTTGAATGGCAGTCGCTTATGGAATTATCATTTGAACTTTATCATGACTTGTATTCAAAGCTTGATGATGATGCCCGGAAAAACCCGTTAATTGTCAGATTACCTGACGGAGCAAATCAGAAAGTAGTTGACAGACTGCGCAAAAATTATGCACTTGACAGATCACGATATTTCATTCCGTTTGCAACAAAAACCAATGCTGCCTACGTAATGACTGCAAGGGTCTGGGCCGATACTGTAAAAGTTCTCGATTCAATGCCGCTTCCTGAAGCACATATCTGCGCAGCGGGAATCCGCGCTGAGCTTAATAAGTTTGTTCCGCGAATGGTAAAACACAGCACGCCGGATATTGCAAGTATTTCTCAGGCAAATGATCTGATTGCGCATGCTGTAAATGTGATGAAAAAACGTCCTCTGATATTTGAAAATATCAGGGATAGGGTATTTATTGGTGTTGATAATCAATATCCTGATTTTCTTGAAGAGGCCGTATCTGTTGATAAATCGTTTAATGGAAAAGTAAACCGCTACAGCGCCTGCAGTCCGACTGTAAAGAGAATGTTTGTGCGCGCGGCATGGAATAATATGGCTGTTGCAGAACTGCGTGATCTGAACCGCCACAGAAGCGGATATCGTTTTTCGCCAATGATTCCGGTCGGCTTTTATCTTCCTGATGGAATTACTCATTCACGTGTAAATGAATTTCTGCATAAGAAAAAGCTGTTTATCGAGAAAATTATCAGCCGTGAAGATGCAAAAGCGGCATATGTATATGCTTTACATCTTGGAACACAGGTGGCATTTGAGCACTCTACACACGCTGACAAGTTTATTTACGAGATCGAACTGCGTACTGGTATGGGTGCGCATTTCCGCTATGCTGAACACTTGACTGCCGCATATAATGAGCTGTGCGCAAAGGTGCCAGCCTTGAAGTCTCATATACAGATTGGTACTGCGGAACCGGAATAGAATAAGAATAAGAATAAGAATAAGGTTGAGGTTAAGGTTAAGGTTAAGGTTAAGAAAAGAAGAAGAAGAGAAGAAGAAGAGAAGAAGAAGAAGAAGAAGTAAAGAAGAATAACAAAAGGCAATATGGATAATCCTAAAAAGTTGAATAGTGAGGAGCTTGATAAGCTTCTGGAAATTATTGAACGGAACCGCTGGGACCGGCTTAAGAAGCGACAGGAAGAAAACGGGTTGGTTTCTGGCAGCTACATTGGTGATGTCCAGGTGGAAGCTGATAATTCATCGATCTCTCCTGATAATGTCAAGATAGTATTATTTGGTACTGAAAGTCCCTTTATTAAATCAATGATTGAAATGCTTCGCGTTGAAACCGTGATTGCATTTTTTGATGATCCTGAGAAAATGATATCATTCTGTTTAGACCACCCTGTTCCTAATCTTCTCTTTGATATTGACCCGCCGTCAGATTGCCATCTTGTAATGGACGCATTCGCATCAATAAGAATGCTTCTTCCACACTCCCGTATTTTTGTCTGTTCATCCCGTAAAGGCTCGCTTGAAGTTGATTATTTTAAAATGCACGGTGCAAATATATTTGACAAACCAATTCTGCGAAAACAGGTTGAGAAATTCTGCAAAGAATACTGCTGGTAGAACTGGAATGTTAATTTTTTTCAGTACATCTAAACCTAAAAAACGCAGATGAAATTGTAAATTTTGCATCTCGCCCCCTAAATCCCCCGCAGGGGGACTTGTAAGATATTGATTTTCATGAAGTCCCCCGCTGGGATTTAGGGGGCGAGAATTTAGTTAAATGTTTTCGTAATTACCAGAGTGAACATTATTCAAAAGCGTATTTCAGGTTAATCAATAGGTCTGAATTTTAGAAAATTCTTTTTATCTTTCTTTACTTTTGATGGCGGGACCCATCTTTTATGCTCTGGCGCTTCTTCATATTCAAATGGAGGCAGAGTTAAAACATGGTAGTAATTCTGAAGTACAGTGCGATGCAGGATCGATATAGCGTTTGGCACCTTCGGACCGTTTCCACCGCAGTGAAACATCTTCAGTTCAGGATAATTAAGGTATTGGCCGCGTCTCATGTAATTGCCGGGATAAACAAATTCCCTGTTGACAACAACTGCTTTTTTCAGTTCATTTGCACATAAGAACGATGATTTACTGAAGACAAAATCAGTCATCGAATTAAGGCTGTCAGGTTTGTTTTCAGGGATATCAAATTGTTTTTTCAGCATTAAATTCATTGATGTTGTATCGAGAAACCTGCCTGCAGATATCTGTACACCTGATAAAGTTCCGTTTTCATCATTGATAATATTTATACGAACAGTATTGTCAATCAGTGATTTATTACCATGTGTGATACTGTCAAAAGTCCAGATCTGTTCAAGGCTGCGGCTGAAATGGGATGTTATATTATAGTTTTTTTTAAGGGTGATGGAAAAGTGTATACAGGAATCAGTATCAGGGTTTAATCTATTCAGACAGAATGATTGAGCCGTATTATCATAAATAAAATTTACTTCAGGTAAACAGGCATTTGTTGTTGTCAGCAGGGAGTCTGCATATATCGGCATAATTGACATAATAAATACCAGGAGTATCGCCGCGCACGGTACATTATATTTCAGTGCAGATTTAACCATTCACAGTCTCCTGGAGAAATTTTCAAACTGATTCGAATAATCAATATGCTAAAAATCATGTTGTACAGTTTAATGTAATATATAATGCGAATTGTTTAATATTATATGTGATATAGATTGATAAACTGATTATTGCTTAAATGATTGAATTTTGTCGAAATATGCTAAAAAATTAGTAATTTAACAGATAAACAGTTCCGGTTGCAAAATACTACAAGGTATATTATCTTCTTATAATATGTTTAAATTTAACATATTAAGCCTTAAAATGCACTAAAACAATAAATTATATGGGAAATTATGAAAAATAACTGGATATTGGATGCTGCTTCCAAAGCTATTGAGAATAATGGACTTGTCAGACTTGAGAATCCTGAGGTAAAAGAACGTCTTGATAAGATCCTGCTTTCAATCTGGCCAAGGATCAAAAATCATGCTGAAAAAACAATGTTGAAACTTGAACCACCGGAAGAAGCTGATATTATAAGCGCAGAGAGTAATGCTTTGCTTAGAACATTGTCGTTTATGTTGTTTGACGGCGAAGATGTGGTTTGCAGAACGGAAATAGAGTGCTATTCAGATCACTGGATGATTGACAATGAATTTTACCTCAATCTTGATGAGTCAGCAGATATTGAGATAGTACATGAATTACTTGGAAATACAAGGTTCTCAGGAAATCCTCCGACACTCATGATCTATAAAAATGATCCTGTCAATCATTTCCAGATTATGTTCAATGCAGGGTGGGGGGAAGACTGGAAGGGGGAGGATATGTCATTTCTCCTTGAGAGCGTTGATCTCTCGATTGATATACATGAGAAAATGCATAATATTGTTCTTGCCGGTATTAAAGATGCCCAGAATGCCGAAGAATTTTTAAGTACCGCCTATGAGATATATGAATCGCATACATGAACATGTTGTAAATGATTTGTTTGCAGACAAGAAAGTAGTTGCTGTCTGCGAAAAAATCTTTATGTTGACATATTGAGACCTCACCCCGCCAAAGATAATGCTGCTGATTTCGAAAGTGAACCGCGAACTGACTCTTGTTTGTCATGGTGGATCAGGGAGTGAAGTGTTTGTGCAGGTTGACAGTGTGAGACCTCACCCCCCGGCCCCCTCTCCCATAGGAGAGGGGGAGAAGAGAAATGCTGTGCATAAGAAGCAGTATCAGAATATCGCCATGACAATGAACACCACTCCTATGAAGTCCGCGCACTATGGCGCGGGTGTACGTCTCTTAACGTACGTAGGGGCGTATTGCAATACGCCCCTACGTAAAATAAATGCTTAATTGTATTGTCATTGACAGTAACATGTTTTACTTTACTAATATTCAATTGCTTCCAGTTCTGTCTATAGAAAGGATCACTTATGTCCTGTCCTGCTGACATTATTTCAGAAATACAAGGTATTATTCCATATAAAAAATTCAATATCGCGCTTGCACTTCAGGGAAATGACTCAATTTCAAGGTTCCCGGCTGCGACAATCCGCGGCGGATTCGGGATTACACTCCGTAAACTTGTCTGCCCGACAGTTGATATTGAGTGCAGTGGATGCCTTCTGCGCAATAATTGCGTCTACTGTTACCTGTTCGAAACTACTCCACCTTCCGATGCTTTGAGACTTAAAAACTATAAGGCTGTTCCCCATCCGTTCACTCTGTGGTGTAATCAAAGCGGAAGTTCCCTGAATGTTGAACTTCTTCTTGTCGGTAAAGCTATTCAGTACTTGTCCTATTTTATCTATACACTGCGCAGACTCGGCACTCAGGGGCTTGGAAAAGAATATGTAAAATTTGATATTGTCAATGTTACCGCTGATTCTATTACTGTCTATGAAAATGGATCAGACAGCGTAAATATGCAGTTTGAGAATGATAAACTGATATTTACTACCGATAAAAACTTAAGCGGCTCATGTACTCTTGACATATACTCTCCGATGCTTCTGCGCAGGGATGGAAAATTTGTCAACGGGTTCGATTCCTATTCATTTATGTCAACACTGCTGCGGAGAATTACATCGCTGTATGTATTTCACTGCGACGGCAGGAACTTTGATAACTGCAAAGAACTTATTAATTCCTGGGTCAATGAAGTCAGTACTGTGGCACATCTGAACATGGTTAGAAATAACCGCTTCAGTACCCGTCAGAAACAGCAGATTGACTATGATGGATTTACAGGTACAGTCAAATTGACAGGTAATATCGGGAAGTATCTGCCGCTGCTTAAAGCAGGGGAGGTTCTGGCTGTGGGGAAGAATACGGCGTTCGGGTTTGGACGGTATGGGGTTGAAGAATTGAAATGGGATGACAAATGATTGGTGGATTGAAGCGACTATGTAAGCGACCAAGTAGCGATCAAGTAAAAATTAGTTAGTCTTATACAGAAAGGGTACAAATGCGAAAACTGATACTCGAAAATCAACTTGCTTATAATAAAACTGATGATACGTCTATTATTACAAAAAAGTTTGAATTTGAAATTATTACACCGATGTTTGGTGGTGATAGTAAAAGCTGGGAATTAAATATAAAAGCACCTGTTAGAGCTCAATCAATCAAAGGGCAGTTACGGTTTTGGTGGCGAACAATGCAATTTATAGACAAAAAAGAAGAATTGCTTGAAAAAGAAAACAGGCTTTGGGGAGGAAAAATTAGTGAAACACAAAGCGTTCAGTCAAGAGTAAAATTGTCAATTATTCATAAAGAGAATGAAATAAAAAGTCAAAAAGCCGAACTTAATGAAAAAGAAACTGCTATTAAAAATGAAATTATTCCTGCTTATCTTGCATTCCCAATAACTTCTGAACTGAAGGGTGGCAAAGTAATAGAGTATGTCACTGAAGTAAATTTTATATTGCAATTAATTTTCCCCGTTGAGTTTGAAAATGAGATTCTTGATACACTAAAGCTCTGGACTCTCTTTGGTGGTGTAGGTGCAAGAACGAGACGTGGGTGTGGAGGTTTATTTTGTAAAGAATTATTGGAAAATTTCAATGATGAGAATTCAATAGGTGTTTTTATAAAAAGATTTAATAAAAATGGTTTACAATTGCCATATAGTCGCTTAGACAATGCTAAATTTGCAGTAAATATGGTTAATACAAAACCTTCGCCAGAAAAGGCATGGTTTGATTTAATCAGCAGTTATTCATCTTTTCGGCAGGATCGTACTAAGAAGGAAAACAGTAATCGACCCGGTCGTTCTTT
>Ga0209800_10000982_pt1 | contig 35027 bp, 24 predicted proteins | sample Higcelweek8metaG_FD_187174 | JGI IMG/M metagenome (GOLD analysis project Ga0209800, IMG submission 187174) | Freshwater pond sediment microbial communities from the University of Edinburgh, under environmental carbon perturbations - High... | ecosystem: Environmental > Aquatic > Freshwater >...
AAAAATTTTTGGAGATACAAAAAAAGACTGATTACACTATAACTTTTTGACAAAAACAAAAGCCCTGTAACACTTTATCTTCAAAGGTTACGGGCTGTTTTTATCTCTTTTTGCTGCAAAACTCAGGTTATATAACAATTTAAACAAATCGTAAACAAAGATTGATCAATATATCAACAATATTATTAATTCCTCGAAAAGTTTGTATAAAAAACAAAACTTTTCGAGGAATTATATGGGAATATGCTGTTGTAAACTGGAATTTTAAAATTCTGGATAATTAGAAGATATGCAGTTAAAATGCTTTGCTACAATTATAATGTCAGCCATGTTTATTGATTCATCATTGTTGAAATCTGCTTCTTCAATAAACCGTTCATCTCCTTTTATGCTGTTAAATATGGTGGCAAGTTTTATAATGTCAAGCATATTAATGGTATCATCTTGATTTCCATTTATCTCCATGTCGCCAGACCACATATCAATCGCTCTTTGTAATGTTGATACTTCCACCTGTGTGGCAGATATATCAGTAACTATGCCGCTTATTTCTCTAGTAAGGTAATTCTTCTTGCTTATCTTTAGAGTATAGGGCTTACTACTTTTTGGAACACCTTGTATTTCGAAGCTGCCCTTCTGATCAGTAATTGCAGAATATAGAGTGCCTTCCACTTCTATTTTAAAGTTAGCTAGAACGTTAGAAGGATTCGTACAATTAAAATCGGGTTTTACATACCCTTTTATTGTGATGTTGGTTTGTGTCTGCTGTGATCCTTCACCCCATTTTGCCATAACAGCATCATATTCAGCTTGTGTAATCTGCATTACTGTTCCATGGCGTGGGACAGATGGAAGTTTATATTCTGAAGTAGCAAGTTTGGTAAATACACCAGTTGAAATATCAGTAGAAACCATTGGAAAGTAACCGCCTCCGCCGTAGTTGTCGAGCAGCAGGCACCATTTGTTTTGACCGTTAAATTTGAATATTGTTGGGCCTTCAACACCATTTTGACTTCCAACACTTGTAGACGTAATTGCATCGTAAGTCTTATAAAGCAGTTGGTCGCATTTATCTACAATAATGTTTTTATTTACCTCGTCTTTTGAGAACCTGTAGTATATGTTGTTATGTTTTATCAAAGTTGCATCTATCACATCCTGTGATTTATCAATCCATACTTCTGGAGTCGTAAATGAACAAAAATCTCTTGTCTTGGATATATATATTCTTTGCTTTGCATAGTTATCCGCTGCTATTCTTGACGCCCAGAACATCACGTATTCGCCTGTCTTGTCATCGTATACAATTTCAGGTGCCCAAGTACAACCAGCATCATCCCTTGAAACCTTAACCAGTCTCTCTTTTGACCAGTTTACCAAATCATTGGATTCCCAAACAACTACTGACTTGCTTCCTGATTTTTGTGCAGCGCTCCAGCCTGCACCGTTAGCAATTCTAAGGTCAGTTGCCACCATATAGAATTTATCCCCTTCAGGAGAGCGAAGAATAAATGGATCGCGCACTCCTTTATCTCCAACAGTTGAAGTTAGTACAGGATTATTTTTATTGATCTCAGTCCAAGTAAGCCCGTCCTTGCTTAATGAGAAGTAAATCTGTTCGGCATCGGATCTGTTAGAACCATTAAAATATGTAAAGAAATATCCTTTAAAATCAGATTCACTGAGAGGTATAGGTTTTGCCTTTACTTTAACGGGTATATCAATTGTCGCTTTTTCGGTTCCACGAGTGAGATTTGCTGTTAAGGTTACCTGGGTATCGGTGCTCTGTCTTGTGACAACACCTGGAGGTATTTTACCGTAGTTTGCAATTACTGTTTCTTTGACACTTATAACATCTGGTTTATTGCTTGACCAAGAGATGTTTACGGCTTCTCCATCAGCAATAATTGTTACTGGCAATGTGATATTTCCACGTACATCATCTGCATTATGAATTGCCAATTGGGCTTTTGCTGCTTCTAGTACAGATTTGTCATCTGTTTTGTAATTGCTAATTTCTAAAACCTCTGATGCACTCAATGCTCTATTATATATACGGAAGTCGGATAGTTTGCCCTTGAAGTACTTATCCTGTAGATAAGGTGCTCTGCCAATAAAGTTTGCGACTGTGCTTTCTATGTCATTTGGAGTGATCCCAACACTTGTGTTCTGAGCAACCTGTACTCCATCTACATACAACTTACCTGTGGTCCCTGTTTGGGTATATGTGACGTACTTCCATTCTCCTGTTTTAAAACCAGACTCAACACCAGTATTTTGTTCGTTGACCCAATGTGTTTTCGAAAGTGAAATCCTGTACTTGGCTTGATTCAGAAGTAAACCAAAATAGTTAGCATCTGCATCGGCATACGAATCAGTGGTTGAACCGAAAGTAAATACCCATGTAGGGTAACTAGCTGCTGAGTCTACTAAAACTCTTACGCCTACTGTAACACTGTTTAGCCCTGAAAGAATTCCGTTAGGCATCTGAACATATCCGCTATTACCATCTAGCAAAACTCCCGAGCCGCCTTGCCAGGTTGCTCCTCCGTTTAATGTACCATTACGTTCAAAGCCTGATGAATCCGTCACAGTAGTTCCGCTTGTTTCGTTGAATTTGTACCACAACATCAAACTTGTATCAGCGGAAACTTTGTTTGGTAGTCTAAGTAGAAAAAAACCCGAAATCATTACAAAACATAGCAAAAATGATAAAGCTTTTTTTTCCATTTTTTCATCTCCTTGTAGATTTATATTTTTTGTGTTGAGAAGTTGGCAAGTTGCGTAGCCAGATATATAAAAAAATGTAAAATGAGGGAGTTGATAAAGATGTGGTAGATATAGAAATCATAAAATACATCATGAAAAATAAAAAATTACTGTTGCTTTGTATATGTTGCATAAAAAAAATGTTTTTTTTCGTTATTTTATTAACAATTTGTACATTGACTCCCTAATAATATAATTCTATAATGTTAGTGTACACTTATACTTTTACCTCCTATTTCGAATAGATATAGAGGATCTGCGGCACAATTATTGGCCGCAGTTTTTTGTTTTTATTCGAGAAATTATGATAAAACATAATTTCTCACGATTGCCTACTGTTTTTTCCATTTTACACCCTGTGGTGTATCTTCAAGGACAATACCCATTGAATTCAGCTTATTTCGGATTTCGTCAGCCAAACTCCAGTTTTTATCTTTTCTTGCTTGCTGTCTTTGGGCTATAAGCTCTTCAACCTCGCTATCTAAGGACATGGTTTTATCTTTACCGAGAATCCCCATGACGCCTCCGAGTTCTTTTAACATGAGCGATGAGTACTCAATAATATCTTTGCTTGCATTGGTGTTTGTATTTACAAATGTATTGATCTCTCTAACCATGTCAAACAAAACAGATATCGCATCAGCTGTATTCAGGTCATCATCCATTGCTTTTATAAACTCATCCTTGAACTTAAGAAGTTTATCTTTTAGCACAGTATCATTTGTGTTAGGTCCAGTGACAGTTGAGTTTTTTGATAGATAATCAAGATTATCTAAGCAGTTGTACAACCTGTCAAGGCCGTTTTTGGACTGCTCAAGAAGGTCATCGCTAAAATTAATTGGGCTTCTATAGTGCGCGGATAGCATAAAGAATCTTATGACCTCATAATCAAACTTTTGGACAATATCCCTTACGGTAAAAAAGTTTCCAAGAGATTTTGACATTTTTTCATTATTTACATTTATAAAGCCATTGTGAACCCAGTACTTTGCAAATGGTTTGCCAGTTGCTGCCTCGCTTTGAGCAATTTCGTTTTCGTGGTGAGGGAATATAAGATCTTGTCCTCCACTATGAATATCTATTGTTTCACCTAGATATTTCATTGCCATAGCTGAGCATTCAATATGCCAGCCAGGTCTACCCATACCCCATGGGCTTTCCCATGCAGGCTCACCAGGCTTCTGTGCTTTCCACAGTGCAAAATCCATTGGATTGCGCTTCACATCATTAGCATCATTTTTTGCGCCTATATTCAACTCTTCAAGGTTGTGATGGGAGAGCTTTCCGTATTCCTTGAAGTTATTGATGTCAAAGTAAACATCGCCTTCTACGTTGTATGCAAAGCCTTTTTTCTCGAGTGTGCTTATAAGCTCTATAATTGCATCAATATTTTCTGTTGCTTTTGGATGAACAGTTGCTTCCTTGACACCAAGACCCTTTGCATCTATGAAATATTCCTCGATAAATCTGTCTGCGAGATCTTTAACGGTGATCCCCTCAGCATTGGCTTTGTTAATCATCTTATCATCGATGTCGGTGAAGTTTTGCACAAAGTCAACTTCAAAGCCCAAATATGAAAAATATCTTCTTAAAGTATCAAATACAATAAATGGCCGTGCGTTACCAAGGTGAAAGTAATTGTAAACTGTTGGTCCGCAGGAATACATCTTAACCTTATTAGACTCAATAGGGACAAATTCTTCCTTTTTCCTTGTCATTGAGTTGAAAAGTTTCATTTAAATTTCCTCCAATATTATTTCTTTAAATCGTATTATTCTTCAAAACGCTCATATAGCATTTGCTTTTGACTCTCATTAATGCTCAACTCGCCCTTTTTTTCATGGAGTTTTTCCAATTGTTCAATTCTTGATAGCAGTCTGCAAAACTCCTGTGAAATAGGATCGCCTGTATTGATCTGATCAAGCTCGATTGAAGGAATTACTCTCGTCTTGCCTCTCTTTACCGTCCTGCCAGGCACACCAACTACAGTAGTGTTTGGTTCTACTTCATTAAGTATGACTGCGTTTGCACCGATCCTTGAATTGTCGCCTACCTTAAAGGGCCCGAGTATTTTTGCCCCAGTACTTATTAGAACATTGTTGCCAATAGTAGGATGTCTTTTTCCTGTATCTTTACCTGTACCGCCTAAGGTAACTCCATGATATATCGTACAGTTGTCACCAATCTCAGCTGTTTCGCCAATAACTACTCCCATTCCATGGTCGATAAACAATCCTTTGCCAATTGTGGAACCTGGATGAATTTCAATGCCAGTAAAAAACCTTGAAGCTTGCGAAAGCAGTCTTGCAATAAAGAACAACTTTTTTTTGTAAAACCAATGTGATATCCTATGATGAAAAATAGCATGAAAGCCTGGATACAGCAAAACAACTTCCAGAATGTTTTTTGCTGCAGGGTCTCTTTGAGCAATGCTCTTTGCATCATAAACCAAGCCTTTAATCATATAAAACCTCACTTAAAACTATGCTGTAATAAATATTATAACATTATTATATATAATACAAAAAGTTTTGCAATAAACATTTTGACTTGAATGCCTTAAAACATTTTAACTTGAATAAAAAACATAAGATAAATAAATAATATGACTATAGATACTAAAATAATTCAGATATTTTTATCTACAATTTGTTATGGGATGATTGAAATATGCACATAACATTGAAAGGATGTGATTTAATGGCAAATCAATATGCAAAGACTGGCGAAGTCGGAATAACGCATCTTATCTTAAGATTGGTTACCGGAGTAGTTGTCCTTGGAATTACAGCATTTTTAACTCCAGGATTCGCTATAAACGGTATTTGGCCACTTATAATAGGTGCTGTCGTTTTGGCTGTTATCGATTATGTAGCGTTGAGGTTTTTGAATCTTAATGCTACCCCATTTGGTCGTGGAATTACAGGTTTTGTTTTAGCAACGGTGATAATATTTATAACCCAGTATTTTGTTCCAGGCTTCAGTGTAACATTGTGGGGAGCAATAGTCGGTGCGTTTGTATATGGAATAATAGATGCAGTTATTCCTGGAAAAGCAATGTAAGATGAACCTGTGCTTTTTAACATTAAAGACTCCCTTGTTGATGATAATGTTAAAAAGCACTTCCTCACGACAAGGAAATTATTGCATAATAAAGGAGCACGTTGACAAAATAGAATATTGTAGGATATAATTATATTACGGAAATAATTATATTATGGAAATAATATTTGTACTAAATTAAATGTGTTTCTACAACATGTTTTCAAAAAATTAAGCATTTCTCAATTTTAATAATTCAAAAGCATAACAAAAGCATCTTATAATTTCGTTGTATGGTTGGTAGAATGGGGATTTGTTACGTATTATTATACATTACTAGTACTATAGTTTTGTTTATGCCGCTACATAAGTCGCAAGAATTCTAAATTATTTGATTAAAGAATATGTGAAGGTTTCATACTATTAATTAGGGATGTGAAATTATATGAAAAACACAAGAGAATTAGAACAAATAATTAAGATTAAACAGGAAAAAGTAAACAAATACATTGAAAATAAAGGCTTTTCTCAATACGATGAGTTGCTTGAACTTAGTCGTGAGCTTGATGTTTTAATAACTTTATGGTTGAAATCCAATCTAGTATTAGATAAAATCTAAAGACAGGCATTATAGTCATGTAATTTTCGATAAGGGGTTAAAAAATTGAAGAGATTAATTGCAGTTATTATTGTTGTGCATGTGTTTGTATTGACATGTTTTTCAGCTTATGCCAATACAGTAGGTTTGTTTTATGCTATTGACAGCTCAAACGAATTTGAGCAAATTAAAGCTAATCTAGGAAAAGGTCAGGATAATGTATATTTTCAATGGGCTAGGCTTGCGAGGAATAAAGATAATCATATTCAATTTACAACAAAGAGCATCACTGGTATAAGCCAGTTTGATAATAGGGTTGAATATGGAATGCCACGTTTAGCAACAGGGGAATCTATTAAGGAATATGAGGTTCAGCCAGGCGAATCTTTGAAAATAATAGCGTCAAAGTATGGGATGTCCTATAAGGAACTTGGCGAATATAATAATATAACTGATTATGATTCTATCAAGGCAGGTCAAAAAATTAAAATCCCATCAATTGAAGAAGATACAAGTATAGTAGACAGCTACAAAGAGATAAGTGCGAATACAAAAGCATATTTGTCTGTGTTTTTTGAGGCAGATGAGTTTTCTGATAAGAAGAATTCACAGGTTGAGTTTTTAAATATGTCGGAATCTGAATGGTTAAAGTATATAATAAGCCCTATGACTCAAACATTAGAACTTCGTGGATTTGATGGAGTGGTTCTTGATTTTGAAGCGTTTAGGGATTCTGTAAGCAATAAATCATATAGTGTAGAAAAGAGAACAGGTCTAAAGGAAAAGTTTAACAAGTTTATTGCTCTCTTAAAGAAAAATCTCAATGGAAAGCTACTAAATGTAATAGTACATCCTACGAATGTTGGGGGATATTTTGATGGATATGATTTTAAGAAGCTAAGTGCTTTATCGGATGGAATAATCCTTATGTCGTATGATTATCAGAGCTTCAACAGATATAAGTTGGGCGACCCTGTTCCAGCTGAGCTCCTTGGCAAAATAAAGGAAATTGTTCCATCTAGATTTAGTCAGCCTTATGTACAGCCTGCTGATAAGGTTTCTGAGTCTGTGACTGAGGCAATTAAATTGGGAGCGATTCCAGAAAAGCTACTTCTAGGTATTAATATCGTTCCAGTTAAATGGATAAAGTACAGTAAAACATATAATGGGAAAAAATATGTGTATTATGAGTACCATAGAAATTATTTATCAACGGTAGGTGGTGGTTCAAAACAGTCTATTCTTGATAAGACTGCACTGATAGAAAAGAAGATATTGAGCGGATCAGAAATATCTTCAGAGGAAAGAAGTAAGCTAAAGGTTGAGGGGGCTTATATTGAAAGTATAGAGTACCATTATGAGTCACAAGAAAGCCTTAATAAAAAATATTATAAATTGGTTATGGATAACAAATTGGCTGGGGTTACTGTTTGGAGAATTGGTGCAGGTAGTGAAAAAATATGGGACGGTATTTTGGAAATGTTTGGTACCGAAATTATCTTAAAAATAGGTGAGCCATACATGGAGTTCAACGGAGTGAAAAAAGAGATTGATCCAGGAAGAGGAACAGCACCAATAATTAAAGATTCAAGAACTATTGTGCCGATAAGGGCAATTATTGAGTCGCTTGGTGGAACTGTTGTATGGGAACCCGAGACAAAAAGGATTATCATTGATTATGCATCAAATATAATTGATATGAAAATATCAGAAGAGATAATCTATGTAAATGAAGTTGAGAAGAATACTGATGTTGCACCTCAGATTATAAATGGAAGAACATATTTACCCTTGAGATTTCTGTTAGAAAATCTGGGTTTTGAGGTCGACTATGAAAGTTCCTCCAAGACTATAACAATTAAGTAATATACATACTGCACAGCACAGCTTCCTTGTTTGGGAGCTGTGTTTTTTGCGATGTCTAGAGAATTTTTCTATTTATATTTACAAAAATATGTAACGGTAGTATAATTTAAGTGTACTATATGAAATAGTACACTTAATACGATAGGTGATGAGTGTATGATTAAGATTGATACCAGAAGCAGTAAGCCTATTTACGAACAAATAGTGGATGGGATTAAGGAAAGTATTTTTAAAGGCAAGCTAAAGCCAGGACAAAAAATACCTTCTGTAAGAGAAATGTCCAAACATCTTTCGGTCAATCCCAATACAGTAAGCAAAGCTTATGCAGAGCTTGAACGAAAGAAAGTAATAGATACTATATCAGGAAGAGGCACATTTGTGTCTTCAGATTATATCCCTGATGTTGATCAGGGGAGACTGAGCCAGATAAAGTGCTCTATTAAGGATATTGTTATAGAAGCCTATTATATTGGGCTGAATAAAAAGAAAATACTAGATTTGGTTGAAGAGATATTTGACGAGATGGGGAGGGAACAGGATGATTAGGATTAATGATGTCAGTAAGGGAATAGGGTGTATTCCGATTTTAAAAAGTGTTTCACTGGATATAGTCCCAGGAAGTATTCTTGCACTGATTGGACCAAATGGAGCTGGAAAGACATCTCTAATAAAAACTATGACAGGTATATGGAAGGCAGATGCGGGAAGTGTTACATATAATGGGGAAGAGGTTTTTGAGAATATTAGAGTTAAGGAACAAATAGGTTATGTTCCTGATCAAAGCCATTATTATGACTCGTACAGGATTGGTGAAATCATTGAATTTTACAGTCTTGCGTATAAGGGGTTTGATAAAAACAGATTTGGTGAAGTTAACGATATATTTAAACTTGATGTCAGAAAAAGAGTAAGCGAGCTTTCGAAAGGTAACAAAACAAAGCTGTCATTGATTTTGAATCTAAGCATAATGCCAAAGTATCTGATTCTTGATGAGCCTTCTTCTGGGTTAGACCCAATAGCAAAAAGCAAGCTGAACGAAATGCTTATAGACGATGTTGCTTCAAGGGGAACTACAATTCTGATGTCGACACACAATCTTGCAGGAATTGAAAAGATATGTGATACAGTTGCTTTTATGGATAGAGGCGAAATCAAGTATAGTGGCTCGATTGATGATATAAAAAGTAAGGTTCGAAAGCTTGAGGTAGTATTTTTAGATGAAATACCAATTGATGTTTTAGAGAGCACAGAAGTTGTCGATGTCAAAACGATTGGTGATGTATACCAGATAACAACAAAAGACTATACAGAAAAGTTTGCGGAAAGGCTCAAAGCGTCAGGTGTGTCTCATATGGAAGAAATTGATCTGAACCTTGAGGAAATCTTCGTAAATTATTTTGGAGGTGAGGTATATGAGAATGCTAAATAAAGCACTACTTATGAGAGATTTGAAGTATACAAAGTGGTTTTTTCTTTTTATGACATTGTTTGTTTTTATATCGATAGGATCTCAAATAGTAGGCTTTGATCCTAAAACTGGTACTGTTCTGAATTTGTATTTAGGATATGAAAGCAACGATGATATATTAGTAAAGTATATACTTTTTGGAATATTTATTACCCTTATGCTTCTTGCATTGGTTGCTTTTCAATTCAGCTTTGATCGTAAGAGAAATACTTATTCACTAGCTGCATCAATGCCTTTTAATAGAAAAGAAATTATAAACTCAAAGTGGTTTGCAGGAAGCTATAACATTTTGCTGACGTATGTTTTAGTATATACATATATGAATGTGCAGTTGATATCTAACTTTTGCTGGCAGAAATACTTCTTGGCGATAACATTGTGGAATTTACTGTTCTTTTCAATAACGATGGCTGTTTTTGGATTTATGATGACGGTATTTTCTTTTTGTGGGTCACATATCTCAGGAAGCATTATTACTGCTTTGATAGGGGTGATGCCGTTTTCTGCTTTGTTTTTAGTAAATATAGTCACGGATAAATATAGTTATTATTTTTACACGTATCAAAATTTTGTAAATTATGTTTTAAAATACAAACATTACGGTTTAGATTACTCTGGGGAAAAGCCTTTTGCTATAAGTTTAGGTTTGTTCTTAAATTCTGTTACAGGAATAATTTGTGTAATAGTGCTTTTGTTGATATTGACAGTGATTTTTTATAGAGTATCAATAACCATTTTTGATAGAAATCTTCTTGAAAGAATAGGAACTCTTACGACATTAAAGAGTTTTGAAAAAATAACACTAGGGGTAATATCTTATTATGTCGGGCTTCTCATGTTTTTAGTGGTTCGTGTAATTACATATTCTATTAAAATAAACAACAGATATTGGGATGTATTACGACCAGATTTTATAATACTGTTCTGTATTATAGTACCAATACCTACCTATTTTATATTGAAAAAAGTTATTAATAAGAATAATAAAAGGTTTGCATAAATAAAAAGTGAGAGGGGTGAATTATATGAAAAAAATTGTGTTTTCGGTTTTAATTCTTTGTACTCTTTGGATTACTGTTAGCATAATAAACGCAGAGTTTTTTACAAATATTGAAGAATCAGCTAAAAGCGGTAATGTAAAAAAGTTGCAAACCCTTGTGAATAATAATACAGATAAAGATCTTGTTCGAAGTGCTATTGATTATGCTGTAAAGTACAACCGAATTGAAGCATTTAAATTCCTGTTAGAATTTGTTGATGAAAAGCAATATGTATTTATACTGAATGTGTCTTTGGAGTGTGGAAATGTCGAAGCCACGAAGCTGCTCTTAGAAAAAGGTGGACCAATGACAAGTATTGATAAGCAGTTTGCTAATGCCTTGAGTTTTGAGATGGTTAAACTCCTTCTAAATAAAGGAGTTGTTATTAATACCAATATAAATTTAGATGTGTATACACAGAAGCAACGGAACGAAATAATCTCAATAGCAATGAAGAACAAAAAATTGGTACCAGTCAAATTTTGGAGGAATGCTCTTCGTATAGCTGTGAGTAAAAATGATCTAATGATGGCTGAGCCATTAAAAAGATCCATCTTAGAGATGAAGAACAATAAATTGGCTACAGAGGAATTCTGGGATGATGTTTTTTGTATAGCGATAGAGAATAATGATCAGGAAATGGTTGAGGAGCTAAAAAGCTACATCAGTAAGAAAGTTGTTCCGAGAGCATTATCAGATGCTATAGGCATGAATAATGAAAAGTTAATTGATTATTTATTAGAGATACGACCAGATTTAGGACTAGATGATGCTACAGGTGCAGCATGTTCTAGCATAGTGCATAACAGGCTAGATATTTTTGAGAATCTATTGAATAACACGGAAAAATTCGATGAAATGAAGATGGATTCTATTGTGAGAACAGCTATTGATGAAAATAAACCTACAGTTATTGATATGTTAAGTAAAAAGGGTTTTTATGTAAACAAAGAATGGTTTACTCATTTGATATACGAACCAGATATAAGTCCTGATGTTTGTAATAAAATATTCAACAATTATAGCGAAGCTGATTTGAAGGAAATTAGGAGAAATATTACAATTGAAAAGAATCTTTTGGAGTGGTTTAGGTTTCCAGAGAAAAAAAAGTATGACAAAGCGCTTAAGTTTATTGATAAGTATATTGTAACTTATCCACAAGTCCAAACACACTAGAGCGACTTATTCACAGTTTTATGCACATTATCCACAGAATTTATATACACAAAACAGATGTTTTTAATGTGGAAAAGGTTATTTGCAACCATTAATTACCAGGTTGGAAGCCTTTTAAAATGTAGGGGTCTGGGGTTTGGGAAAAGCTAAAAATGCAAATGTTTTTTTGAACCTGATTTTTATCCAAGGGTATTGTGGATAACTTTCAAGAAAAGCTGTTTAAAAAATTCGGGTTGTGTAAAGAAGGAATTATAATAATTGATGTAGAATATTAAATCCATGTAAGATTATTTGTCTTACATCAAGAAATATTACTAAAGGCAGCAGATCTAATTTAGCCTGCTGATAGTAAAAAGGAGGAATTAAAAAATTCATCTAATGTCAAACAACGATGTGAGCTATTGATTTTGGTTATGTTTATACTTAAAAAATCAGGGTAAATATTTACTAACCTGATGCGCTCTGTAGCTTAAATATTTTGCAAAATGAAAGGGGCTGTTGATATATATGAAATTTATAGTGAGCGGAAAAAACATCGAAGTAACTGAAGCATTAAGAGAAAAGGTAATTAAAAAAATAGGTGGCCTTGAAAGATTCTTTCACCCAAACACAGAAGTTCATGCAACATTGAGTGTTCAAAAGACAAGGCAAATAATAGAAGTAACTATTTCGTCAAATGGAGTTTTTTTAAGAGCTGAAGAATCAAATGAAGATATGTATGCTGCTATAGATAAAGTTGTTGATGTTATTGAAAGGCAGATAAGAAAAAATAAAACCAGACTTGAGAAGAGGCTTCATGAAGCTGCGTTTAAGACTGACAGTTCAATTAGAGATCTGGATATGGATGAAGAGCACGAGTTCAGAATTGTTCGATCAAAGAAATTTGCGATTAAGCCAATGACTGTTGAAGAAGCGATCTTACAAATGAATCTGGTTGGACATGCATTCTTTATGTTTTCTAATGCAGATACCGATCAGGTGAATGTTGTATATAAAAGAAAAAATGGAGACTATGGTCTAATTGAGCCTGAGTTTTAAGAACTTATGAAGGCATTTCAATAAGAATAATATTTATAAAAAAACGAGAGGGCATATAGCCCCCTCGTTTTTAGCATTAGACTATATTAAATACAATTAATCTTTTTCATTTATCTTTCTGCTAAATGTAAGATTAATAATGTATTTAATATTGCAAAGTCCTTATACAACAAGCTGCAGATTTTCTGTAACTTGTTCTTTGTATTTTTTTATGGGTTTTTTATGTCTGGGTAAGAGATTTATGTTATACTGTATTAAGGTTTTTGACTTAAAATAAAAGTATAAAGGTGATTTTAAAATGGCTAGTGAAAATATGATAAACGAATTTATATCCTTAAGAGATAAGCTTCTTGAGTCACAATATAAAAATCTTAATCAACCACAGAGGGACGCTGTGTTTACAGTAAATGGACCAATACTGATTTTAGCTGGTGCAGGTTCAGGGAAAACTACTGTATTGGTTAACAGGATCGCTAATATGATGCGTTTTGGGGATTCATACAAGAGTCCAAATGTACCTGAGGATTTGTCTGATGAGGATATTGCACTAATGCTGGAGTTGCTCGAAAGTAATAAAGGGAAAAGTGGCAAGATAGAGCTAGACGCAAGGACAGAAAAGCTGTTAAAAGGAAGAGTAGTTTATCCAGGCAGTATGTTGGCAATTACATTTACAAACAAGGCTGCTAGAGAAATGAGGGAGAGGATTGAAAGACTTCTTGGAAGTGTGACTGATAGTATGTGGATCGGGACTTTTCACTCAACCTGCGTAAGGATATTAAGACGTGATATAGATAAAATAGGATTTGACAGAAGTTTTGTAATTTACGATACGGCTGATCAATTGACAGTTATAAAGGATTGTATTAAAGAACTCAATCTCAATGAAAAGAATTTTCCGCCAAAAGGCATGCTTGATGCTATCGGAAAGGCTAAAGATGAATTGATTGACTGTAGGGTATATAAAAAGATGTATGAATCTGATTTCAGGATGAGTAAAATCGCAAGTATTTATGAGCTTTATCAGAGTAAGCTGCGCCGAAATAATGCTGTTGACTTTGATGATATCATTAACCATACGATCAAGCTTTTTTCCGAGCATCCAGATATACTTGAATTTTATCAGAAAAAGTTCAGATATGTCATGGTTGATGAGTATCAGGATACCAACACTGCCCAATATACTCTTGTTAGTATGATTTCACATACAAACAGGAACCTTTGTGTTGTTGGTGATGATGATCAGTCCATCTATGGATGGAGAGGTGCTAATATAAGAAATATTCTTGATTTTGAGAAGGAATTCAAGAACTGCAAAACAATAAAGCTTGAGCAGAATTATAGATCCACACAGCTGATTCTTGATGCTGCAAACAATGTCATAAAGAATAACTCAGGAAGAAAGTCAAAGAGCCTCTGGACTGAGAATAAGGAAGGTAGCAAGATTCAGTACTATGAGGGTACAAATGAGTACCAGGAAGCTACATTTGTAGCAAGTGAGATAAAGAGACTCTCGGCTATAGAGGATGTGAATTATAAGGACTTTGCTATTTTATACAGGATAAATGCCCAGTCGCGTATATTAGAAGAAATGCTGATGAGGGAGGCTATACCGTATAAAATTTTTGGCGGTCTAAGGTTCTATGACAGAAAAGAAATCAAGGATATACTTGCTTATCTTAGGGTCATTCAGAATCCATCTGATAACATAAGTCTTAAAAGAATTATTAATGTTCCCAAAAGGGGAATCGGTAATACTACGGTAGATAACGCGGAAGAGATTGCGAATGGCAGGGGATTAAGCATTTTTAGCGCTATTGATGCAGCTAATGAGATACCTGAGCTAAAGAGGGCAGCTCCAAAACTTGATACTTTTGTAAGCCTAATAAACCGCTTTAGGATACTGAAGGAAGAGTTAAGTGTGTCCAAGCTAATCGAAGAGGTCATAAAGCAATCAGGAATAATGGACGAGCTTAAGGAAGAAAACACGGTCGAAGCAACGACAAGGATAGAAAACATTCAGGAGCTTATTTCAGGTGCTATTGAGTTTGAATCAAGGGATGAGGAAAAGAGTCTTGAAGCATACCTTTCTCAGATTTCACTTGTAGCGGATGTTGATAAGCTAGAAGAGGAAAGCAACAATGTTGTCTTGATGACTTTACATAGTGCAAAAGGGCTTGAGTTCCCAACGGTTTTCATGGTTGGTATGGAAGAAGGGATTTTTCCAGGTTATAGGGCAGCTCTCGATGAAACCGAGCTTGAAGAGGAAAGAAGGCTTTGTTATGTGGGTATAACAAGAGCAAAGAAAAACCTGTTCATGACAAGTACCTCGAGTAGAACGCTGTTTGGTAACACAACCTACAACAAGGCTTCAAGGTTCATGAAGGAGATACCTCCACAATTGCTAGAGGGCTATGGAAGACCAGAGTTTAAGTCGAAAAGCACTCTAAACAGCACTGGATTAAATATTAGCAATATTTTAAATGGAACTAAGGTTAGTGCGAATAGTAATATGAGTAGCAGTATGAAAAGCAGTATGAGTAGCATGAATAGTAGTATGAATAGCAGTATGGGGAATAAGAATGCAACAGGAAATTCTGGGTCAAATACGTCTGCATTCCCAAGAATGTATAATCCCTTTGATACAAAACAGGGAGGAGAAAGCAGTGCAAAGTCTTCGTTTAATGTGGGTGACAAGGTTGCTCATAAGAAGTTTGGAGAGGGTGTTATAACCTCTGTAGAAAAGGAAAACGGTGATTTTAAACTTGAAATACAGTTTAAGAATGCTGGTATGAAGAGACTAATGGCTGCATTTGCGAACCTAAGCAAGATTGGTTAAAATAAAGACAAAATAAAATCTCGGTGGCTAGGTGCCTCCGAGATTTTTTTCTTGTCTAGGAAATTATGGTCCCCATAATTTCTAACGACAGGTTACAGTGGATACAAAAGCCGCTTCGCGGTTTTGTTCTACTCAGCCTACTTCGCAAGAAGTTGATCTAACTCCATGATGTAATTGTCAGCATCTTTTTTATAGCGTGGACCCGTTGCTCCAGCCATCTGAAATTCTTTTTTTGCCTGCTCGTAGTTCTGCATATCTCTATAAATCAGGCCTAAAAGGAAGTGGCCGCTTGGAATATCTATTTTAACGATTTCATTTGCATATTCGATACCTTTTTCAAATTTCTTTTGTGAGCTTTGTGCAATTGAAAGCTCCCAATAAACAGAAACTTTTGTGGTTTGATCAATCTCCATTTTTAGTAGTTCATTTCCTAGTTTGTCAACTTGATCCCACTTCGCCTGATCATAGAGCTTTTCTAGCTCAGTTAATTTCTTATCGAATGTTTCTGTCTTGGCACTTTCGGTTGATAAAACAGAAGCAATAATAAATATCAAGCAAATTATAACCAATACAGCTATAGCAGTTATGGCTAGAAATAAGGTTTTTTTGGAATTTTGCGGACCTTCATTATTATTTTTCATTATAATACCTCGTTATATTATTTCTAAGATTTCATTTGGTGTGTTAACAATAAAATCTGGGGTTTGAGATTTCAGTACTTCGGTAGTATCATAACCCCAAGCAACACAAATTATTTTAATGTTGGACTTCTTACAAGCGTCTATGTCTCTGACTTCATCTCCAACATAATAAGTCTCATCTTTATTAAGGCCAGATTTTCTGATGTAGCTGTTAATGCTTGAGTCCTTTGCAAAGAGCCCTTTTGATGAGATAATATCATCAAATACATTTAAGTTATTCATATCCAAAAATTCCTTTATTGTGTCAGCAGAATTCGATGAAATTATTGAAAGCTTCATTCCACTATTCTTAAGGCTTTGAAGAACTTCGAACATTCCTTCTATTAGATTAATAGAACTCGCGCGTTTTTTATATTCATTCAAAAACTCAATAAGCAATGTTGGTATTTTATAAAAAGGAATCCCCATGAATTTTGCTTTCTCTTTGTATGAAAGCTTGCTAAGGTCATTAAACTCTTTAAGGTCAACCTTTCTATAATTCTTCTTTTCTGCCATTCGGTTATAGACATCAACCATTAGATATTTTGAGTCTACTATAGTTCCATCAAAATCAAATATAAGGTTTTTTAACATCTAAAGCTCCTTGATAAATTTATGCCTGTATTAAGGCGATTTCAAAAATTTCTTTATTAAATTTTAAATGGCGAAATGTACTAAAATCAATATTTTTGAAATCGCCAGTTGACCAGTTATTTTTTTGGGATCACCTAATTTAAATTATATAATAACTACCTCGCTGAATGCAAATGATTATTTGAATTCATAGCTTATATTCTTTCCATCGACTGATATAATAAGGTGTTTTGCAAGCTCTGAAGCATTTGATGTATCCAAACCTTTATGGTTATAGCCTGTGACAGAGAATAAACGAACACCGTCTTGGATAACTGTTGAATTTGTGACATTTTTATAAAATACCATAACATTCTTTCCAGAGTCCCTTTTTAGATCAACAAGTGTTTTAAGGAAAAGGTTGCCTTCGTTCTTGTCAGAAAAATTCTTCGGTGAATTTGTCATGAAGATAAAAAGGTTATCTCCTGCAAACGTTTTTACTTGGTTTAAGAACCATAACCATTGGTCTGGATCGCTTTTTCTCAAGCCGTTTTTCGATGTATCAAGTATAAGCATGCGGCTTGTTCTAAGATCAATTGATTTATAGCCTGATTTAGTTGAAGATGTAGGAACTTTAAGGCTTTCAGTCACTTTAGAGGAAGTATCTCCAAGTAAAACCACCTGATCGCAATGAGCATTTGCATTGTTTATAAATCTGTTCGATAGTAGTTTTTCAAGTAGATTTTTTGGTGCGGATGCTTGAGTATAAACCCCAAAATTGAAAGATGTAGGAGTTTTTTTGTAATTAGTTATTTTACTTGCGGGATCAACATATTCAGTATCCTCAGGAATGCTTATATTATTTATATCTGCTGGTTTAACTGTTGTTGCTGTTTGAGTTAGATTATCAAAATACACACAGCCAGATTCAGGCACTGGCTTTGTCTGAGCAAGATATATTTTTGTAAGGGATTTAGGGGAATTAACACCTTCAAGCGAAGCTTCTATATACTTCCATCCTGTCCAATCCATATCCTTTTTAAAGTCAATAAGATGTTTTGCACCTTTTGAATCATAGACTTCTGCGCGCAACCAGTTAGTAGAAGGTTGCGTGCTGTATGCCCAAAGACCAAGTTTTTTAGTATTTGGATCGAGTGGCTTTCCGTTATTAGGGAAATTCATGTATGCTGCACGAGTTCCTTGGGTCATAGAAAAATCGTAAGTTAACTTTCCGCAATACTCGCCTGCGTATTTTTGCTCATTAGCCATCTCATAATTGCCATATAGCCCTTCTGGATAAGATGTATAGCTTCCGTTTAGTTCTTCAAATTCATCTATAACAGCAGTAGTGGTTACTAATGATGAAACGGATACTGCACAGTATGAATGAGCTTGACCTACTGATGCATCAATATAACCAGTACCAGTTGATTTGGCAGTAAATTTGTTTTCGTTCATTGTGCCGATTTCTCCATTTATCATCCACTTTATAGCAATAGGATCGATTTTGGCTATGAAACCATCCTTATCTCTTCCGATAATAGTAAGATCCTTTGTGGAGTTTTCTATTAGACTTATCGACTTTTCGCTAAATTCCAATTCAACAGGTTCACCAACTACCTGAAATTTTTTCTCGGATGAAATATTGCCAATGCTAGCTTTTATTATTGCTTCGCCAGAGGATTTTGGATAAAATACATTTCCGTTAAAGCTACCATCAACGCCATAAACACTCCATGTCACACTTGATTGATCAACATTTACAGGGTTTAGATTTTTGTCATAACCTTTAACAGTAAAAGTTTTTGCTGTATTTTTAAATACACAGTCATCAGCAGTGATTAATAGCTCATTTAACTCGGAGGGAGCGCCGATAGAAAATACACCAAGTCCTGCAGCGATGTGCCTTTGAGCCCCGTCAGAAGGGCTGTTTATAAGAGACAGAGCAGTATCTCCAAAATGTCTAGCGACCATTGTTGTAGAGCCACCACCATCGAAGTTGATCGCGTTATATGCTCCAAGCTCAAGCATAATGGTTGCCATCCCTTTTTGATCCACTCCTACACTATGTGTTTGTCTTCCGTCTATTGCAGCAATAATAAGCTGAGTTCCGTCCTTGTTGCTTCCTAAAGCTGTTCTTGGAGCGATTCCAGGAATATTGACAGAAAACTGAGAAGGGATCTTCCCATTTTTAAGAAGAATAGCTCCGCCTGTCATTGCAACTTGCATTGGGCTCCAATCAGGAGTAGTAGAAAACGAAAGCTCAATATTATCTTCTTGCTTAAAGTTATTGGTTATCGTCTTAGCATTGCTGGCATTTGTTACAATTACATAACCATTCTGAGGGATATCAACAGCAGGTTGAGCATAACGCATTTCAGTAATTTTTCCGTCGACCACAACCGCTTCAAACAAATCTGGGTATTTTTCAGAAGCGCCTATTGATTTTTTACCCCAACGGCTATCAAGAACTGTTATATCCTTATATGTTTTGCTTGGTTTATTGAATTGTGCTACAGCAACTTTTGCTCCTGTTGGTGATATAAGGCTAATTTTTGTCTTCCAATATCCATATACTATTTGTTTTAGGTCGTCGAGTGCAAAGGATGCCATTGAATCTCGTGTACCATTATAACCAGATGATGCACTTATTACCTTGCTTGACTCAACAATTGTCCCATCTACATAACCTTTACCTGATTCAGACGTCCAACTGAAGAAGCTGGAGTTTATTGCAGCTACTGCACCTCTTTTTTCTGCGAGTGTTTTGAGCGGGGTTAACTTCATGATAGATTCTGTATTTGTAATTGAATCGATCATTATATTGGGATTTTTCAGATCAACCCTTAATACATTAATTGCCTGCCAACCAGTTGTTGTAAATCTGGTTATTCTTTCAAGTGTAGCACCAGAGGTAATTTTCTCTTGTGTTGAAGATTGGTGAATTAATGTTGTTTCAGCAGCTGGAATACTTACTGGGACCAATGCCAATAGAGTTGCTGTAGTAATTATTGCGATAGTTTTTCTTAAGTAAGACATTTATATTTCTCCTCCTTTTTTAATCCTCTTTACTTTAAATTGTATTTAATATAGCTTCCAATCATCTATTTCTGCACGTTTGATTGCGCCAAAAATTGTGCTCTTTATATCCTTTTTTTCTTTGGACAAATCCTTTAACATATCCTTAACAAATTGACGCTTGGTATTGCCATCAATGTGACAGGGGCTTTTAACCGTAATCAGCCCGTATTTTTTAACAAGATCTTTTATTTCCTTTTCTTCGGTGTAAATAAGAGGTCTGATAACATGTAAGTCCTTTTTGCTAAGATAGGTAACTGGAGAAAATGTATGTATACGACCTTCATAAAACGTACTTAAAAGCAGTGTTTCAATAACATCATCTCTGTGATGACCAAGTGCCACTTTGTTACAGCCTAGCTTTTTAGCTACATTATGTAGGGCACCGCGTCTCATATTGGCACATAAGGAGCAAGGATTTTTTTCCTCTCTTGCCTCAAAAATTATTTTACCGATAAGAGTTTCCTCGATTGTATAATTTACACCGATATCCTTGCATAATTCCTTTATAGGGGTCAGATCAAACTCTCCTATACCCATTGTCAGAGTAACTGCTTCAAGCTCGAAGCTCTGAGGAAAGAACTTTTGCAAACGACTTAATGTAACGAGTAATGTCAAGCTATCTTTACCGCCAGATACACCAACGGCTATTTTATCACCTTCTTTTATCATTTCATAATCCTGAACTGCTTTTCTTACCTGTCCCAATATCCTTTGAATCTTAAACACCCCTTAACTTTTATACAACATAAGAATCTTTAGCATTCCTTATTAATTATAAGTCAAATGAAAGACAGGTTCAATTACGGTTATGTTACAGTTTTTAAATGAGAAGTGAAAATAGTAGTAATCGTGAGGAAAAGTACGAAAGTCCGTGGAAAGCTAATGTAAACATAAATAATAAGCTGAAATGAGGGTTGAATGTATTAATAGGATGTAGTATCATTCATATTGTCGTTTGAGCGACGGGGTGTAGCGCAGCTGGTAGCGCGCTTGGTTTGGGACCAAGATGCCGGGGGTTCAAGTCCTCTCACCCCGATTAGTCATATTCAAGTTGACGACATGAAAGAGATAGGAATCTAGTTCCTATCTCTTTTTCGTTGTTTTTGTAAGTTTCTTAATTATCCTAAAAATTATTCTCCAATACTAATCACTACCTTTAGTTGATAACTATTATTTGATTTTTCAAATAGAAACCAATCTCCAAATGGAAAGTAACTACCAAGGATGTTTGAGTTAGTAAAGAGTATTTGATTTCCATTGTGTGCAATAAATATTCTTTCAGATACTTTGTTAAAAGCATTTAACCAGCTAATTTCGTCTATAAAAGGTATTGCAGCGTATAAATCTAGTTCTACATCAAATTTATAGTCATTTATTCTATTTATTGAAAAATCCCTATCCCTATTATCAGGAGAACCATGGAAAAGTGGAGCTCATTCTAAACGGTGCATTTCTTATCCCATTATCAATATCTTCTGCTAGCAACTGGTAACAACGGATATCAGACGGTTTTGCAGACTTCTGTTATAGTACTAAATAAGTGGTGAAATTATAGTATAAGAATAATAAAGGGATTAGGTGCATAAAATGGTGCCCAATCCCTCAATTAATTTATATTTCCTATAAGGATTTGCAGATTATACAAAATAAAATCCATAAACATTTCATGCTTAATGTGCTATTTATAGAGTTAATTGTTGATTAGAGGGAAAAATTATCCCAACTTAATCATCCATAGGACATGGTTTAATAGACCCTAATAATTTTTCACCATATCCCAAAAATCCAGTTATAGCTAGATTTTTCAAAGAAATTGGTAGGGTAGACGAACTTGGTTCAGGTGTTAGAAAAATTCATAAGTATGCTAAATCGTATTTTGGATTTGAGCCTCAAATTATTGAAGAAGATATATTTAAAATTATTTTTGAAAGAGCCTATAGAACTGACATTGCAAACAATGAGCGGATTAATGAACCGATTTATGAGCGAAATAATGAGCGGATTATGAGCGTTTTTAATGAAAATGAAAAACTTATTATTCATTTTTTACAAAATAATAGGATTATATCAAATAAGCAAGCAGTTGAATTAACCAAACTTTCGCCAGCACAAATAAGAAGAATATTTGCTAATTTACAGGCAAGAAACATAATTATTGCAAAGGGTAATGGAAGAAATAGGAGGTATACATTTGTTTATTAAGTTTAAGGGATATTTGTTATATCACTCCACGATATTACATATTATGTTTTTATGATATTGAAATGTAACAATGACAATGTTTTAATATTGTTGGATCATTTACCAAACCATGTAATTCGCCGAGGATTCTAGGTGTCACGCCTCACCCCGATTAATGACACAAAAAGAGATAGGAATTTGATTCCTATCTCTTTTTCGATGTTCTTGTAAGTTTCATATAATGCATATGTAATTGATTAGATTAAAAGTTTCTTTGTTATTCCAAAGCCTTGCTATAACTTGTTTGATATGTATAGTTATGTTATAATCTCCATAATAGATAAAAAGAACTAATATCATTCAAGTTAAGGAACGATGAAATCATGAGCATAGCTAAAGAATTTCCTAATTATTACAAGCAAGTTTTGGGATATGTAAAAGTTAACTCTATTAATGATAAAGACTATGGGCAAATTGTTGACATTATTGAAAGCAACAATAGAGATTTTTCTATGTTTCAATCATCTGATCCCTTGGAGTTCCTTTATTTTCTTGCTGATCTATGTTTGTTGGATTTTTACTATGACAAATACAAAAATTACAAAAAGTGGAAATTAACATCAAGGAATGCTTCTAAAGATATCACTTATGGTAATAAATTAAAAAATAAATATGTAGCAATTTACTGCAGGATTGTTAAGCAGCATAACGAATACTATGAAAGAATAATGAACCAAAATTTAAAGAGTACATACAAGTTTTCTGATATTTTGGAAGAAGAGTATTTTTTGTATGACTTAATGACATTAAATCAAGAAATACTTTTTTATGATATGATGACTCTCAATATGATAAATGCGAATCAACATGAGAAGTTAATTTTTTGTTACAAGCATTATCTTGAAGGTTGGGATTCACTTGATATATTGAAAAAACTCAGGAAAATGAGTCTAGATAAGATTTTTATCAACTTTGTCAACGAATATTCAAACCACTCAAATCTGCCACAGGTAGTAATACTTTGTTATTTCTACGCCCTTGAGGAAAGTTTATACAAGTCATCAAAAGAGCTTACCAAATTAAATGGATATTTTACCAATATAAAAATAGATGAATTTACAAGCAGAACCAAACAAGGTAAAAAACAGATGATAGAGTCTATATATGATAATAGGATAAATCTTATAAATAAGTGGTGTATAAGGATACGTGAAAAAATTGTTGATAGCACCATAAAAATTTTGACAAACGAAAATATATCAACAAATATGAAAAAATACGAACAAGTATGATAAAGAGGTCACTATGAGTAATTATTCCAATTGTCCATCTACAAATATGTTAGAAGCATACTTTAATCAAGAACTGGATAAACAAACTCGAAGAGAAATAGAAGAGCATTTCTATGATTGCACAGTATGTCTGGAAAAAGCACGTGAAATGTCAGAAGTGTCCTCTATGAGGTATGTTTCAAAAGCAACTGTTTTTTTGGGAGAGGCTTGGGAAAAGTATGGTGACTCAATGGTTCTTAAAGCTGCTGGCGAAAGCAAAATAAAAGAAGCCCGCGAGTTTGTTACTGCAAATGGTAAGTATAGAATCACATTAAGACCTATTGAGAAAAGACCAGAGTCGGCTTTGCTGGAAATTGAGGTGCTGGATAATTCATCACCTGAGAAACTAAGGGTCAATACAACATCAAATTTTGATACTATTCTTGAAATTGATGAAAATAATATGGCTTGCACAGTTGTTAGTAATTCAATTGATTTAGACAGGCTGATTATAGTAAAGTTATGATAATAAGTTACGATAATAAGAATGGATGACACACTCATGGAAGTATATGCATTATTTACAGACGGTACCTCTGAAACAGTTATTATTGATAAGATAGCCAAGAAAGAAAACGAAGAAGGATTAATATTAAGAACTACAATAACATCGCAGAGTTTGAGAACTTCTGCTCTAAACAGTATAAAGAATGCACATGTGCTATTGGATAAGCATTGCAGTACAATGCCCAAGGATATTGCATTCTGTGTTTATGGTTTCTCAAACGGTGTTGTTGGGAACAGCTCGGACTTAGCATTTGCGCTGGCTTTTATAGTTCGCCTCATGGACGAAAAAATAATTGCTAAAAAATCTGAGTTGCCAATAAAGCTAGCCGCAACTGGAATTATTGATGAACGGCTTAATATTAGAAGTGTGAAAGGCATAAAGAAAAAAATCCTTGCAGCAATAGAAGCAAAAGCAGAGGTTGTTTTTTTTCCTGAAGAGGATTTGTCGATTCTGAATGATCTTAAAACAAATGATAATAATTTTGAAGAAGAACTTAAAAAGATTAAAACAGTACCAGTTAAATCCTTAGAAGATGTATTTATATATTTAGGCATAATTAAAGGGAGTGTCAGCGATCAGGTAAATTCCGCTAGACCTTTGTTAAATAAGCAGATCAAGACAGGTCTTATCATGTTAATGGCTTCGTCTTTTGTAATTGCGGCTTTCATTATTCTCATTCATAAGATTAACACTGATAGGGAACAGCAAAATATTAACATACCGACTTTAAATAATTCACTGTACAATAAAAAAGCTGAATCAACAAACCCAGTTAATACCACCACAAATTCTCCAACTCCTTCGCCTATTTCTACTAATGCAATGCTTGCAACGGTTAAAATACCTACTCAAACGCCATTTATTCCAAACCACAACATATCTACGAAAAATTCAGTACAAAATAATATTAATAGACCTGTTGCAAATACTAAAGTGCCTACTCAAGTGATTGCAACAAAAAGTCCTTCTCGCAATCTCAATACGCATACTTTTGAATCCTCAATCTCAAACAATACTGTTGGTAATACTGCGTCAAACCTTAATAACTATGGGTTAACATCAATTCAGGGAAGTTGGATTTATTACATTAACAATCTTGAAAGCGGCATTTATAAAATCAGAACTGATGGAACAGAAAAGACATTAATTAAAAAATGTTTTGCCTCTAATATAAATGTTATTGGCAAAGACTTGTTTTATATAAACAAATATGACAGTTGCTTGTATAAAATAAAGACGGATGGATCAGGCAACAGAAAGCTTAACACTGATGATGTTAAGAGTATATATGCTTTTGGAAATTGGATATACTATATAAACCTTAAAGATAATCAAATATATAAAATCGATAAAAATGGGTTTGACAAGACGTCTGTTCATAAGGAATTCTTCAATAATTTGAGTAAGGAGAATCCAGGATTTATCTGCAAAGACATTAATGTTTACAATAGTAATATATATTTCTCGATCCAATCGGATAAAAACATGAGCGGTATTTATAAAGCATCGTTTGATGGATCCATGCCATCAATGATATCCAATGAAAAGGCTGGATTGTTGACAGTTGATCATGGAGGAGTATATTATATTTCTGACATGGATGGATATTTATATAGAATGGATTTAGATGGTAGTAATGTTAAAAAAATATCGGCAGGTCGCATCAATACATTCAATTTAAGTTCAGGATGGATATATTACAGTAATTCAAATGGCATATATACAATTGACTCAAATGGAGAGATGGTCACAAAGATAATTAGTGATCTAGCATCTAAAATCAACGTAACTGGTGAATGGATATTTTATTTGAATTCCAATAATGGAAACAGGATGTATAAAGTTCGAATAAATGGCAAGGAGAAACAATTGGTTGATTGAGTTTCACACAATGAGTTGCATAGGCACAAAACGCTTGGAAGGTGATAAACTTTCAAGCGTTTCTTTTTTCTTTCCAATATTAAACCCTAATTATACCATATCAATTTTCTTGAGGGACAAATTATCTAAATAAAGTTATTGTCCTTCTAATTCTTGCTCGTTGCTTGCTGCAAAAGTTCAGAAGCGTTGGTGTTCATTTGGCATGGACTGGAGAAGATAATAGAATTAATTATAGGATTTCTCCTTTCTAGGATTTTACTGATGGTATTAAAATAACAAAAAATTATTTGAGTAATACTGCTCCTACATTGACTGCTAAATTGGATGACACTGGGGTAATCTTAGGTTGGGCAGCAAGTAACAATCATATTTATACAATTAAGATAGATGAGGAAGGTAAAAGTTCAGAGTATAAGTCTTATGATTCTTACTTTAGTTTTTTCAGCCCTTCATTATATACAGATTGGAACAACAATAAGTATTATATGGCATGGACATCAAGGAGTAATTCAAAAATTAACGTACAACCTATTTATTAAGCCTTATTACTGCGAATCGCGATTAATAGGAAGGTCATTGAATAGTTTTATATGATGAGAAAGGACAGATTGATTTAATTCAATATGTCCTTTCAAACATTTATATATTATCTATGAATTATCATCCTTTCGTGGATGACCATATTTTTTAATAAGATTGCTTATAATAGCAGCCAATTCTGCTCTAGTTGCTTTTCCCTTTGGGTCAAATAAGGATTCGCTTTTGCCTTTTACAAGTCCATAGTTTATTGCTGTGGCTACGCCATCTACAGCATAGGAAGAAATAGCTTTAGTATCCTCAAATGGAAGCTCGAGTGACATTTTGGAATTGTTATTCAGTTCCAAATCTGATGATAAATTATTGGTCTTCTGCAAGGCTTTAATTTCTTTGAGTCCATAATTTTTTACCAGTATTCTTGAAAGTATAACAACTAAATCTTCTCTTGTGATGGCATTGACAGGCTTGAATAAACTGCCTTTATAGCCAAGCATTATCTCATTCTGAAATGCTGAATTAACATATTTGTAATACCAATCCATTTTATCTACATCATTAAATATGGTACTTGTATTATCATTCAAGCAGTTTGTTAATTTTACAAGTACTGTAGCACACTCAGCTCTAGTTACATAATCATTGGGAGAAAAAGTATCAGTTTTTTTTCCAGTCATTATTCCTAATGATGAAACATATTTTATACTTTCTTTACCCCAGTGACTATTTATGTCTTTATAATCTACCCTATATGTTGATAATGGACTTGGGGTGTTATTTTCAACAACTGAAGGGGTAATTTTTATTGAATTAGTGCTCGTACTTGTATTTGTTGGAGTGCAAGTTGGTTTAGAAGTAGGTACGGTTGTTTGTGTCGGTGTAGATGTCATAACAATAGTGTTTGCATTGCCGCCTGGCATAACAATAGCTGGTTGTGTAATAGTGGTGGTAGATGTGTTGGCAGAGACAAGGCTTGTTATTGGTGTAGCGGTAGGTGTTATTGCAGCTACTTTGGATGTGGCTGTAGGTGTGACTGTTTGCGTTGTATTATTTGTAGCAGTAGGTGTGGAAGTAGTTGCGGCTGTAGGTGTCGAAGTAAGTATGGATGTAGGTGTAATAGTTGTAGAAGTATTTGTTGGAATAGGGGTGGGCTCGATCATTGTAAATTGTTGATTCATCAAAGGAAATTTATCTTCTGATCTTGCATCCCCGTCAATCATCTGATAAGGTTCATCGCCAATGTTATCTTTATTAATATCAACCACTTCATAATTACTCCAAAAATTTCCTTTGTCATTCAAGTACCACAAATTACCACGCCCATAGTCTAAGGCTGGGCGCTTATTATCGATAAAGTCATTGGAATAAACAATGTTATTTGTTGAGTTTTCATATAAGTTTATCCCATTTGCACATTTCATAATAGTATTACTAAATATCTTATTATTAGAAGATTTGGTGAGTATGATCCCATTAGCGGAATCATTTGAAAAATATATTTTGTTTTTTGAAATTTGAACCCCATTGTAATTTGAAATGTCAATCATATTATTTCTGTTGAAATATAATTCATTATTAGTAATATTACAATCATTTGTATTTGTAATACTTGAGCTAAATATAAATATTGCACGCTTATTATTATTATTAAGTCTATTTCCATCAATTAGGTAGTTTTCGCTGTCAAATATTGTGATACCTTCGGAGTTGTTAAAGCTAATATCGCTATTTTTAACAGTGATTCTATCATCAACCATAAAGGTATCTCCACGATACCATATACCAAATTCATTCTCATTAATTATAGAGTTCTCAATAAGAATTGAACCAGAAGTCGCAATCCCTTGCCATGCATATTTGAAGGAACAGTTATAAATACGTATATTTCTTACTGTTCTGCCAGATATTCCGTTTCCGCAGTGTTCTGTTTTGCAATTCTCGATAGTTATATTCTGAGAATCCCCTATATCAAGTCCTGCAGAACAGTTCTTGAAAGTAATGTTGCTCAATTTAGCACCGTTTATTGATGAATAAATAATTCCTGGACGTTCAATCGGAACTGGAGTTCTGTCACCTCCGCCTTCAATTATGGTCTTATCAACATCTTCTCCCTGAATTTCTATATTATCAACATCAACTGTTAAATTTTCGTTATAAGTACCGTTGCGGATAATTATTTTATCACCAGACTTTGCAGTATCTATAGCATCCTGGATATACTTGTAACTTTCGTTTGAACCTACATATAAAGTTTTACCAGTTATTATTGGCGTATCGGCTACTTCTGCAAATGACTTTTGTAGATCTTTGAATTGGTGTAATAAACAACCATATATATTGTTGTTTATTAGTATTATTGCGATAATGGCAGATAGTATTTTTATCTTTTTTATGTTATGCATATGATCACCTCTAAATCAGAATTGCTAATGTTCTCCTAAAATAAATATATCATAATACTTATAAGTTGCAAACTATCTATTCTATCATTCTAAATAATTTAAAGGACAACATAAATGTGTTTTTTTATTGTCACTCAAAAAATAATACATAGTATCATAGCATTAATAAAGATACCAAACTGCAAAGTTATATGATTTATGGCATTTAATAGCATTTGCAGTTGGAAATATAAAAAGAAAGGGATGGTAATATGGTAATTAAAAAGAAAGATTTACTGGCGGTTATGATTACTGGGGTTTTTGCTTTTAACTCCTATGCAGGTACTGCTTTTGCCTATGATAAGACCGATACGGTTTATTTGTCTGGCAATTCACACATTGACACGGGATGGTATTGGGATTCATCAACTACAGTTAATGAGTATATCCCAACGACTTTCAATCAAGCTGTTAACCTAATGAATGCCAATTCGGACTACACCTTTAACGCGTCGTCAGCACTGCATCACTTATGGGCAAAGCAAATTTATCCAGATACTTACAATGGTATTAAGTCAAAAGTAGCAAATGGTCAATGGAACTTGGTTGGGGGTCAATGGATTCAACCTGATCTTAATATTCCAAGTGGTGAATCTATTGTTAGACAAAGTCTATTTGGTCAGAAATTTTTCCAAAAGGAGTTTGGAGTTAAATGTAAAGTTGGTTGGATGCCTGACACTTTTGGTTATAGTGGGCAAGTGCCTCAAATTCTTAAAAAAAGTGGAATGGATTACTTTGTGACATCAAAGCTTAATTGGAATGATACAAACAAGTTTGGAAAAGAAATATTTAATTGGAATGGTATTGATGGCTCATCTTTGATTGCTTATAAGCCCAGAGCAAATTATGATACTTCTATAGATCAACAAGCTGATATCAAATATGTATTGGACGAGCCTGCCAAGCATGAAATAAAAAAGGGATTGCTGCTCTATGGCCAAGGTGATAGGGGGGGAGGGCCAACTCAAACGCAGATTGATAAAATCCGTTCATATGATAGCGATACAAACATGCCAAGTGTAAAAATGGTTGATGCAAATGACTTTTTTGACAGTCTGACAGAAGCTGAAAAGACTAAGATTACTGATAAGGTAGATGGTGAAATGTATGCAGAATTTCATCGCGGAACGTATACAAGTCAAGCAAAAATCAAGAAAAATAATCGTTTAGGTGAAACTTATGCTGAAGAAGCAGAGAAATTTTCAAGTATAGCAAATTTGCTTGGAGAAGTTGCTTATCCACAAAGTATTATTAATAACTCATGGGAAAAGATACTTCAAAATCAATTTCACGACACTATTTCAGGTGCTGGTGGTACTACACTTATCAGGGAAGCTCATGCAAACGGGGACGCTGCTATAGGGTCACTGAATTATGTTGTGGATAATGCTACTGCTGGGATTGCACGAAGAGCCGATACAACAGGGAACGGAGTTCCACTTATAGTATACAATGCATTGTCTTTTGGAAGAAAGCAACCAGTTGAAACTACTGTTACATTTGATTCAGAACCATCTTCAGTACGCATATATGATAATGGAACTGAAATACCATCACAGGTCTTAGATATATCTGGAAATACTGCTAAAGTTGTATTTATAGTTGATATTGATCCAGTAGGATTTAAGGTTGTTCATGCTATTGCAAATACAGGCAATTATTCAGGAACTGGATTAACAGCAGAATCAAATGCGATCGAAAATAAATTTTATAGAGTTGAGTTAGATGCAAAGACTGGAAATATGAAACGTATATATAACAAAGAGAACTCAATGGAAGTATTGGCAGGAGACGGAAATCGTCTGAGAATCATGGAAGATACTCCTAAAAATTGGGATGCTTGGGATGTTGATTATGATGATATGACAGCAGATCCGATTGCTATATTAGATTCAACCACAGGTATAGGTCTTGTTGAAAATGGTCCAGTAAAATCTACTTATTGTGTAAATAAAAAATATGGAAAATCAATGTTTATGCAATTCATTACTTTATATAAAGACATTGATAGGATAGATATCAAAATGTTAGCAAATTGGAATGAAACTCATAAAATGCTTAAAGTTGAATTTCCATGGAATCTTCGCTATAATATCTATGGTCCTGAATCAGTTAACTATGAAATAGGATATGGAACTCAGAACAGATCAAATACAAGAACAACTGATTTTAATAAGGCTAGATTTGAAGTCCCAGCACAAAAATGGGCAGATATTTCAAGTATGGGCTATGGGGTTAGTTTGTTAAACGATTGTAAATACGGCTATGAAACAGTCAATCATACAATGAGGCTTTCACTTTTAAGATCTCCCACGTATCCAGATCCTACTTGTGATAAAGGTTATCATGAATTTACTTACTCAATATATCCACATTCAGGTGATTTTAGAAGTGCAAATACAGTTTTTAGAGGTTATGAGTTGAATTACCCATTGACAGCTTATCAAACAACTAACCATACTGGTGATTTGGGCAAAGCAAAATCCTTTATGAGTGTAGATGCACCAAATGTTATATTGTCGGTATTAAAGAAAGCAGAAGATTCAAATGACTATATTGTAAGAATGTATGAAACTCAAGGCGCTAAAATGACAGATGCAAAAATCACATTACCTGCTCAAATAAAATCACTTGATGAAACCAATCTTCTTGAAGAAAGTATCGGTTCTCAAAGCTTTAGTGGAAATACCTTTAAAACATCATTGGGCAAATATGAAATAAAGACATTTAAAGTAAACCTAGGATCAACTCAATCAGTTAATCCTCAGAAAAATCTTTCTGGATTTAAAACTACAGAAGCCAGTAGTTTCGTTTCTGGTCAAGACCCTAAATATGCAGTTGACAATACAACAGCGACCAAATGGTGTGCTACAAATCCAGGTGATAAATGGCTGAAAATAGACCTTGGCTCAGAAGTCAGCATAAATAGATGGTTGGTTATGCATGCAACAGCAGGTGGCGAAGATACTGTTTTGAATACAAGAGACTTTAAGCTTCAAAGCAGTCTTGATGGGGTTAATTGGCAAGATGTTGATGTTGTAATTAATAATGATGAAGGAGTTACGGATAGAAGAATAAAGCCATGTATTGCAAAATATGTAAGACTATATATTACACAAGCTGAACTGAATGGGAATGAGGCAGCAAGAATATATGAATTTGAAGTTTATGGTGAAAATGCAGCTTTATTTTACCAACATAAGGATTATGGAGGAAAGGGTTCGGGTTATTTATATGAAGGGGATTATAATTTAGAAGCCTTAAAAAAGAAAGGATTCTTGGATAGTTGGGCATCATCTGTTCATATACCATTTGGATATACTGTACAGGTATTTGATGATGAAGAGTTAAAAAGCACTTCACTAGGATCCAATCAATGGTTATTGACTAAAAATTCAGCAGGTGGTAAGGACTTTTCCACATTGTCCAACAATGCTAACGATAGAGTTTCATCAGTAAGGGTCAGGAATGGAGTTGCTTTTTATAAGAACAATAATTACACAGGTTATTGTACAAGGGGAATGGGTGTTGGAAAGTATACACTTGCAGAACTACAAAAATATGGGTTTGTAGATAATCAAGCTTCTTCTGTAAGTATTCCAGATGGTTGGTATGTAAAACTATATGAAAATGACAATTTTGAGGGCACTCAATGGAAATTGACAACTGAGGATAATAACAGCAGGGATTTTGTAAATTTTGGAGGTAATGATAAAGTATCATCTGTAGAAGTCGGAATAGAGAACAGCTCTTTGATTCCATAATCACGTGATGATATAAGTCAAACAGAACAATTGAATTATCAATGACAAGTAATATCCCTATGTTGTGTACTTGGTACACAACATAGGGATATTTCATATATAAGCATGTTTGATTTCAAACAAAGTTAAATCTATGAATATTCGTTCGATTTTTGCGAGGGTTTCTTAAACTATCTATTCTATCATTCTTAATAATTAAAAGGACAACATAATTGGGTTTTTTTATTGTCACTCAAAAAATAATACATAGTATCATAGCATTAATAATACTTTGATCAACTAAGTGGGGGATAATTATGAAATCGAATGGACTTAAGAAAGAAATGAAGAATACATGGAAAACTAAAATTGGGAAAAAGAATTTGTTGTTTGGAGTAATGACAGCAATACTTCTAACAGCAGTGGCTGTGTTTTATTTTTGTTTATATTCACCACCATATAAGCTTGAATACGCTATCCAGAGCCTTACTCAGATGGATAATACTTTGAGTGTAAATCTTAAAATCAGCAATATCCGAAATCGTGACAAATTAGAGCTATATAAGGGCAAAGTTGACAGCTACGACTATACCTTCCGTAGCTTAAAAGGCAAAAGTAAAACCACTTTTAAGGAAGATTCTCAATATATAGAGATCAATAATATAGACAGTGATTATATTATTTTTGGTTACAAGGTGAAAATAGGTGGACTTGACAAGCATGGGCATAGTGGTGAAATTAATACAGACCTTCTTACATTTGAAGGACAAAAAGTATTGCTTATGCCACTTGAAGCTTATGATCCTTCCCAAAATACAAATAAAAAAAATATTTCAGAGGTTAACGTTATTGTTAAATCAAATAAGGGATGGACTAGGATTGTTCCGTTTGAAAGCAAAGGATCACATGATGAAAACACTTCGGTCTCAGTTGTTGACTCTCCTACATGGCTGGATTTTTACCAGTTAAGTAAATCCTGCTTTGCATTGGGTAAGTTTAACAGGGAACAGCTTACATACAAATATGGTGTTGCTGACTTATACTTTGATCCTTCTATGAATAACCTGTCAGAAGATACAAAAAAAGGTCTGGCAAGTATTTTCGACTACTATGGGAATCTTTTTGGAAAAGGAATGCCACAATTTTCTTTGGTCCTTCTAAATAAGTCGTCTGATGATAGTAAACATATTTTGGGTGGATCTAGCACTTTGACTCTTGGATCTACATTTGATCCAGATAATAAGAGAGATTGGGAGCTTATGTCTCACCGACTATATCATGCATTTTTTGATACAAACGTAAAATCACCCATGATTTTCTCTGCTCCAAACCTTTGGTTTTATGAAGGACTTGCTACATATTATGAAAACACTGCTATTGGATTTTTGCCTGATAGTATAAAAAATCGCCTGAGCATTGATTCAAATGAGAACTTCAACTCGCTTTTCAGAAAATATGTGTACATGTATTACAAAGATCCTAAGATAAAAGAAATAATCCCCGCAAACGAAGAACAGTATGTTAATTCAGGAGGGAAAACTGAATTTCTCCATTATACTTTAGCCCCTCTAATAATTAAAGCAATTGAGGATAAAAGCTTAAAAAAATATAACCAACAAGATAGAACAATAAAGTTTATTTTAAAAGAATATAAGGATAAGCCTTTTGATATTAAGAACATTGTTCAGTATTCCATTGGTAAAGAGGATAATAGCTTTTATAATTCCCATATTTTAAAAAATGACATATTACCTTTGTGGAAAAGTACAGGCAAAGGAGAAAAATCTTCAAAAATTATAACTGAACTTAATGATATTGAATATTACCTATACACATGGTTCAGGAATGAAATAAAAGATTATCCGCTCAATGTATTAGAAGAAGAAAAGCTTGCGGATTCTCTAAATAATGCAAAAAAGCATGATATACACTTTGCAGATACTAAAACAGAATCACTAATAATGGATTTATCTCCAACAGTGTATGGTTTTCTTATGCAAAATGAACTGAGTAAAAAGAATTATAAATAAGGTAATTTTGCTAGAAGTATTATTAAAGATACCAAACTGCAAAGTTATATGATTTATGGCATTTGCAGTTGGAAATATAAAAAGAAAGCATTCCTGTAATTAAGTTTTTTGCCATTTGAAAAATAAAAGTACCCTCTGTTAAAATACTGTGTATAAGAGCCAGACAGTTCTTATCACTAATAACGAAAGAGGGTACATAACATGAATTATA
>Ga0209800_10000983_pt1 | contig 35020 bp, 17 predicted proteins | sample Higcelweek8metaG_FD_187174 | JGI IMG/M metagenome (GOLD analysis project Ga0209800, IMG submission 187174) | Freshwater pond sediment microbial communities from the University of Edinburgh, under environmental carbon perturbations - High... | ecosystem: Environmental > Aquatic > Freshwater >...
GAAATTGAGGAATTGGTCGAAAAATTTAAAACTGGAGAATATTGCGTAAAAGAGAGAATGGTGTTGGAGATTGAAGTGGGCAAAAAAATGTTGGCGGTGAACGAAGTGGTGATAAGAGGAGAAAAAGCGACGAGTTTTGTGGGGGTAAAGTTGTATATTGGAGGAGAATACGTGAATAGTTACTTGGGTGACGGGTTGATTGTGGCGACACCGACTGGGTCGACGGCATATAATTTGTCGGCGGGAGGGCCGATTGTGTACCCATTTTCAAACAATTATATTTTGACACCGATTGCGTCGCACGCTTTGACGCAAAGACCGTTGGTGTTGCCAACAACAATTGAAAAATTGGAGATTAGGTTTGATAAAAGTGAGCAAATGGTGGCGATTATTGATGGACAAGAACAAATTGGTTTGGATGAACGGGAAAGTGTGTGGATTACCAAGCGGAAAGTTGGGGTAAAAGTGGTGTGTAAGGGTGATAATGATTTTTTTGGAGTGCTAAAGAGCAAGTTGGGGTGGGGACAATCTTCGGGAGGCCCCCTTGACAGGGGAGCCTAAAAACGGGTTATAATCGAGGATGGAAATTATAAAAAACATAATCGATTTTGTACTGCATATTGATAAAAACTTGGTTTTATTGGCGGCGCAATACGGAACTTGGATATATGGAATTTTGTTTGGAATAATATTTGCGGAAACGGGATTGGTGGTGACTCCCTTTTTACCGGGGGATAGTTTGCTTTTTGCGGCCGGAGCACTGAGTGCAATGGGATCGCTAAATATTGGGGTGTTGTGGTTGATAATGGCGGTGGCAGCTTTTTTGGGAGATACGGTCAATTATTGGATAGGGCATTACATCGGGCCAAAAGCTTTTTCAATGAATAGTGGACTACTTAAAAAAGAATATTTGGATAAAGCTCAGGCTTTTTATGATAAACATGGGGGTAAAGCGATTATTTTGGCGAGATTTGTGCCGATTGTGAGGACTTTTGCACCGTTTGTGGCGGGGGTGGGGAAAATGCATTATGGAAAGTTTTTGTCGTATAACCTTGTGGGTGGTTTGGTGTGGGTGACATTGTTTTTGGGAACGGGGTACTTTTTTGGAAATATCCCTTTTGTAAAAGAGAATTTTGAGTATGTGGCGGTGGGGATAATTTTGGTATCGGTGGTACCGATTGTGTTGGAAGCGATAAAGGCTAAAAAACCTTAATTAAGTAGTTGATTTGCAGATTTGATTTAGGTACAATACTACCACTTGATGCTCAAAGCTTCTTATCGGAATGGGAAATTTAGGTATAAGTAAAATCGATATAGATGTCTTTGGCCGCGAGGAGCGGCTTTTTTTATTTTAAAAAAGCCAAGCACTTTGAAATAGGACCTTCCACGGCAGGCAAGTCTCTCCTGTATGGGCCTGTGGCTCAGTTGGTAGAGCACTTCATTTGCAATGAAGGGGTCACGAGTTCGAGTCTCGTCAGGTCCACATAGAATCAAAACCGAAACTCTAAAATCTAAATTCTAAAAATTTAGTGAAGACAGAAGATTTGGTTCGCTCCGAATAAAATTGGAGTCTTACATTAACAATCTATTGAAATCGAGAACGTAATCCCAACAAGTTGGGAAACGTTCTTAAAGAAAGAAAGTTCTAAAGACATGTTTGTCCTTGTCTTTGGAATAAAAATATACTGTTGTTGCCGAAATAATAGGCCGGTAACAATGGTTTTAAATTAGCGACTGAATTGAGTTGCTAGTTGAATGAAAAAATTTAATTAAAGCAAATGGTGGATGCCTAGGTGGCTGAAGCCGAAGAAGGACGCAAAAAGCGGCGATAAAGGTTGGGGAGTTGCTAATAAACGGTGATCCAGCCGATTCCGAATAGAGTAATCTACCCATCGTAAGGTGGGAAACCCCGATGTAAATCGGGGTGGGTAAGCCGGGGAAGTGAAACATCTCAGTACCCGGAGGAAAAGAAATCGAATGAGATTCCGTTAGTAGCGGTGAGCGAACACGGAAAAGCCTAAACCGAGCCGCAAGGCGAGGTGTTGCAGGGTCTGACATAACGAATTGAAATATCAGGAAAACGTTCTGGAATGGACGACCAAAGAGGGTGAAAGTCCCGTATCTGAAAATAGAGTAAATTCCGGTTAGATACCTAAGTACCAGGGTCCACGTGAAATGTCCTGGGAATCTGGGGCGACCTAGCTCCAAGGCTAAATACTTCAGCTGTCCGATAGTGAACTAGTACCGTGAGGGAAAGGTGAAAAACACTGCAAATCGCAGAATGAAATAGATCTGAAACCATTTGCTAACAAACAGACAGAGCCCGGCCTAGCCGGGTGATGTCGTGCCTATTGAAGAATGAGTCCGCGAGTATTCGTGTTTACCAAGTTTAAATTCCTTTATGGAATGGAGGCGTAGCGAAAGCGAGTCTGAATAAGGCGAATAGGTAAGCATGGATGACCCGAAGCCACTTGAGCTAACCATGAGCAGGGTGAGTGTCGATGGAAGTCGACAGGAGGCCCGTACGGATCAGAGCTGCAAATCTGTCCGATGACTTGTGGTTAGGGGTAATATGCCAATCGAAAGTGGGAATAGCTGGCTCTCTCCGAAATATATATAGGTATAGCGTCTAGTGTTTCTCTGTGGGGGTAGAGCTACTGGATGAGAGTTTGGAGCGCAAGCTCCGGCTTTTAACCAAACTCCGAATACCGCAGAATTAAGCTAGGCAGTCAGTCCGACCGGGATAAGCTGGCCGGGCAAGAGGGGAAGACCCCAGACTCTCAGTTAAGGCCTCTAAATCTATACTAAGTGGGAAAGGTAGTGAATTGCCTAAGACAGACAGGAGGTTGGCTCAGAAGCAGCCATCCTTTAAAGAAAGCGTAATAGCTCACTGTTCGACTCTGAGTAATCAGGGTCGGCAATTCGCGCCTAAAATGTAAGGAGGCTAAAGTATAGTGCCGAAACTGGAGGTTTCTTTTTAGATTTATCTAAAAGGGAGCAGTAGGAGAGCGTTCTTAGGGCGGTGAAGGTTGACCGTAAGGTTTGCTGGAGCGCTAAGAAGTGAGAATGCGGACATGAGTAACGAAATGGCAGTGAGAATCTGCCACGCCGAAACATCCAAGGTTTCCTCAGCTACGTTGTTCGTCTGAGGGTTAGGCGATCCTAACATGAGGCCCCTATAGTGGGGGCGTAGTGGATGGAATACCGGTTAATATTCCGGTTCTTTCTTGATATTGTTACGTTGGGGCATGACGATGAGTGGGAGGTTTATGGCCAGAGTGACTTTGGCCTTTAAGTGTCTAGCTAGAAGGGGTTGGAAAATCCGCCTTTTCGTTATAAAGTGAAGCACAAATAAGAGTTTTCCGTAAGGAGAGCAATTAAATTGAACCCATTTATCCGAGAAAATTGTCGCAAATAGATATCAGGAAAATCGTACCAAAACCGACACTGGTGGATAAGTCGAGTAGACTAAGGCGATTGGAAGAAAGATGGTTCAGGAACTTGGCAAAATAGCTGGGCGTAAGCTTTGCAAGATGCCCTGACCGGGATAACACCCGGCCTACAACAAAAGAATGCACGGCGACTGTTTACCACAAACACAGGTCCATGCAAACCCGTAAGGGGAAGTATATGGGCTGAAACCTGACCGGTGCCAGAAGGTTAAGAAGGCGGGTGGACGACGTAAGTTTTCTGCCTGTTTTATAAGCCCTGGTGAACGTCAGCAGTAACTCTAACTGTTCTAAGGTAGCGAAGTCCTTTGTCGTGTAAGTTACGACACGTATGAAAGGTTTAACGACTGTGCAACTGTCTTAACCATCTATCCAGTGAAATTGAAAGAGCGGTGAAGATGCCGTTTAGTTATAACAGGACAAAAAGACCCCATGAAGCTTTACTGGATCTTTACATTGATGAGGAATTAGTGATTGTCGAGCGTAGGAGGGAGCCGCAAGGCGCCAATGGAACACCTCCCTTTGTTAATTTCAAGTCTTACCTACTCCGGTGGAACCCGGGGGGGGACACTGTATGGTTGCTAGTTTGCCTGGGGCAGGCACCTGCAAAAAAGTAACGCGGGTACACAAAGGTCAACTTGGTCCGGCTGGAAATCGGACTGTAAGCGCAAAAGCATATGTTGGCTTGACTGTGAGACATACTAGTCGAATCTCTCGTAAGAGAGAGTTCCGAGCAATTTGATTTCGGAATCAGGTTCGAAAGAAGGTTTTAGTGATCCTCGTGACCTAGTTGGTATAGGCACGGGCTTACTGGATAAAAGCTACTCTGGGGATAACAGGCTAGTCGCATCCGATAGTTCATATTGACGATGCGGTTCGGCACCTCGATGTCGACTTGGCGCATCCTGGCCCTGAAGAAGGGGCCAAGGGTTGGTCTGTTCGCCCATTAAAGCGCTGCGTTAGTTGGGTTCAGAGCGTCGCGAGACAGCTCGGTCTCTATCCGTTATAACCGTTCGATTCTTGAGGGGATTCGTCTACAGTACGAGAGGACCTAGACGAGGAAATCTCTGGTGTGCCAGTTGTACCGTCCGGTGCATTGCTGGGTAGCCACATTTTTATTAGATAACTGCTGAAAGCATCTCAAGCAGGAAGCTGACCCCAAGATAAGGAATCGTGTTCCCGCAAGGGAAGAAAGATCGCCGGGAGACTACCGGTTAACAGCTGCAAGTGGAAAGCCCGTAAGGGTCGGAGCTAAGCAGTGAATAGATCGAAGAATTTTTTCATTCAACAGTATTCTCTATTTATAGGGAATATTTACTTGGAATGGTTTTAGTGTGTGTGGGTAATAGGCCCATTAACGCTAAAGCTTTTTCGGGTAAACAACTCAATTTAGTCGCTAATAAAAATCTCAATCCCTCTAAATCTCCCTTTGACAAGGGAGACTTTGAAGATTGAATAGCGATAGATATTTTACTTTCTTTCATTTAGTTTTTGGATTCCGGTCACTTGAGCGAAATGGTACCACCTTTTCCCATTCCGAACAGAGAAGTGAAACGTTTCAGCACCGACAATAGTTGCCGAGCAATTGGCATTGAAAATAGGTCGTGGCCGGAATCGAGAAACTAAAGTATTTCAATAGATTGTTTTAAAAATTCCGCCTCTTCGGCGGATTTTTTTTTGTGATAAAATCTGTATTAATGGAGAGAGACAAAAAGGCTGATCAACTTGTAGAAGGATTGAGAATTGAGAGAAGGGGAACTTTTTTATCGAACGAAATGTTGGCACGGTATTTGTACGTGAAGCAATTGAAACCTGGCCTGGGGGAAAACACATATGGTGCTTATACTAATTTGGACAATACGAGTATGCCGGTTGACGATGATAGTTTTTGGAGCAGTTGGGGGGTTAAATCTTATAAAACTATGGAAGAATTGGATATTGCTTTTAGGGGCTTTTTTGGAAATGTAACTGTGGACGAATAATGAATTAAATTGTGACTCATTTCGCCGGTTTTTTTGGTATTGACATTCGTGAAAGTTGGTGTGAAAATTAACATAATTATGAAAGCATGGAACGTTGAAGAAGTAGAGGGGTTAACACCAACTACTGCGGAACAAGCTTTGGACTTATTAAAAAAGGAAAACGAAGATAAACTAAGAGGGGTTTTAAGGGTCCGACTAAGAAGAGATCCTGCTATGTTTATAGATAGAACAATCAGAAATGCTGCCGAGGAAATATTACAGAGACCAATAGGCGAGAGAGAAATTTCATCTAGGATTAGAAGTATGGAGAAAATTAATGGAAAACTTATTAGATTTTAGTTTAATGATTTTAATATGACAAAAGGAAAAAAAGAAATATTATTTAATCAAATAGATATTAGGCCCGGATATGCGGGGACGCCGATAGCGAGAACACTTAGAGCAATTTTTGTAGACTCGGCGCTTGTTGCTGATCGTTTCTTTGATAAAATGGTTCGGAAAGTAACGAAAAAGCGATAGATATTTGTGCTATAATACCTAACTGAAGAAATATTATTATTCATTTATTTAGGGTACTCAATCCCGTAAATGATCCGCCTCTTCGGCGGGTTTTTATTATAAAAATGGCAAAAAAAATCAAAAAATCTAAAGGTGTGAAGTCCGGCAATGGCGCACAGGTTTTGACAATGGAAGATTTGTTGAAACTAGAAGGAAAAGAATCTCTTGGACTTAAAAAAGGACAGGAAATTAAGGGAAAAATTACTGTAATCAAAAACAAAGCAATTTTCATTGACATCGGTGGAAAAACCGAGGCAATGGTAGCTGGAAAGGAATTTGAATTTGTAAAAGATTACGTAAATGATCTTAAACCAGGTGATGAAATCGAAGTGCAAGTAAAGCAGCCGGAAAATGACAAAGGTCAAATTTTGGTATCGATTCGAGGCGCAGCTTCGGGTTATGGTTGGAATTATTTTTCTGAAAAAGAAAAGAGCGAAGGCGAAGTGACTGTGTTTGGAAAAGAATTAAACCGAGGTGGAATTGTGGTTATTGCTCCATTTGGATTCTTCGGATTTATCCCTGGATCACAAATTGGGGCTAAATACGATGGCGAGCCAGATAAGATGATTGGTAAAAAGATCAAAGCTAGAGTGTTGGAAGTTGACCAAGCTAAAAATAGATTAGTATTTTCGGAAAGATTGGTATCAGAACCTAATAAAGTAGGAGAAGAGGTTGATGCCATGGAAGCACTGAAGCTTGACGAAATATTTGAAGCTGAAGTGGTGCGAGTTGAACCTTTTGGTGTGTTTGTCAAAATTGTGCTTGAAAAAGAAACATTGAGATTAAATTTGGAAGGTTTGGTGCATATTTCGGAAATCTCATGGGAGAAAGTAGAGGATGTAACTAAATTATTTAAAGCCAAAGACAAGATCAAAGTAAAATTGATCAATAAAACTGATGGCAGATTGCAATTCTCGGTGAAGAGATTGTCGGAAGATCCATGGGCTAAGATCGAAGATAAATATCCAAAAGATAAAGAAGTAGAAGGAGTGGTCGTCAAACAAGCTGCCTATGGAGCTTTGGTTCGACTAGAGGTTGGGGTGGAAGGATTGATTCATATTTCAAAATTGGCGGGTAATACCAGCATTAAAGATGGTGATACCGTGCAAGTGTACATTGAATCGATTGATGTACCCAAGAGAAAAATATCACTTGGGCTGGTAGAAACAGACAAGAACCAGGTGATGTATAAATAGGATAAACCCTAACCCTACCCTTTCCCTTGACAGGGCAAGGGTTGAAATGGAATTAAACCCCGATGATCCGCCAGCTGGCGGACGGGGTTTTTGGTGGTATAATAGGGATAAATATGAATAGTAGTTCTGAAAAACAAATCGGAGTATATTGCCGATGGATGAGGTTGAATACGACCGAGGGGGGGATGACAGCAATAGTTGTGGCGGCTGGTGCTGAGGGGGTTGGGATATGTCATTCGAATTGTGTGCTGGCGAGAGAAGGTAAAGGAAAAGTAAGATACTCGGGGCAAAACGAAGGTTTGTATGTTGTTGAAGAGTGCAAAGACAGAAAAGTAAAGAAGCCGAAATTTATTTTTGGAGATAAGCTAAAGCCATCAATTTTAACCTACTGCGGTGGATGGAGAGTAAGTTTCAAAGAGAGAGGGGGTGGTGAACTTGATTGTGAGAAATACAAGTGCCCACTGCATAGGAGAAATAATGGGGGAGAAAAATGTTTTACAGAAAAGGCGTTAGGTAGGGGTAAAAAATAGAGTGACTTATTGAGAGGGGCTAGAATTGACGAAACCCTCCCTGACCCTCCCTTGACAGGGCGGGAACTGGTTTTTTTGGGTATAATAGGAAATGAAGAAAATGGCGGAGACGATATTCGTATGTAGTAACTGTGGAAATGAATTTGGTAAATGGGCGGGGCAGTGCTCGGCATGTAAGGAATGGAACTCTTTGAGGGAAGTTAAAAATATAAACACTAAACTCAAAAGCCTAAATTCTAAAAGAACAGATAAGATTGAAGCAAAAAACTTGGGTTCGGCAAAGCAAAATATTGATAAGGTTGAGAATATATTTTTGTCTAACATTGGGGAATTTGATAGGGTATTGGGTAAAGGAATTGTTCGTGGGTCGGTGGTGCTGTTTGGAGGAGAACCGGGGATAGGAAAAAGCACACTTCTTACCCAACTTATCGGTAAAGTTGGTGGTTTGTACGTAGCTGGAGAAGAATCGGCTGATCAGATTGGAATGAGAGTGCGCCGATTGGGACTTTTGGGCGATAATATCGATGTTCTTGAAACTAACTCAGTGGAAGAAATAGAGGAATATTTGGAACGAACAAAAAATGTATACAATATTGTGGTGGTGGACAGTATCCAGACGATGTTGGTCGGATCGACAGTGACAGGGTCGGGGAATTTGGGAGCATTTGGGTCCGTCAACCAAATTAGGGAGGCGACATTCCGATTGGTGGAAATGGCAAAGAAAAAAAATATGGCATTTTTTATTGTGGGACATGTGACCAAGGAAGGGGAGATTGCCGGACCAAAACTTTTGGAGCATATGGTGGACACGGTACTTTATTTTGAGGGAGATAAAAATTCGGACTTCCGAATTTTGAGAGTTGATAAAAATCGGTTTGGACCGACGGATGAGGTGGGGGTGTTTAAGATGTTGGAAACTGGTTTGGCGGAAGTTAGCTCATCGGAAATTAATTTGGTCCAAAATGGGGAGGCGAAAATTGGAAGTGCAATTACGGTGGTGATGGAAGGGACAAGACCAATGATGGTGGAGGTGCAAGCTTTGGTGACAGAAAGTTTTTCGCAAATGCCAAAAAGAGTATTTTCGGGTATTGATTTTAACCGAGGACAGCTATTGGTGGCGGTGGTGCAGAAAGTGGTGGGAATACCACTTTATAGTCATGATGTGTATGTATCAGTAACAGGTGGGATTCGACTAGAAGATACGGGGTCTGATATGGCAGTGGTGGGGGCAATATACTCAAGTTATAAAAACAAACCCTTAATGTTAAACCCCTCCGGTCCGGTGTACACCGGACCACCTCCCCTTGACAAGGGAGGCTTAGCTTCAAAAACGGGGATTGTTTTGGTGGGGGAGGTATCATTGCTGGGAGAGGTGAAAAAGGTGAGGGGGATGGAGAAGAGAGAAAAAGAAGCGAAGAGTATGGGAAGGGAGATTTTGGAGATAAAGAATATTTCCGAACTAAAAGCCAAGGTTTAGTTCCTTAGTTTGATGGAGAATTAGGAAATTTTTCGTACTCTTATGTTTTTACCTTGCCAATCAAAAACAAAACTTCCTCTATTTACTACAACATCATTGCGGGAATTTATGATTATATCGGTGCCGTCAATTTGATATAGAATGTTTGATCTAAGCGAAAAAGAGCTGGGACCGTCGGGACGATCAGAAACATATTCGAAAATATCGCCCAAAGCAATTGGATTTGTATCTGGTCCAATATAAAGATTTTTACGATTAAGTTCATGTGCTGACTGGAATCCTTGGTGAATAGTCTGAGTTTGGCCAATTATGATCCAACCATTTGAGTCTTTTTCGACAGTACTGATTTCTAGTGTCATAAGACGATTATATCAGAGAAGTTTGTTCACAAGTTATCCACAGGAAGTGGGAAATGGGGATTGGGGGTGAAAATGAACCTAAATTGTAAAAATATAATATTATAGGAATGGTATAAAACCGGGTCAAATAAATATAGGATATGGACAAGGGGTAAAACGTAGTTATAATTAAATTATGAAATTAGACCTCCTAAAAAAGTTGAAGAAGATGCTGGGAATGGGCAAGAAGAAAGATTCGTGGGGGAAGAGGCAGTTGAGGGAGATTGCGAAGCTGGGGGGGAAGATGGTGGTGATGTAAAAAAAAAGAAACAACATTATCGATATTCGCAAAGCAGGTGGAACACGAATAATGTTGTTTCTTCAATTTCTAAGATAAAGGCAACGGGGTAAAAAAGCAAACTGGATAGAGGCGGAAAGATAGGTAAAAATTAAGTTGGTTAGAATTGAGAGGGGAGAAAAGAGATTTGATATACAAGGTTAATGATTGATACCTATAGATTGGGGTTTGACAAAAGATGGTAGATATCTTATAATATGATATGTTGATTGAAGGAAGGGAATATTTTCCAGACCAAGAAAAGTTTGAGTCAGCTTGTAGATCGGTAATGAATAATGAGCCAATTGATGGTGATCCGAAAATGTATTTTATGTTAGACCGACAAGCGCGAAGTGGAAATAGGCTGATGTGGAGAATTGGGATAAGCCAGAAGACTGGGCGGAGGTCGGTAATGATGACCTGGACGAGATAGATTGACAAACGAAAGAGCAGGGGGTAGAATACAGATGTTCCCACGAGATTTGCGGTAAAAAGCGATGAATTTTGCGTTTCCAATCAATTTAATTAGTTTTTAATATTTATAGATTTCCCAATTTTATGGTAGCTAGAAAAAAGACAGATGTTAGTGAGGTTACAAACCCTTCCCCAGCCCTTGACCCGACTTCGTCCCTCGATAAACTCAGGACTACGACGGGCGATGCAGGGCAGGGAGTAGAAACTTTAAAACAAGAAAATAATAGAGTAGCTTTGAAGCCAGTGCAGGCTCCTGTGGCTAAGCCTTATGTGCCTCCGGTTAGAGTTGCTTCGCCCACGCCGACAGCTACGCAGTCAGGCGGGCAGGCAGCGATGGAATTGATATCGGGAATTTTGGAAGTAATGCCAGAAGGGCAAGGATTTGTCAGACCTAAATATCACCCAAATATTAAAGATGCCGTAATTGGCCAGATGCAAATTCGAAGATACGGGTTAAGACCTGGAGATATGGTGGCGGGTGTGGCCAAAGCGCCAAAAGAAAATGAAAAATATTGGGCAATGGTGCGAATCGATAAAGTAAATGGAATGGACCCGGGGGAAGCGTTTAAACGACCGGATTTTAAGGATTTGGTGCCAATTTATCCGCAAGTGCAGATGAAATTGGAAACTGATCCGAAAATATTTACAACTAGAATAATTGATCTTTTTTCGCCAATTGGATTTGGCCAAAGAGGAATGATCGTATCACCTCCAAAAGCCGGAAAAACAACTTTGTTAAAAGAAATTGCGGCCGGAGTGTCGGCGAATTATCCAAATGTTCACTTGATGGCAGTGTTGGTAGGTGAGCGACCGGAAGAGGTGACCGATTTGCAAAGATTTATCAAGGGAGAGGTAATTGCTTCTCATTTTGATCAAAAACCAGAAGAACAAACTCGAGCGGCAGAAATCGCGATTGAAAGAGCTAAAAGATTGGTCGAGCTTGGTAAAGATGTATTTATAGTATTTGATTCGATTACCCGATTGGCCAGAGCCTACAACTTGGCAATTCCAACTTCGGGAAGAACTTTGTCGGGTGGTTTTGACCCGGCGGCTTTGTACCCGTCCAAGAAATTTTTTGGGGCAGCCCGAAAAATTGAAAACGGGGGATCGTTGACGATCATGGGAACTGCTTTGGTGGATACCGGATCGAAAATGGATGAGCTGATTTTCGAAGAATTTAAGGGAACAGGCAACATGGAATTGTGGCTGACCCGAGAATTGGCAGAAAGAAGAATTTTCCCGGCCTTTGATATTCTTAGGTCTGGAACCAGAAACGAAGACTTGTTGCTTTCGGCTTTGGCGATGCAAAAAATCATGGCTATTCGAAGAATGTTTGATGCCATTGGTGAGAAAGAATCGACAACTGAAAGAATCATGGAACAATTGGGTAAAACCAAGGATAATGATGATTTTCTGGCCCGTGTTGGTAAAAAATAGAACAAACTCCGGAGGCTTATCACAAATTTTTGGAATGATAAAATAGGAGAAAGAAATGATTAAAAAAGAATTGGCATTGATACGACAATTTTTTGCCGCCCAGGGGGTGTATTGGCAGGAGGTGATGGAAGTGTTTTTGGGATGGGCAATTGATTTTAAAGAAGAAATGGCCAAATTGATGTATCGGCAAAGAGGCCGATTTTCGGGGACCTTTATCAATACTTCAATGGCAACTTTGTTCTTTTTTGTGATTATATTTTCGGGAAAGTTGGAAGAAATGGTGTCAAAATCGAACGCTTCGGAAGGAGTGGGAGCAGGGTACTTGCTGGCAGAGGAAGGAGAAGTGGGAGCGGAAACACAAATTTCTAGTTTGCCCAAAGGCGAAGTTACGGAATATAGAGTTCAAGAAGGAGAGACAGTGAGTAGCATTGCCTCGAAGTTTGGAGTGACAATTGATACGATCGTTTGGGAAAATAATTTAAAATCGGTTGATGCGATTAAGGTGGGACAAATATTGCGAATTTTGCCGGTAACGGGTATGAAATATAAAGTAGCCCGAGGAGAGACTATTTATAGTATTGCTAAGAAATTGCAGGTCGACCCACAGAACATAATCGATTATCCTTTTAACAGTTTTAGTAATGATGAAACTTTTGCGATTGCGGCTGGACAAGAATTAATTGTGCCAGATGGTATAAAACCAAAAGAAGTAGTGATCGACACTCAACGTTATTTGGCCAGAACTGTGGCACCGATTCCGGGAGTGGTGGGAGAGGGGAATTTTATGTGGCCGACGAGTGGACATATTTCTCAAAAATATTATTGGTACCATCCGGGTGTTGATATTGCTAACAAGGCCAACCCGGTGATTGTAGCGGCTCAAGGTGGAACAGTGGTGACGGCGGGGTGGAATGGTGGTGGTTATGGAAATTATGTAATTGTGGATCATGGTAATGGTTGGACAACACTTTATGCTCACATGGTGAATAATTCGATTGTGGTTAGACCTGGAGACAGGGTATCGCAAGGACAAAAATTAGGAATAATGGGAAGCACGGGAAGGTCGACGGGAACTCATTTGCATATGGAAATTAAAGGTCCGAAAGGGAAGGTGGATCCACTATCTGTTTTAAAATAAATTTAAAACAGAAATTACGAATTAATAATTACGAATTACGAATTAAATTTTGAAAATGTTATTTAGTGGAGGAAAATGTGCGGTAAAAAGAGGGGGTTGGTGGTTGATAGGGTATGGAGGGAATGTTAATCTGAAGTCATGAAAAACATATTGAGGTATTTTGTCGCAGTAGTTATGTTTTTATTTCCCATTTCGTTTTTGCCGGTAGTGGTTGATGGTTTTGGTTTTGGGAAAAATTGGCTGTGGCTGATGTTGGGATTGGTAGGAATGGTGTTGTGGGTGGTGGAACTGTTGGTAACTAAAAGTGAAAAAGTAAAATACAATTTGCCGATGTTGTTGGGGTTGGTGTTGGTGATTTGGGCGGGATATTTGTGGACCCGAGAATCGAGTGGTGGCCAAATGTCGTCACTAATGAATGTTGGTGGAATGGGAACAATTTTGGCAACGGGTATTTGGTGGTTTTTGTTGGTCCAAAAAAGCGACAAAGATGATCGAAAAGTTCAATTGAATTTCTTAAGTGTGGCTGGAGTGTTGGTAGCAATAACATCTTTGGTTGTATTTGTGTTGCCTGCAAGTAAATTGCCAATGTCAATTCCTAATGCAGAAAATCCTTGGATGGTACTAAGCAGTGCTTGGTCGTTGACCGGCTCGGTGTTGGCGGAAGCAATTTTGATGTTATTTTTGGCTTTAGAATGGGCAAGAAGGTTGATGAAGAAAATTAAAGGCGGAGAAACCTATATAAAAGAGGCAGTTTTGGCGGCAGTATTTGGATTGGTAATGATGTTGGCGATATTTAAAACTTTTAAAGCGGGATGGGTAGTTTTGGATGGACAATCGGCCTGGGTAATTGCCACGGAAACATTTAAGAGAAGCCCAATTTGGGGTGCTGGTCCAGGGAATTTTATTCAAGCATTTAATATGTTCAGACCGGCAACTTACAATGCCTCTTCTTATTGGACAAATGCTTTTTCAATGTCGTCATCGGGAATTTTGAATATTTGGACAGAACTGGGAATTGTAGGTTTGGTAATAGTATTGCTATTGGTTTGGATGGCAGTAGTTAGGAAAAAAGATTTTGATTGGTTGAGAATAATATTGATTGGGGGAGTGGTGTTGTTTACTCCAATTACTTTGATAGGAATAATGATGTTGGTGTGGCTTTTGGCCCAAAAGATGAGTGAAATTCGAAATGCCGGATTGGTAGTGAAAATGGGGGAGAAGGGGTTTAATGGTGCACCTTGGGTAGTGGGACTTTTGTTGGTTGGGGGAAGTTTGTACGCTGGTTACTGGATGACGAGAGTGATGTTGGCCGATGTATACATGAGACAGTCGTTGGTGGCAGCAGCCAAAAACGATGGCGGAACAACTTACAATTTGCAAATAAAAGCAATTGGAATGAATCCGGCCAATGCTGATTATCGAAGAATGTACAGTCAGACAAATTTGGCGCTGGCAACATCATTGTTGTCGGTGGAAACACTAAGTGATGAGGACAAGGAAAAAGCTTCGGTGCTGATCCAGCAGGCAGTAAGAGAAGGTAAAGCGGCAGTGTCGCTTGATCAACAATCGTCGATTTATTGGTCAAATTTGGCAGCTATTTACCGAGGAATTGTGGGGGCGGTAGAAGGTGCGGCTGATTATGCATATCAGGCTTATACTCAAGCAGTGGCTCTTGATCCGGTTAACCCATCTCTTCGATTAGAATTGGGTGGACTGCTATTTGCGGCAGAAAGATATGATGAAGCCGATAGAGCTTTTGAAGAAGTAGTAGTCAATAAACAAGATTTTGCCAATGGTTGGTATAACTGGGCAAACAGTGCTAAAAAGATGAATAGAATTGATTTGGCGGTGCAAAGACTGACCCAAGCGGTGGCTTTGGTACCAAAAGAATCGGGTGATTATGAAAAAGCGGCCAAAGAATTAGAAGAATGGAAAAAAGAATATGAGGCGGCTGTAAAACAAGCTCAAGCCCAACAACAACAGCAACAGCAAAAACAACCTGAGACACTAAAGACTCCAGAACCATTGCCAACTATTGGCGTGGAAGAGGAAGTGAATATCCCAGCATCTGATTTGGAACCGCCAGCAGATGTGGTAACACCGACAGCCGCACCAAGTCCAACGGGAAGCCAGTGAGAGATAAACGCTAAAATCTAAAGCCTAAAGCCTAAACACTAAATACTAAACTCGAAAATCTAAACGCTAAAATCTAAAGCCTAAAGCCTAAACACTAAATACTAAACTCGAAAATCTAAACGCTAAAATCTAAAGCCTAAAGCCTAAACACTAAATACTAAACTCGAAAATCTAAATGCTAAAATCTAAAGCTGGGAGGAGACTTTCTTTACTATCGCATTCATAATTAAATTCAGTTCTTTTGCCTCTTGGAGTAGATATTCGGTTTTTTTCTTTAGACTTGGTTCTGCAGTCACAATCATGTTTAACCAATAGATTGTTTCCCGAGCTTCTTTTTTGGCTATTCCAACTTTGTGAACATAATCTTTTTTACTTTCGGCATCATCTGCTTCACAATAGTTTGCACCAACGCTAGTTCCTGATCTAACAAATTGAGAAATTAACGGCAAGCTGATTGTATTTTTGGGGATAATTTTTGCAAATACAATTATATTTTTTCCAAATTTTTCTACTCGATCGACTAAGTCGTATTTGCCATTCACAAAAATAATTGTAACATTTCTCTTATTTTAGAGTTTAGATTTTAGACTTTAACGTTTATATTATTAGTTTACTATCCACCATTTAAAGACAATATCTTCAGATATTGCGGAGTCGAGGCCGACAGAAAAGGTAGTGCCGGAGCGGGAGAGAACTTGGAGTGATTTGTTGACACCACCTTGGACAATAGACAAATAGATTTTGGAATCGGGGGTAAGATTTTGATTGGTAAGACTGATTTGAGTTTGATTGGCAGCAAGAGTGGCGGTGCCGGAAAGGGAATTGGAATCGGTAATATTGTTGACTTTGATTTCAGCTTTGGTTTCCGGGGCGGCGATGATAAGGCCAGCGCCAGAATCGGCTTGGATAAGAGAAGGGGAGTCGGCCCAGCCTTCGCCTGTAGGCTTCGGCGTGGCAAGGTAGGATGTAGGAGATATCTTAAGAGTAGTATTTTGACTGGCGAGTTTTTGGAGCGAGTCGACTTCGGTTTGGACCTGAGATTTTTGAGCGGGGTCGGACACAATAGTTAAAAGGCGGGTGTAGCTTTCCAGGGCACCATCAATTTGACCGGTTTGTTGTTGGACGCGAGCTAGATCGTAAAAATTTTGAGCTTTGGTGGGTTCGAGAGCAACGGTTCTGGCTAGGTATTGGAGAGTATTGTTGGCATCGCCTTTGCGAGCAAAAAGAGAGGCAAGGGAGCGGGTGATTTCGGCTGAGCCGGGGTTGAGGGTTGAGGCCTGGGAATAATCGGCTAGGGCAAGATCGAGGTATTCTGGTTTGGAATCGATAAGAGCTTGGTAGATTGAGGCACGTTGGATATAGCCGCGATGATCCTCAGGGAATTCTTGGATAGCTTGGGTGGCCGAGAGGATGGATTGGTTGATGAGGTTTGGTAAATCGCTAGAGGAAGGGCAACCACCAGGGCTGCCCGTACATGAATTTTGAATTTGTAAGGCGCTGGTGAAAAATTGCTGAGAGGCGAGAAGATAATGTTGGATTGATTTTGGGACTTGAGTGGGCTCTGGAAGTTGGTCAGATGTCAGATCTCGGTTTTCAGTTGGAGGAACGGATGCTTTTTCACTATTGCCTTTGAGGAGGAGGAGGCCGCCGAAGGAAATTAGGGTGAGGCCGGAGATAGAAAAGAGCGGAAATAGGGGAGTTTTTACTATGCTTAGCAGTCCATTGGGGTGAGTGCTTGGATGGGCAGATATGGGAATCTGCCCGTACTTTGGGATATCTTTTGATGTAGTTGTGGGAGGGTTAGATATCTCTAGGCCAAGATTTTTCAATTGTTGTAGTTGATCAGGGGTTAAGTCCATGTATACAGTATAGAGGAAAAAGTCTAAAGACTAAACACTAAACACTAAAGTCTAAACGCTAAAGCCTAAAGCCTAAACACTAAAGTCTAAACGCTAAAGCCTAAAGCCTAAACACTAAAGTCTAAACGCTAAAGCCTAAACAATAAAGACTAAATTTTTTAGATTTTAGAATTTAGATTTTTGGATTTGTATTTCAATTAATTGATCTTGACTCCTTTCATTTGGACGCCTTTGAATTTGGTGGCGTTTGGCATGGTGAAATCGAGGGTGATGTCGTTGAGGGTGGGGGTGCTGACACCGGTGGAGAGGAAGTTGAGTTGGTAGTAAAAACTGGGGCCAGACCAACCGAGTCCGGCGAGGTTGACGGGATTGGTGCCGCCAATGACGAGAGTGTCGGAAGCACCGACACTACCAGCCGAATTGACCCAGGCGGAAGCGTCTTGACTGAATTTGACACCAACGTTGGTACCACTTGGTTTGGTGGCTAGATTGTAGCGAAAGGAGTCGATACTGGTAACACTGGTTATGCCGTCGAGAAGGTTGGTTGATTGGACAAGAGCGGAGGTGTTGTAGGAATAAAAAGAACAAGTGGCTACAACTGCTATGCCACCACCTGAGTTGCAGTAGTAGTTATAAGGTGAAAAAACACTGGTACAATAGCAGGAATATGAGCTGCCATCATAACAAGAACCTGTGCCGGAGGTATTACAGCTGCCTCCCCCAGATGCATAATATGGTCCTCCGACGTATGAACCTCCACAAGAATTATAATCAATGATGGTTCCAGAATAATATGAGAAGCTGCTATATCCTGGGGAGCCCCCATATGATCTGGAGCTGTAATAACACTCGGCATTACATGTTCCATTGACGGTTCCCCAACAGGGAGTGGCAAGACCACTGATTTTGAGTTGGTCGGTGTCGATTTGATAATTTGAAGAAGCCCCGGTGTCGATAAAGGCGGTGGAGGTGTAGGGATCGGTAATAATGGACGGGTCAATCGTGATGGGATAGGAACGAGAGGGATCGGAGAGCCAAGAAGAATCGACAGTAATAAGAAGGATGAAGTCGGAGCCAGTACCTAGTTTGGTTTTGGTATCGGTAAAGTTGACTGTAATTTTATCGGATGGAGTGGGGGTAGGAGGAACAGTTAACAATTTATCATCCTGATAAAGTTGAAAAGTAACATTGTCAGTTCGGACACCTTTGGAATCGATGGCAAAAGGTGGTTGAAAATGATAAAGATACTCTTGGGTGGAGGAATCATAAAAAACGAATACATTGTCATTGGTTAGATAAATATCGGAATTGGTGATTTTGATACGACTTGTGAATTGGTTGGTAGTGGATGGTTGATTTAGTATTATTTCTTCTTTTAAACCATTGGCTAGAGTTTTGTAACGAAATTCAATATCTTTTTTAGTAGAAGCAAAAGTAACTGACGAATCATCTTGATGGGTAACAACTGGATTTTGGATGGGGATGTCAAAACTGATTTGACTATTTTGATAGGCAAAATTGATATTACTATTATCTTTTGTAGTGGTGGCAGAGACGGTATGGGTGGCAGAAGCGGGGGAGACAAGAGAGATGGAAGTGGAAAGAGGGGGAGATTTTTTATTACAAGAGGAGAGTAGAAATGATAATAGAAATAGAATGGAGAAGGACATGAGGGTATTATACTTTAAAATTTAAACACTAAACTCTAAAGCCTAAACTCTAAATTTATTAGATTTTAGAATTTAGATTTTCGGATTTGTATTTTAATTTATCTGTAGTCCTTCCATTTTTAGACCTTCGAACTGGAAGGAGGCGGGGGGGGAATAGGAAACGGAAGCACTGTTGAGGGTGGGGGTGTTTGTACCGGTTGAGAGGAAATTTAGCTGGTAATAGAAATTCGAGCCAGCCCAGTTGAGAGCAGAGAGATTGATTGAATTGGTACCAACAGTTAGGGCGTTGGACGCACCAATACCACCGGTGGAGCTGTACCATGTTGAAGCGTTTTGGCTGAATTTTACACCGATACTAGTGCCGCCAGGCATACTTGGATAATTGTATTGAAATGAATCAATGGTTCCGACGTTAGTGGAGCCAACTAAGAGGTTGGTGGATTGGACAGTAGCGGAGGTGTAGTAACTTGATGCAATATAGGAGCAGGCTGCTCCTGGCGCATGGACATTCCATCCGATAATGTAATTGAAACAAAGCCCACCGTTGGCGTCGCAGTAGCAGTTGAGTAATTGTCCTTCCGTGTAACAAATACCTGTGCCATCAATATTGCAGGAGGCCGTGTCTAAATATTCATTACCAGTCAATCCACTACAGACAGTACTATCGATGTAGGTGGTGTAGTAATCGTTGTAGGGATCGGTTACATAATTTCCGTGAGTACAGTTAGAATCACAGGTACCGCTGGTTGCCCAACAATTACTGGCGGCGGCGATTTTAAGTTGTCCACCGGTGACTTGATAATTATATGAGACACCAGCGTTGATGTAAGTGGTTGAAGTATATTCATCGGTGATGATGGTGGGGTCGATGGTGATGGGGTAAGAACGATCAGGGTCGGAGAGCCAAGAGGAATCGACAGTGATAAGAAGAGTAAAATCAGAGCCGGTGCCAAGTTGGAGATATTTGTCGGAAAAATTAGTTGAGACTTGGTTTTTTGGTGGAGGTTGGGTAAGCAACTTATCATTTTGATAAAGTTGGTAAGTGACATCATTGGTCCGAACTCCTTTGGAATCGATGGCAAAAGGTTTTTGAAAGTGATACAGATATTTTTGAGTGGAGGAGTCATAAAAAATTAGGGTGTTGTCGGTAGTTTGGTAGATATCGGAATTGGTGATTTTGATACGACTTGTGAATTGGTTGGTAGTGGATGGTTGATTTAGTATTATTTCTTCTTTTAAACCATTGGCTAGGGTTTTGTAATGAAATTCAATATCTTTTTTAACTGAGGCAAAGGTAACTGACGAATCATCCTGACGGGTAACGACCGGATTTTGAATTGGAATATCAAAACTGATTTGACTGTTTTGATAGGCAAAGTTGATATTACTATTATCTTTTGTAGTGGTGGCGGAGACAGTGTGAGAAGCAGAGGAGGGGGTGGTAAGAGAAATAGAAGTGGACTCGGGGATAGATTGTCGATTACAAGAGGAGAGTAGAAATGATAATAGAAATAGAATGGAGAAGGACATAAGGTAGTATACCTTTAATTGATAATCCACCAATTAATCTCAACGTTGGTGGCGAGAGGTGAATCGAGAGCGATGGTAAAGTATGAGGACTCCTCGGTTTGAGTTGGGGTAGGGGAGATAAATTTGTCCTTAAGATAGACAACTTGATTGTTGGTGGAACCGACTGGCGTAAGGTAGACAATTGAGCCAGCAGTTACTTTGGGATTGTAGATAACGAGTTCTTTTTTGCCAGCAGGGAGAGTGGCGGTACCGGCGGTAGCGTTGGTGGCTAGTTTGGCAGATGAGGTGGCCAATTCACCGAAGCCGGATTCGGAAGCGATAATTGTCGCACTTTCAGTGGCGACAGAGAGTTCTTTGGTGGATAGCTTGTCAGTTGTCAGTTGAGAAGCGGTGATAACGTTGGCAAACAGAGAGCCGGAAACTGAGGCATTTTGAGCGGTTAAGTTACCATTTAGATTGATATTTCCATTGACGGTGACTTCACCGTTGTCGGCAATGATGAGGGTGTCACCCATGAGGTGGACAGAACCAAGACCACTTGGTTGGATGTAAAGAGCTTGGGCGGTGGTTTCGATTAGATTGTCTTGGATGGCAATTTCACCAGCAGTGAGGGTACCGGTAATGAAGGCGTTACCAAGAACTGAATCGCCAGTGACGGTGAGTTTGGCGCCGACGACGAGATTGTCGGTGAGAGAGAAAGAACCATTGAGGGCGACTTGAGAAGTACCAGTGTCGAAAGTCCAGAATTCGGATTCGGCGACGAGGCCACTGTCGGAGGCGACTGGGGCGGTGGTGGAAGCGAGGAAGGTTTGAAGTTCGGTCCTAAGATCGGCAATTTTTGAAGACATAACTTCGGTGATGGAACCCTCGGGGATATTGATTTGATCAGCGTAAACGGCGGAGAAAGAAGCATCCTTGGCAACCAGAGTTCCACCGATATTAATAGTACTGGTGACATCATCGAGAGGAGCGATATCGGTTACTTTGATATTTTTAGATTTGGTGGTTTCGGAGATTATATTTTGAGCGATTAAATTGGTGGTTTTGACCAAACCGGATTCGATGCGGGCGGCGGCAAGCTTGGCTAATTGAGCGATACGGACAACCGGATTACCTTCGCTATCCCGAAGATTGTAGTTGGCGGTTTCAATTTCGTTGAGGGAACCCGAGTAGCCAAGAGAGGAGAGAACTTCGGAGGAGACGTTGTAGTTGATATCGACCTGACCAGTGGAGGTGAGGGAGAGGTCGGTGCCAAGAGAAGTGATTTGAGTTTGTTGTTCTTTGATACCTTGGACGAGAAGTGAGGTAACTCGGCCGTAATCAACTCCCTTGTATCCGTTGCTGTCGGTACTTACAACTTCGGGAACAAATGGTTCGATTTGTTGGGCGACGAAGCCCATGTCGTGACTGCCGCCTTCGATCCAGTCGTAATAAACTCCTTCCATTTGATTAATTTTGTCAAGAGCATTAGAAATTGGGGTGACATTGGTTTTGTAACGAGCATCGGAGTAGGTGACCCAAGCGTTGGCCTGACCCTGACCGCTGGCATTGGCGTTGTTGGGAAGTTGAATTCGGTATAATGCGTCGTAGACGCCAACCCCTAAGTACCCGGTAGTATCAATATGTATTCCGGCTGTGGAAGAGTTTGGGCGGATATATGCTCCGTTTGTTGTGGCCCAAAGTCTACCAAGTTCTATTCCGGCGGAGTCTCTAAAGATTAAATCACCGGGATCACTGGCATCGTCTTTTATAACTAGATCACCACCACCGTAAAGTTCGAGAAGAGATCCAGGGTTGGTGGTACCGATACCGACATAGCCGGAGGAGGAGATTCGCAAACGTTCGATATCATTTGTTCCAAATACAATTTGACCCGAATTTCTGTTCCAAACATAACTTTGTGAAGCGTATCCTGTGCTGGATCCAGCATAGCCTACGACGAAGTCTCCTGCTGAATTATATGTCTCATCGTTAAACATGATTTGCGAATAACCCAATGGGTTTTTGTTCTCAATCATCATGCCAGGGGTAAAAGAATTATAAACGAGGTGTAATTTTGCCTGAGGGCTGGTGGTGCCGATACCGACGTAGCCAGTTGCCTGTTGGATAAAGAAAGGGTCGGTTACACCATATGTATCGATAGCAACACCTTGTCCGGCAATTGCTCGGATAGAGTGTTCTGTGTCTAGTAGATAAGAGGTGCCAGTTGTTAATGAGTTGCCGGCAACATGTAAAACTTGGGTTGGATTGGTGGTACCGATACCGAGGTAAGGTTGGCCATAACCAATATTTGCTCCAATAGCAAATTTGTTCTCTTTAAATTGGATTGAGCCGACAGAATTTCCGGAATCATGGAAACCAATGCTGGTGGTTTCACTTCCGCTTAAAAGAACATTATAGTTCCAAGCTGAGTTGGTTGGAGAGTAGTTTGAAGTAATATCTCCCTGATTTATAGCATAACTTCCGACTGAACCGGCATTGAGGCCGAATAGAGAGCCACCCAGAACATGGAGCTTGGCTCCTGGGGTTCCGCCGATGCCAACGTTGCCTGATGGAATAACCAGGTCAGCGGCGGGGGTGATGGTGATGTTGCCGGTGGTGTTGGCGATGGTGGAGGCGGCACCGCCGATGTCGAGTTTGGCTTGAGGGTTGGTGGTGCCGATGCCAACATTGCCGTTGCCAGAGCCATTTAGAACAATATTGTATGAATCGTCGTCACTGGCGCTTAATCTGAGATTGTCGTTATTATCCATCCAAATGTAACCTAAATTGTTGGCTGTATTGGACACGGCCATGCCTGACCAAACATCGTTGGCAGATTGCTGAACATGTAATTTTACTTGGGGGTTGGTGGTGCCGATACCGACAAGGCCACCGTCACTCAAAAATAGCAGGTCGGGGTTTCCTCCAACTGAGAAACTTAAAGAATCAGTGTCCATTGGTCTATATATTCGAGAAGATAGGTTGCCATAGTTATAGATTTCATATCCACCTATTGCCGAGGTTTCAGAATTTACCGAAATAAATGTTGCGGCGGAAAGATTGTTGCCAACTTGAAGCTTGGTTGATGGATCGGTAGTGCCGATGCCGACATTGCCGGAGGTGGCGAGGAAGAGCTGGTTGCTCCAACTGTCGGAGGCCATGGTGGTACCAACTGCGCCAGTGGTGGAGGCAAGAAGAAGACCGCCGCTAAAGCCCTGAATTCGGTGAGCACCGCCGGTGACGAGGAAAGTGGGGTTGGCACCGTTGTCGCCGACGTTGTATTTGATTGAACCTAATTGGTCCAAAGATAGGGAGTTTTTGTTACCTGCAGTATTGGCTGGATCGAGGAAGTAGCTGGGGAAGGTGTCGATATCAAAGAATTTGCTTCCGGTAATGTTGCCTACTGCGCCAATGCTAAAACTACCAGCGGCAGTGGTGCCGATATAGAGAGGGTAGACGGGGCTCGTGGTGCCGATGCCGACAAACCCATTTTCGAGAACAGTAAGCACTTCGGTTCCACCAACATTGCTATCGCGATTGAAGAGAGAGAAGCGAGAATTGTCGGGGCTGCGAAGTGACCAGGTGGAGGAGCCAATGTTGACGTTTTTGATCCAAGCATCATTCCAGCGGAAGCTACTGGAACCAATGTTGTAGGTTAAATTGGCTTCGGGGAGAATATCGCGGAGGGTGGAGGTGCCGGAGGCAACAAGATTAATGAAGCTGGCAGTGCCACCAACATTGAGAGCATAAAGTGGATTGGTGGTACCGAGGCCAATGGTTAATTTACCAGAAACAAAGCCGTTGCCAATAAGGTGCAGTTTGTAACCGGGAATAGTAGTGCCGATACCAACGTTGCCGGAGGCATAGAGATTGACAAAATTAGCGGTGCCACCAACATTGAGAGCGTAAAGTGGATTGGTGGAACCAAGACCGACAGTTAATTTGCCGGAGACAAATTCATCACCAACAATGTGAAGTTTGTAACCGGGAATGGTGGTGCCGATGCCAACTCGACCAGAAGCAAATAAATCTATAGCATTGGCTGTACCGCCGACATTGAGAGCATAAAGTGGGTTGGTAGTACCAAGGCCGACAGTTAGTTTGCCGGAGACAAATTCGTCACCGACAACGTGAAGTTTGTAACCGGGAGTGGTGGTGCCGATGCCGAAATTACCAGAGGATAGGATTAAATTACCGGCAGGTGATAAAGTGAGATCACCAACTGAGTTGGAGATAACGGATGAATCACCAGCAACTTCGAGCATGGAAGTGGGGTTGGTGGTGCCGATGCCGACAAAACCACTGGAGGAGATGAATAACCCTTGAGTGCCACCAAGACCGAGGAAAGAGAGGGAGTAATTTGAATTATTAAAGATAGTATTTTGTGTAAGGGTTCCGCCAAGGCCGACGGAATTGGCAGTTCTGGTCAAACCATTGGTGAAAGTAAGAGGTGCTTCGTATGGAAGATTGTTGTAGTGGTAACCATCGAGGAGATCGGCATTTAAGTTGGTGACTAAATTGGTTGAGCCAACGGAGACGAATGTTCCGCCGATAGTTAGGTTGTTTTGGAAAGTTGCATTGCCAGTGACACCGATGCCGGAGGCAAAATATTGAGGAGCGAGCCAGGTGTTGGTTGAACCAAGATTAAGGGAGAAAACGTTGGTATCGGAAAGAGTAAGGCCGATACCGGCAGCATAGGTGGTGCCACTACCCACATTACTTAGAGTAATGGTGGAACCAGAAAGACTGATGCCGATGCCTGCACCGGCGATGAAGGAGACAGTGGTGCCAGAAGAGATGGTGGTATTAGTAGCGCCATGATTTAAGACCCAGCCAGCATAATCATCACCACTGTTTTTATCCCACGAAGTAGTGCTGATTTTGCGAACGATATTGCTGCCATCAAGAGTGAGGAGAATATTGTTGTCGGCGATGGTGGTACCGGTACCGGTAATGTTGAGTTGGTTGGTAATAAGGGTGGTGCCGATGGAGGCATTGCCAGCAACTTCGAGTTTGTAGTTGGGGGTGGTGGTGCCAATACCGACGTTGCCAGCGTTGAAGAAGCTGTCGCCGAAACCGTTGATATTTATTTTTACTTGATTGTCGTCATAGACATTGAATATTCCGTAACCGGCAACCCCGTAGAATTCGATGGTGGGGAGAGTGTTGGTGTCATAAAAACGGGCCCAACTTCCACCTAAAGTATCTTCGTAGAAACTGGCAATAGTTGAATTGTCGGAGGCGATTAAGCCAAGTATTTCGTAGTTTTGGGCAGATGATTTGATGGATAATTTGGCGGAAGGATTAGATGTACCAATACCGACTTGACCGGTGGTGGAGTTGATGAAGAATGCAGAAGTATTGCCTATAGTTAGGTTAACATTGGTTGTTAGGGTTCCACCGAGGCCAAAGACGTTGGCAGCGGTGAGGTGTAAACCGTTGTAAGCGGAATATGTAGTGCCGGTGCCAATGTTGTTGACGGTAATGGTGGAACCGTTTTGGACTAAGGATATTCCAACACCGTTGACAAAATTAACTGAGGCATTGGAATTGATGGAGGTAGAACCAACTCCATTGGCCAAAAGATTCCATCCAACATAATCATCACCGCTGTTTTTGTCCCAAGCGGTGGTATCGAGATAGCCCATCAAGCCACTGTTGCCGCTTAAGAAAGCGACAACTGAAGAGCCGCCAATAGCAGTGTTGGAAAGATTGAGGGATGAAGTGGTGGTGGTGCCGCCAATGCCAACATTGTTGGTGAAAGTGGAATTGCCAGTAACACCAATTCCAGCACCAAAGGTTTGGAGGGCGGTCCAGATGTTGGAATTATTGAGATTAAGACCAATTTTGTTGCCAGAGTTGGTTAAGGAAACTCCGTAATCAACAGCGATGGTTCGGCCGATGCCGGTACCAGAGATAGTAATACCAATGCCATTTTGAAGAGAAGTAATATCATCGGATGAATTTTTATCCCAAGCAGTTGTATTTATTTGACGAACTATATTGCTGCCATCAAGAGTGAGGAGAATGTTGTTGTCGGCGATGGTGGTACCAGTGCCGGTGATGTTGACTTGGTTGGCGACTAAAGTGTTGCCAACAGTTAGGGTGCCGGTAACACCAACGCCATTGCCGAAGAATTGAGGGGCAAGCCAAACGTTGGTATTGCCTAAGTTTAGGGAGAAAATGTTGGTGTTGGAAAGAGTTAAACCAACTCCAGCAGCGTAGGTGGTGCCAATGCCGGTGTTGGCGGCCCAGTAGGAATTGCCGGAGGCATCGGAGGTGAGGATGTAGCCATTGGATGCACCTTGGGAGAGGATTAGAGTTCCGCCAACATTGAGGGCGGAGGAGTCGACAACCACTTGCCCGGCGTTGTAAGTGCGAAGAGTGAGGTCGGAAGAATTGAAGGTTTCACCGGCTTCAAGATAAAGCGGAGCAACTGATTTGATATAAGAAGCGGCGGCATTGGTGAAGTTTAGGTTATAACCAAGGGAGACATCGCCGGAGGAGGTGAAGGAGGTGGGAAGATTAAAGAGGGCGCTGGCATCGGTGATGTCGACGAGAGTGGTGTTGGAAGAATTGGCGATGCGGAAAAGGGAACCGGAACCAGCGATTTCAAGTTTGTAGGTGGGGGAGGTGGTACCAAGACCGACGTTGCCATTGGAGGAGAGGAATAAACTTTGGGTGTTGCCAAGTCCGAGGAAAGAGAGGTTTGCGGAGGCAAGATTAATGTTGGTATTTTGAGTTAAAGTTCCACCAAGCCCAACTCCGGTTGAACCGATTTTTTGTAAACCATTGAGAGCAGTGTTGAAGAAGCCAGTGTAACCAACTTGTAAGAAAGAGGTAGAGTGAAGGCCGTCGAGATAGTCGGCATTTAGATTAGTAACTAAATTAGTAGAACCAACAGAGACGAAAGTACCACCGATAGTTAGGTTGTTTTGGAAAGTGGAGTTTCCAGTAACTCCAATACCGTTGCCAAAGAATTGAGGAGCTAACCAAACGTTGGTATTGCCTAAGTTTAGAGAGAAGATGTTGGTGTCGGAAAGGGTAAGACCAATTCCAGCGGCGTAGGTGGTGCCAACAGCAGAGAAAGTGATGGTGTTGCCAATCATGGAAACTGAAGCGGAACCGGAAGAGGCAAAAGTTAAGGTTGTGCCACTGCCAATGTTGGCATTGGAAGTACCAACAGATGCTACCCAAGAATTGTAATTATCATAAGGTAGATTGTTGTAGTGATAGCCATCGAGAAGATCAGCATTTAGATTGGTGACTAATTGAGTTGATCCAATTGCCATGGAACCACCGATGTTTAGAGAACCATTGATGTCGAGTTTTTGAGATGGATTGGTTGTGCCGATACCGATATTGCCGGTAGTTTCGACATATAATTTGGCGGCAGAGGTTTGGGTGGGGCTGGCGCCGTACCCGATTTGGAAGCCGTTGTTGGCATAAGGAGTACCGGTGTACCACCAGTTGGTGGCGCCAGCATAACTGTAATTGATACCGGCACCGCGATTATTATTGGCAGTTTCGATTAAAATGTTGGCTCGGTTGTAGCCGCTATCAAGATCGCTGGTGAGTTTGAGGCCATAAACTTCATTGCTTTGAATATGGAGTTTGGCGGTTGGGGCGGTGGTGCCAAGACCGAGGAAAGCAGTTGCACCATCGGTGTTGGCGGCTAATCGCATGCCATTGAATTCAGTGCCAGCAGAATAAGAAACATTGAAGTCGATGGTTCCGCGCCATCCGGCTGTAGCGCCTTTGGAAGTGATCGTAAGAGGGTCAAATGGAGAGGAAAGAACACCAGCGGTGAGGGTTTTTTCACGACCAGTAATGCCGAGACCAATGGTGGCATTGTTGCCATAAACTTGGAGGTCGTAGATGGGGTTGGTGGTGCCGATGCCAACTTTTCCAGCGTTGTTAACTGTTACCAGTTGTGTTCCGGCAAAATTTTGAAAATTGATACTTTCGCCAGCATTACGAGGACGGTAAGAGCTGATGTATGAGGTTAGGCCATAAATACTTCCCGGAGTGTACAAATAGCTGTCAGCGTTGACAAATCCTGTACTGGTGATGTTGCCAGTAACGGTCAGTTTTTCAGACGGATTTGAGTTTCCAATACCAACATTACCAGAAGTAGCGTTGATAAAGAAAGCAGAAGTATTGCCGATGGTTAGGTTGGTATTTTGAGTAAGAGTTCCACCAAGGCCAAATATATTTTGGGCGGTGAGATGGAGACCGTTGTAAGCGGCATAAGTGGTACCGATACCATCGGAGAAAGCACCAGCACCGAGGGTGTTTTTATAAAGATTTCCAGAGGCATCAATGAAGACAGCGGTGGTACCAGTACCGGTAGTACCAATGGCTAATCCAGAGAAATTAATAGTACCGCCAACTCCTAAGCTACCAGTACCACCAACATGGAGAGTGTAAAGAGGTGAGGTGATACCGATACCAACCATGCCAGTGCCGGAGATACGCAATCTTTCATAACCATTGGTAATGAAGAACATGGAATCGTTGGGATGGTAATAGCGGATACTGCCAACCGTTTCAGTTGTCTCGTCGGAGAAATTGATAATTCCGTAGGAAGATGAGTTTGACTGAAGTGACATGCGAACATTGCCATTGTTTTGGAGAATTAGGTAATTGTCGCCATCAAATCCAGGACTGGAAAGACCAGTGCCAACAACAGTTAATTTGGCAATCGGGGCAGTGGTGCCGATTCCAACGAAACCAGTGTTCTTGATGACCATTTGGGGATTTGTAGAAGCAGATATTCCTGCACCAAAAGTTATTGCTGCGTTGTTGGCTCCAATACCATATAAATTGGCACTATTACCACCGTCGTATAGAGATAATTTGATATTACTGTTAACCGGACCAAGTGAGAGTGCGGATAGGGGGTTGGTGGTACCGATACCCAAATTGCCCGCGGCATCTAATCTCATTTTTTCTGTGGGCAGTGAATTATTTACTGTAGACGTATAAAATTCGAAATGTCCGTCGCCATTAGCTCCTTTGATTGCGAATTGGGCAGCGGCTTTGTTTGTATCAGTGAAAACTCCGGTAGATGGATTTCGATTTACAGATAATTGAGCATAATCTAAATAAGCTCCGTAGAAGATTGCATTTGATCCGTTTGTGTCTTGTATTCTGAAGTTTGCGTTAGGCGCATTGATTTGAAGATTAGAACTTGGGTTTGTGGTACCAAGACCAACATTGCCGGAAGAGGAGTTGATAAAGAATGCAGAAGTATTGCCTATAGTTAGGTTAGTATTTTGAGTTAAGGTTCCGCCCAATCCGAATTGATTTGTTCCGGTTAGATGTAAACCATTGTAGGCAGCATAAGTAGTGCCAACTGAAGTGTTACTTAATGTAATGGTTGATCCTGATAATGTAATTCCAATTCCAGAACCAGCAACAAAGGAAACTGTAGTACCAGAAGAGATGGTGGTGTTGGTAGCGCCATGATTTAAAATCCACGAACTGTAATTATCATATGGAAGATTGTTGTAGTGATAGCCATCGAGAAGATCAGCATTTAGGTTGGTGACTAATTGAGTAGATCCAATTGCCATTGAACCACCGATGTTTAGTGATCCATTGATATCTAATCTTTGAGTGGGATTGGTTGTGCCGATACCGACGTAGCCGTTATTTTTTATATTAAATACTGGAATAGTGGTGCCAACAAATATTTGTAAATCGGCTGTGCCAGCAAATCCTCCAGACAAAATTGTTTTTCCGGTGCTAAATCCTAATTGAAGAGCTCCGCCATCTCTGCCGGTGGGAAGACCTAGGCTGGAAGAACCATTTTGGGATAATCTGTATCGGGTATCGCTTGTCCAACCGCCAGTGATATCTTCATCAGCCCAAATCCAATTGGCGGTGGTGTCGCCGATTTGAAGTTTTTTGGTTGTATTGGTGGTGCCGATGCCAACATTGCCAGTAGAAGCATTAATAAAGAAAGCGGAAGTGTTGCCAGCAATTGTAAGATTGGTATTTTGAGTCAAAGTTCCACCTAATCCAAATTGATTTATTCCAGTCAAATGCAAACCGTTGTAAGCAGCATAAGTAGTACCAACTCCAGCATTGTTAATAGTAATAGTAGAACCGGATTGGACAAGAGAAATTCCAACACCATTAACAAAATTAACATTAGCATTTGAATTAATGGCAGTTGAGCCAGTGCCATTACTTAATAAATTCCAAGATTGATAATTATCATATGGAAGATTGTTGTAGTGGTAACCGTCTAATAGATCAGCATTTAGATTGGTAACTAAATTGGTTGAACCAACGGAGACGAAAGTGCCGCCAACACGAAGTGAGCCAGTCATATCTAGTTGGTAAGCAGGAATTGTGGTACCAAGACCGACAAAGCCAGAATTGGAAACGACAAGTCGGTCGATGCTATTGGTTTGGACCCTGAAATCACCATTGTTATAGCTGTTGTCAAAATTTAGAACCAAATCGTAGCTGTTGTTTAAATTACCACCACCATTGTAGCCGTATTGCTGGAAAATCCAGCTTCTGGTGGTAGTGTTTTGGGGATTAAACCTAAGTGAACTAATCGAGTCGTTGCCAGTGCCAGTCAACATTATTTGGGGTGATGAGCTGGCGATGTCGAGATTGGCGGTGGGGGAAGTGGTGCCAATACCGACTTGGCCAGAATTATTTATAACCATTTTTGTGGTTGGGGCGGCCCATCCAGTGTCGAAAGCTAGCCCTGTGTTTGCCCCTCCAAAGGTATATCCGCGAATGGCGGCAGTTTGACTATTGGTGGTGTTTTCTTGGAAGACTATTTTTCCTCCACTTCCAACTGTGGCGGCGGAATAGATTGAAGTTAAGCGGATAATTTCTTGGCCCGAAGGACTGGCAGTTGTGTTTACATCCATAACGTGGAGTTTGACCGAAGGACTTTGGATACCAATACCAACGTTACCAGCTGAGGAAATGGCTAATCCAACAGTATTGCCTAAACCAAGGAAAGATAGGGAAAAAGATGAGGTTCCGATGTTGGTATTTTGGGAGAGGGTGCCACCAAGACCAATAGTATTGACGTTTCTGGTTAAACCATTGTTAAAGGTAAGAGGTACTTCGTAAGGAAGATTGTTAGCATGGTAACCATCTAATAAATCAGCATTTAAGTTGGTGACTAAATTAGTAGAGCCAACGGAAATAAAAGTTCCGCCAACTCGAAGTGATCCAGTCATATCTAGTTGGTAGGAAGGGGAGGTGGTACCAAGACCAAGGTAGCCGGAAGCATCGAGTCGCATTCTTTCGGTGCCATTGTTGGTGGTGAAGGACATAAAACCTCCGGAGGTTCCGCCTCCGCGGTGGAAACGGATAGCAGAATTTTCGCCGTTTTGATAAGCGAGTCCGATTTGGCCAACTAATGCGCCGGTGCCATTATTTGTTCTATCTTGGCTGGTGTAAAGATTGAAATTTGTATCGCTACCAGTAGCAAAAATGGCGGTTTTGGTGGTTGTACCGGTATCGTAAATATGTAATTTAGCCAGAGAGCTGGGGGCAATACCAATACCAACATTATTTGAAGAATAAAGGTTGTTGCTGTTAAGGGTAGCGCCGACGGTTAGATTGTTGGTAAAGGTGGAATTACCGGTTACACCAATGCTGTTGGTGAAGAATTGGGGAGCGAGCCAAACGTTGGTATTGCCTAAGTTTAGGGAGAAAACGTTGGTGTTGGAAAGAGTGAGTCCAATACCAGCGGCATAAGTAGTACCAATGCCGGAACCAGAGGCGGTGACCCAAGAAGCATTCCCGGAGGCATCGGATTGAAGAATTCGACCAGCGCCAGCACCTTGGGGAAGTGTGAGTGTGCCGCCGACTCGAAGATTGGTAGAGAAATTGCCGTTGCCGGTAACGTCGAGTTTGTAAGCCGAGCCAGTGTTGCCGATACCAACTGCGCCGTATTTGTTGACATACAAAGCGGGAGTGGCATCCGAATATTGCGAGTAGACAGAGAAAATATCACGAGAGTGAGGAGTGATGAAATAAGCAGTGGGGATGGTGGATGGGGTGGTGGTGGTGCGGAAACGGATAAAGTAACCACCAACACCATTAACAATAGTTGACCCAATACTGGAAGGTTGGGTGTAGGTGATAGTGCCGCTACGAGTTAAATTGGCGGTACCATCGGTAAGAGGTAGATTGTCCCATGTAAGGGTGGTGGCATTCCAATATTCAGCTGAAAGGCCAATACCAACAGCGGTGGTGGCGATACCGATGTGAACAGTGGTGCCGATTTGAGTGTTTTTAGCAACATAGAAAAAGTCATCAGTATCGGAAAGGAGGGTAAAAGGAGTGCCGTTGGCAGTGCGAGCTTCGGCGGCGTAATCAACATAGGTGGTACCGTTAAAATAACGGACATAATCATAATATTGGTCGTTGGTTACATTTAGTTGCTGAAGAGGAGTGCCGTTGCCAATACCTACCGAACCGTTGGCATCGATTTTTAATCCTGTTGCGCCACCACCGGTATATAGACCAGCTACAGCGGCGTTACCACCAGTGATTCTTTGAAGTGAAACATCGTCGATAATACCGTTAAAATCAGTGGTGGGGAAGAATTTTAAGTTAAGACTGTTGGCGGCGGTGATGATTTGGGAGAAAGTTTGATTATAGTAAACCTGGCTGCCACTGGTTCCTCCAACTTGGGAATAAAGGGATCCGGTGGTTCGACCTCGAACGGTATAAGTAAGATTGTAAATTTCTCCGGCAACTACTTTTGCCATTTGTTCCAATGGTTGAGTGGTTCCAATAGTGTGAATTGCTCCGAGGGTAGTGGTGTCGTGGGTCCAGCCAGTGCCCCAGACCCAAGAGGTGTCGGGAACGGTGGTGAAATTGGGATTGATGACTTTGTTGGTGGCGAGGCTGGCAGTATTGGCAGACATTAGGACTCCGCCGATGGTGGTAAAGTTGGTGTTGGTAGCGAGACCGGAGAAGGCGTCGTAAAAATAGCGCCCTGTTTGAACGCTGGCGCCTTCAATATTAGAACCAGGAGCAATGACTCCGGAGTTATACATGTTGCCGTTGTAATCGAGACGATATTTTTCAAGACTACTTCCATAATATCTTTCAAAATATCCATTGAAACTTCCAAAATTGGCGCTGTAAGCTGTTGGGGCGGTTGTAACTGTTGAGGCTGATACACGACGCCAATAGGTGTTTTGACCATTAACTTTACAGCGAATAGCGGTGGTGGGAGTAACTGAAACCATACCGTCGCGGGTTAACCCTTTGGTTTCGTCGGCTGGAGGGGTAAATTGAGTCCAGCCGTTACAATCAGAAGTACCAATATCCATAGAGGTGGCATATTCCCAGGTAACACCGACCATTGAAGGTGTGTTGGCAAAATCAAAATAAAAATTGGAGTAGCTGGTAGTTGCTCCGTCTCGCCCAATGTAGAAGTATGAAGAAGAAGTGGGAAGAATTGGTATGGCAGAACCACCGGGATTAGATAAAGGAACTGTTTGGTCGGCATAGGTACCGCCGGCAAAAACGTAATAATAGGGGGTATAAACACGATCGCCGAGACTTAGGTTAATTCCGGTACCGTTAAAACTAGAATTTGAATTTGACATATTTAACATGTAACCGGAACGTTGAGTAGAAGTTGCTCCTAGATAAAGCCCGGTAGCATCAGGATTATTTAAGGTGAGGGACATACCGTGAGCGGCGTTTCCAACGTAGGCATAACTATAGGTTGAAGTAGCGCTAACGGCGTAGTTGTAAAGTGAAGAAAAATTACCGCCGTAACCCATAGTAGAGACACCTTGGAGACCATATGAAGCGTAGGAAGTAGCGGTTAGACCGGCTGCGGATGAGGTATAGACATAGTAGTAACCTTTTTTACCAGTTTCAACGGTCCAGGTGGTGCCGTCAGCGCTAGACGCCCATTCGTTGGTGCCGGTGGCGGCAGTTTCAAAAATTATGTCATCGACTTCCGGCAAATTTACTTTTTCAATAACTATCCAATAGCTGGTGCCAACAGAAAGATTGGCGGAAAGATTGAAGGCAACATTTCCAAAGGTGGTTGGTATTCTGGTTAGATATATTCCGGAAGAGTTGGCTATGACTGCGCCACCTGGAGTACCGGCATTGTCGGCAAAAAGACGGGCGCGGACGTATGGCCAATATGATTGACCGTTATAACTATAGTTTGCATTGCGGCGAAGGCGAACTGTTACGCCATTGATTCGGTTGTAATTGCCAGAATTGAATTTGAAACCTTCGTTGACTGAATTCATTGGTTCAGTGGTGCCGGTGGCAGTTGCTTGAGCTATGGTAGCTTGAGAAGAATTGATGGCGGTATTCCAGTAATTATTGGCATCCTGTCGTGTGTTGGTGTATGTCAAGGAATTTAAGTTAAGGTCGCCAATCGCTGGCGAGGTGTAATTTTGGGTAATACCCCCTCGATAATTGACAGTAAAATTTTGGACGCTGGCGTTGCGAAAATCGAGGTAATTGCCGGTGAAAGCGGTGGTGTTGCCCATGCCAAGATTCATATAAAGTCCGATGCCGGTGGAAATAGTTGAAGAGCCGATGTTTATAATTTCTCCCGCTGTTACGGTGTTATCGACAATTTCGAGAGTCCGGGTGGGGTTGGTGGTGCCAAGTCCTAATTTGCCATTATTTAGAATAGAGACGGAGTTGACGTAACGAGTGACGGTTATATTGTCAATTGAGCCGTTGAAAGTGGTGGTGGGGGTGAAGATAAGGTTGGCGTTGTTGGCGGCGGCGGTAACGAAGTAGGTGTAAGTACCGGCGGCACCGACAGGGGGAGCGACGGCAGCACCGATTTTGGGAGTGATGGTACCAACGAGGCCAGTACCACCAATAGTGAAAGTAATGGCATATGTTCGACCGGCGATAATGGTGCCGGTGTTGAGATAGGCATTGGC
>Ga0209800_10000986_pt1 | contig 34918 bp, 26 predicted proteins | sample Higcelweek8metaG_FD_187174 | JGI IMG/M metagenome (GOLD analysis project Ga0209800, IMG submission 187174) | Freshwater pond sediment microbial communities from the University of Edinburgh, under environmental carbon perturbations - High... | ecosystem: Environmental > Aquatic > Freshwater >...
CCCTCTCTGAAAGTATTTATGAAGAAGAGGTAGCGGGACATTTTTCACCCTCTCTTTTGCATATACCCCCCTGATGGCAGTATTTAGAACCGAGTGAGAGATGTCTGTGGCAAGCATTGAGAATCGAAGTTCCTGTTCAAGCATCTGAATGGCCACAGAGTAGGGCTCGTCACCGGTTGAGCATGCTGCACACCATATCTTGAATGTTTTGTGGCTCTTCTCATTTTCAAGTCGAAGAGTTCTGATCATCGCCTGAATACTGCCGTTTTCCCTGAAAAAAAATGAGTGGTTGGTGGTTACAGTGTCTATGAATTCTGTGATTTCATCTTTATTTTTCACAAGATATTTGAGATAGTCATCACAGGAGGTGATCTTTGTACTTCTCATCCGTTTGGCAATTTTTGATTTGAGAAGCTCCATCTTGCCAATGTGAATGTTAATACCTGATTCTGAATATATCAGCTGTGATAAACTGTTGAACTCTTTATTTGAAATGTCTATTGTACTCATGTCTAGTGCTTTTATTATAGTGAAATGATAAAATCAAATTAAAAAAATTTAGGATTTATCTGCGGAACTTTAAAGCAGTAGCCAGAAGGGTTAAGTTCTTATAAAAGTTTGTCGATAGTGTTTTGACAGTTTTATATACAATAGAATCGTGGTTGATTTTTTACAAGGAGACCTATAATGAAAAAAGTGATTCAGATACTGATTTTATTACCGCTCCTCTGCTCTCCATTATCGATTATCTGTCTGCCTGCCCACTCTTCTGCCTCTGATTATCTGGTTGATTTTGTTTCCGAAAATTATAAGGAGACCGATTACGGAGAAGCTGTTACTCCTAAAATATACCACACAATTCAAGTTGAAACAGAGATTGGATCAAGAGTTCTCATGTTGCAAGGAGACGACCTTGATTACCGGATCTGGCTCAGACAATATCTTGCAACAGCAAAAAAACTGATTATTAATGTTCCTGATGATCAGAATGCTCTTTTCAAGGCTTCAAAGCTCTTTTCAATTGATGTACGTCTGGTACACCCTCTTTCAGCCAGCCAGTGGAGAGAGATAGAGCCGGTTGTTATTGGTGAGCCCACGGTTAAGCCTCCTTATAAAGGGGAAAAACATATCCTGATTGTTGATGACAATATTAAAAAAAGGGCCTTGATTGAGATGGTGGTAAAAGGTCTTGGTTTCCCTGTTACCCTTGCCTCCAATTCTCATGACGCTTTAGATATTTTCAAGCAGCAACCGGATAAATTCAGCCTTGTTATTGCTGATGGCAATATCTATAAAGGGGTGAGCAGCACAACTACAACTCTTGTGAAGAATATTCTTGAGACATCTCCTGACACTCCAGTAATTGTGGGTACAAGTTACAAAGAGGAGAAAACCACGGCCATGCTTACTGACTCTTTTGCTGGCTTCAGTCGTGTTCTTATCAAGCCTTTAGTGTTAAAAGAACTCTCAAAAACCATTTTACAGGTTCTTGATAAAAAAGTATGATCTCTTTACACTCCCAGCCTTACCAGATCTCTTCTCCATGTAAGATAGTTAAGAGTCTTCAGGTAAGATAGCTAATAGAAGAAAATTTTCTTTGGGAGGGAGAGGGTAGGGCAATGAATGAGGTTTTAAAATTTAGATGATGAAATCCATAATTAAAACTGCTGGTGTTCTATTCTGCTGTTTGACGCTTCTATCTTTTTGGGTTATACCTCCTCCTGCTCTCTCTTCTGAGGAGGATAGGTATGAAAAGACAAGAATGTGCTATGAAAATTTTATGAAATGCGAATTGACCCGGACAGATGCAGATGACCATTTCAAGGGTAAACCCTTTAAGATTGTTATGATCAACCTGTTTGATGTAGTACGTGAAGGGGAGATTCTTATTTTTACCGGTGCTGTCAACTGCTGGGTGGTTGATAAATATGAGACCCTGTTTGTAGCGTTAGGGGTCAGGAGTGTTTTAGATCATGAACAGGTCTCATATTATGTTGTGCGTAAAGAGAACTTCTCCATCATAGGGACAGAACTTATGAATTACCCATATAAGGAACGGTGTCAGTGGATCCAATACTGGCTTGATCTCAACTGAACTAAAAATGGTTTCAGGAATAGTAAATAATGAATCAGAATTCTACAATAGCTGTAATTGGACTTGGATATGTGGGGCTGCCTCTTGCAGTTCACTTTGGTGAAAAATATGAGACCATCGGTTTTGACCTGAAGTCAACCATTATCGAAAATTGTAAAAAAATGGAAGATCCCACAGGAGAGGTGAGCAGAGAGGAGTTCAAGCGTGCAGTCAGATTTACACCAACATGTGACCCCACAATGCTAAGTCAGGCGGATTTTATTATTGTGGCAGTTCCAACGCCCATTGATAGAGCCAGAAGGCCCGACCTTTTTCCTGTGGAGAGTGCATCTCTGACCGCTGGAAAATATATGAAAAAAGGGTGTGTTGTGATCTTTGAGTCCACAGTATATCCAGGGGTCACAGAGGAGATCTGTGTTCCTATCCTTGAGAGGGAATCGGGGTTTAAATGGAAGGAGGATTTTCATGTTGGATACTCTCCTGAGCGTATAAACCCCGGGGATAAAGAGCACACCCTGACAAAGATCATAAAGGTTGTCTCAGGTGATGACCCTGAAACCCTTGAGAAGGTGGCTGATCTTTACAGCTCAATTGTTAAGGCAGGTGTTCATCGCACCAGAAATATAAAAGAGGCAGAGGCAGCCAAGGTTATTGAGAACACCCAGCGGGATCTCAACATTGCTCTTATGAACGAGCTTGCCCTGATTTTTGACAGGCTTGGCATAGATACTAAAAACGTGCTTGAAGCTGCCGGGTCAAAGTGGAATTTTCTCAAATTTTTTCCAGGTCTTGTAGGTGGACACTGTATTGGTGTTGATCCGTACTACCTGACCTTTAAGGCACAGTCAGAAGGGTATCACCCTGAGGTTATTCTTGCAGGAAGAAAGATCAACGACAATATGGGAAACTTTGTTGCCCAAAAGTGCATCAAGATGATGAGCAATGCTGGCAAATCCATTAAGAACTCAAAAGTTGCTGTTCTCGGGCTTACATTCAAGGAGGATTGCCCTGATCTTCGTAACACAAGAGTTGTAGATATTGTGGAGGAGCTTAAAGAGTACGGTGTTGATCTACTTGTACATGATTCAATGGCTGCCCCTGCCGAAGCTCTTAAATATTATGGAATCAAACTCTGTTCATGGGATGACCTGAAGAATCTGGATGGTATTATACTTGCTGTCTCCCATGCAGCTTATAGAAAAATGAGAACAGAGGATTTTATTGCCATGCTTGGAGATAATGGATCTATTGTTGATGTTAAATCCATACTTGATCCTGATGTGGCAAAAGAGGCTGGAGTCTTTTTCTGGAGACTCTGATCTCCTTAAATTGCCTGATAACCTGAAAGGCAGATTGATCTACCTTTCAGGGGAAGGGCAATGCCGCAGAGATGCCCCTCTTTCTGATTAGACGGTTTTTGAAACACAGAAGCAACTTTTTGAAACACAGAAGCAACACAACTTGGAGTTAATAAGATTAAGATGATTTATGACCATATCAGTCGGGAGCTGCTGAACAATCCGGCAAACTGGCTCGTGACAGGCTCAGCTGGTTTCATAGGTTCAAATATTGTAGAGGCCCTGCTCACACTCAACCAGAAGGTGACAGGGCTTGATAATTTTTCTACAGGTTTTCAGCACAATCTGGATCAGATTCAGGCTGCTGTGACACCTGAGCAGTGGAGCAACTTCTCCTTTATTCAGGGTGATATCAGAGATATTGCAGCCTGTGCAACAGCCTCTGCCGGACAGGATTATGTTCTTCATCAGGCTGCACTCGGCTCTGTACCCCGCTCTGTTTCCGACCCTCTGAACACCCATGCCAATAATATCACAGGCCATCTTAATATGCTCATTGCTGCCCGGGATGCTGGTGTCAGAAGGTTTGTCTATGCTGCATCAAGCTCCACATATGGAGATCATCCTGGCCTTCCCAAGGTTGAAGAGAAGATAGGCCGTCCCCTTTCACCCTATGCTGTAACAAAGTATGTGAATGAACTCTATGCAGATGTCTTTGCCAGAACCTATGGCCTAGAGAGCATAGGCCTCCGGTATTTCAATGTGTTTGGCAGGCGCCAGGATCCGCATGGTGCCTATGCTGCTGTGATTCCTCTCTGGTTCGCATCTCTTATAAAGGGAGAGACGGTCTATATCAACGGAGATGGTGAGACCAGCCGTGACTTCTGCTATATTGACAACTGCGTTCAGGCAAACATTCTTGCAGCAGTGGTTCAAGGTAAGTGGACTGCAAGTAGCTCTCCTGAAGATAGGAATTTTTCTGCAAACCGTGCTGAAGAGAAGAGGTCTGCTGTCAACCGTGTCTATAATGTGGCCTTTGGAGAGAGGACAACCCTGAACCAGCTATTTAACATGATTCGTGAGCGTGTTGGTGCAAAATATCCTAAGGCTATGCAAACCGAACCTCAATACAGAAGTTTCAGACCAGGCGATGTACGCCACTCCCTTGCCGATATCTCAAGTGCCTCAGAACTTCTTGGCTATAAACCGCTCTTCTCAGTAAGTGAGGGGCTGGATGAGGCTGCAAAGTGGTATATGGAAAATTGTACTTGAAGTTTTTTAAAAAACAACGCTGCACTATCTACTGAACAAACTACATACAGATCATTTTTTTAGTACAAGGAGTTAGTTTTATGAGCAATCCAATTATAAGAGAGACCGATTTTAAAGAACTCAAGCTTGTCAGAAAGGGGAAGGTCAGAGATATTTATGACACAGGCGATGCGCTTTTAATGGTGACAACTGACAGGCTCTCTGCCTTTGATGTTGTTATGCCTGATGGTATTGACGGCAAAGGGAGGGTATTGACGCAGATATCAGTATTCTGGTTCAAGGTGATGGAAGAGCTTGTTGGCAACCACCTCATCTCTGCCGATGTGAGAGATTTTCCACAGGTGTGCCAGAAGTATGCAGATATATTAGAGGGCAGAAGCATGCTGGTGAAAAAGGCGGAACCACTGCCTGTGGAGTGTATTGTCAGAGGGTACCTATCAGGTTCTGGCTGGAAATCATACCAGAAAGAGGGGAATGTCTGCGGTATTGCTCTTCCCAAAGGGTTGAAGGAGTCTGACAGACTGCCTGAACCTCTATATACCCCTTCCACAAAAGCTGAAGTTGGTGATCATGATATCAATGTTGATTTTGAGGAGACTGTAAAACTTCTTGGCAGAGATAGTGCGGAAAAGATAAGGGATTTGAGCCTTAAAATATATAAGAAAGGTGCAGAACTTGCCTTGAGCAAAGGTATCATAATTGCAGATACCAAGTTTGAGTTTGGCATGTTTGATGGAGAGATCATCCTGATTGATGAGGTTATGACTCCTGACTCTTCACGCTTCTGGCCAAAGGGGTCGTACTCTCCTGGAGGTTCACAGCAGAGCTTTGACAAGCAGTTTGTAAGGGACTGGCTGGAATCATCAGGCTGGGATAAAACCCCGCCAGCTCCATCGCTTCCCCGTGATGTGATTGAAAAAACTTCTGCTAAATACTTTGAAGCACTTAATCTCATCACTGGCACAATTTAATGTCTGGTAATAGAATAATAGAGCAGGTAAAGATTGATGACATAGACTTGTCAGATGAAACTTACAAAATTTCATCTGGTAAGTTTCACTCTGCTGACAGTTCTGAAAACAGCTTGAAAAGGTTGAACAGTAACGCTCTTCATGCGCTTGCTGACTCAATTGAGAAGATCGGATTGATCAATCTTCCGATTCTGAAAAAAGTCAAAGATAGATACATGATAATCTGCGGATTCAAGCGGGTTCATGCAATGAAGTTTATTAACTGCATGCTTCAGACATCAGCCACTGTTATCTTGCCGGAGTCGGCAGAACCCTCGCAGGAAGAGAAGATCAGTTGTGCCTCTATCGCCATAGCAGATAACGCTTTTCAACGGCAGCTAAATGTGATGGAACAACTAAGAGGCGTCTCTCTTTTAAAAGAGTATCTCTCAATTGAACAGATTGCACTCTCATCCCATCTCATATTTAACAGCAGAATGAATGTGGCTATGATCAGAATGTTTGATGAGCTCTCCAGAATGCCTGAATCTGTGCATGAGCTTATTGAAAATGAGAGGCTTGCCATGACCACTGCCCTGAAGTTAAAAGAGTGTGCGATTGAAGAGATTGATTCATTTGCAGATCTCTTTTTAAAGATCAGAACCGGTTTGAACAAGCAGAAAGAGATTATAACCAATATAATTGAAATTGCCGCAAGAGAGGATATATCCATTGCAGATCTTATTAGCTCTGATGATATTATCAGTATAACAGATCAGGATGATATTGATGAAAATCGTAAAGGTAATCTTGTGCGATCCATTCTGCTGCAGAGAAGATACCCCAATCTCTCAAAGGCAAAAGAGCAGTTTGCCGAGAATTTCAAAAAGCTGAGTATGAAAGGAGATATAAAGTTTGATCCTCCTGTGGATTTTGAGGGCAGGGATTACACCTTTTCATTTAAAGTCTCAACTGTGGAAGAGTTGACTCAAAAAGTGGAAATACTATCCAGGGTAAGCCACAATCCGTTGATAGGGCAGATTCTTCCATAGAATTATATATAAGGGAGATACAGCTTTTTTATTATGAAAATAGATACACTTTTTATGGATCGTCACCTGAACTCTTCTGACGAGACCGATTATATCATCCAGAAAGTGGGCCTTCAACCTGAGTATGTTATAGACAGCAGAGTTGTCTATGACCATGTCAATGCTTCAGAAGATCCAGTTACAAAGGGTAAACAGACTCTTTATATTACTGAGAATCATGGCGCTGTGATAAAAGAGTGTCCTGGTACCAGTCACTACACATGCTGCGACTACACGATTCTTCACACAGGGACATTCTGCACAATGGACTGCTCCTACTGTATTCTTCAGGCATATTTCCACCCTCCGGTACTGCAGTATTTTGCAGGTCAAAAAAAAATTTTTAATGCCCTTGATGATCTTTTTGCACAGAAAAAAACATTCAGGGTGGGTACTGGTGAGTTTACCGACAGCCTTATCTGGGAAAAATTAAGTCAACTGCCCTCAAATCTGGTTAAAAAATTTGCCGGGCAGAAGAGTTCTATTCTTGAACTTAAAACAAAGACTATCAATATTGACTCCTTGAAAGAGATTGATCATAACCAAAAAACCGTTATTGCCTGGTCTTTGAATACACCTGCAGTAATAAAGTCAGAAGAGAGAGATACCGCCTCTTTGAAAGCTAGGCTTCATGCTGCAAAAAGATGTGAAAAGTGGGGCTACAGGCTTGCATTTCATTTTGATCCTCTGGTGATTTATGATGGGTGCGAATTGGATTACAAAGAGGTTATAAGATCAATCTTTGCAGATTCTGCTTCCGGAGGAGCTGGCATCCTTCCGGAGAGTATTGTCTGGATAAGCCTTGGAACATTCAGGTTCATGCCGCCTCTAAAGCAGGTTATAGAGAAAAGGTTTCCTGACTCCAGGATACCATATGGTGAGTTTATTACAGGGCTGGATAATAAAATGAGGTATTTCAAACCATTGAGAATTGCTCTGTACCAGAAAATAGTCTCGTATATAAGAGAGTATGCGCCAGCAGTGCTTCTCTATTTCTGTATGGAAGATCAGGATGTCTGGGAAAAGAGTCTTGGCTTTTTCCCTAAAAGGGAAGGCGCGCTGGGTGAAATACTGGATAGAAGCGTGACTGAAAAATGCAATCTTGTAAATTTATAACCCAAAATACGAAAACCTCGGGAGAGATCAGGATATGATTTGTGATGATTCAGATATTGTCAAACCTGTAATCAATACTTCAGAGCAGATCGCACTTGTAACCGGTGCTGGAAGAGGTATTGGAAGAGCGATCGCAATTGCTCTTGCCCAAACGGGAAGATATGTTTACATCAACTATCAGAGTAATGAGACTGCTGCGATGCAGACATTGGAAGCTTTACAGAGAACAGTGGAAGTAAAAGAGGACTATTTACAGGGGCAGGGCAATAGAGCTGTAGATCAGCAGCGGGGCAGGGGAGAGCTGTTGAAGTTTGATGTCTCTGATCAGGAGCAATCTGAAGCAGCCGTAAAAGCCGTTATTGCAAAACATGGCAAGATTGATATTGTTGTGAACAATGCTGGTGTTAAAGATGACAAGCTTATGGTCATGATGAAAAAAACAAGCTGGGATTCAGTAATAAATACCAATCTGACCGGATTTTATAATGTGACCCGGCTTGCAGTGAAAAATATGATTAAAAACAGGTTTGGCAGAGTTGTCAATATAACATCAACTTCAGGAGAGATGGGAGTGGCAGGGCAGGTAAATTACTCTGCCTCAAAGGCAGGTCTCATTGGTGCTACAAAGGCTCTTGCAAAAGAGGTTGCATCAAGAAATATAACTGTTAACGCAGTATCACCTGGATTTATTGAGACAGATATGGTGCAGGGTCTTCCTCTTGATGATATTGTCGGGTCAATACCTGCAAAAAGGGTTGGAAAGCCCGAAGAGGTGGCTGCTGCTGTTGTTTTCCTCTGCTCAAACGAGGCTTCATACATTACAGGGCAGATTCTTGGTGTTAATGGCGGGATTGTATAGTGTTGTATGGTGAAAAAAAACAGATGGAGAGAGTATAATGAATGCCAAACCACAAGAAAACCTCAAAATAACTCTGGAAGAATATCTTGAGTTTGAAAGAAACTCGGAAATCAAGCATGAATATTTTGATGGTGAAATTTTTGCCATGACCGGAGCCAGCCTGAATCATAATCGGATAAGCCGCAATATTGCAGGAGAGTTGACAAATATGCTTAAAGGCTCCTCTTGTGAAAATTTTACAGGTGACATGAGGGTCAAGGTTGAAGCAATTGAAAAGTACACCTATCCCGATATTGCGGTTGTCTGCGGAGAGATAGAACTGGAAGAGAAGAGAGGAGTTGATACCCTGCTGAATCCCATTGTCATTATAGAGATTCTTTCAGAATCCACAGAGGCATATGACCGGGGAGATAAATTCTCCCATTATCGCCTCATACCCTCACTCTGTGAATATATCCTTGTCTCTCAAAAAAGATGTCAGGTAGAAAAATATGTTCGTGGTGATGAAGGAGTCTGGCTTTACTCTTCGTACGAGGGCATGAAACAGACCGCAATAATCGAGTCCATCAAATGTGAGTTACCCCTGTCTGGAATCTACTACCTGGTTGCATTTGAAAAATAGTCTCCACCTGCACTACGTCCATGATAGACATCTGTCTGAACTTGAGTTCTCCAAAAATACCGACAGGTTAATTCAATTCTGGAAATTATTATTAATTGACAGAGCCAGGAATGAGAAGGAGGATAATCATGAAATTTGCATACGGCTCAAGTGATTTTAAAGGTATAATCACAGAAGGGTGTTTTTATATTGACAGAACTGATAGGATTCCTCTGCTTGAAGGTACAAAAACCCAGCTTTTTATACGTCCCCGCCGCTTTGGCAAAAGTTTGCTTCTCGCCATGCTTGAAAACTACTACGATGTTGCAAAGAAAGATGAATTTGAATCTATGTTTGGGCATCTTGCAATTGGGAAAAACCCCACACCGCTCCGAAACTCTTACTTTATCCTTAAACTTGATTTCTCCTGCGTTGATCCTACAGGCACAGCTGATGATATAAAACTCTCTCTCTTTAACCATATCAATGTCCGTATTCAGGGCTTTTGCACTTATTATAAATTCAAAGGCCTTGCTTTTCCTGAAATTGAAATTAATAGATATGATGCCATCTATTCTCTGAATTCTATTGCCAACGCTGTAGCAGCAACCCCTTACCCGATATACCTTCTGATCGACGAATACGATAATTTTGCCAATACCGTGATGATGGGTATTCAGATTTTAGATAGAGATTTGGGCAAAGATGGACAACGATACCAGGCTTTGGTTCATGAACAGGGGCCGCTACGGACTTTTTTTAAAACAGTAAAAGCCCTTACATCATCAGACATGTTTGATCGCACGTTTATAACTGGCGTCTCTCCAGTGGTTATGAGCGACATTACAAGCGGATACAATGTTGCAAAAAACATCTATTTTAAAGCTGAATTCAATGATTTATGCGGTTTTACACAGCGTGAGGTTGAATGTGTGGTAAAGCAGATTGTTGAGTCATGCGAGTTTAAAGGACAAGAAGAGAAGATCAGAGAGACTGTTGAACTTATGAAGAGTTATTATAACGGCTACAAATTTAACCATACAACAAAAGATTATATATACAACCCTACTCTATGCCTCTATTTCTGGGATGAGCTTCAGCAATATTGCCAATATCCAAGAAAAATGCTTGATTCCAATCTTGCTGCTGATGAATCAAAACTTGAATATATTGCGCAGCTTAGGGATGGCGCAGACCTTATTATGGGCCTTATGGAAAAAAATCAGGAGGTTGTTGTCTCTGAAATTCAAGATCGTTTCGGGATTCAGGATATGCTGAGTGATTCATCTCAGGATCGCACCTTTCTGGTCTCGTTTCTATATTACTTTGGTGTGCTTACCATTGTTTCAGATACAGAGTTCCTGGAAAGCAGACTCAAGGTTCCAAACCTGGTAATGAAAAGCCTTTATGTTGACCGGATTTGCAGAATGTTTCTGCCAGTTCCGGCAGAGAGAGATGAAGGTAAATGGGCAGCAGAAAAGGTCTATCAGCAAGGCGACATTGAACCTTTATGCCGCTTTGTTGAAGAGAAATACTTCAAGGTTTTTCATAACAGGGATTACCGCTGGGCAAACGAACTGACGGTAAAAACCGCTTTTTTGACTCTGCTTTACAATGATCTGATCTACATCATGGATTCAGAGCCTTCAATTGACCGCAGATATGCAGATTTGACCATGATTATCAGGCCTGACAAGCGACACGGGAAAATTCTTGACGTGCTGATTGAATTCAAGTTTGTGCCACTTAAAGATATTAAAAGTATTAAAGCAAAATCATCCGGTATGAGCGGAAAACAGGCAAATGCTCTGAGTGCAAAAGAGTTGTATGAACTACCTGAAATAATTAAACAGTTGGACGATGGAGCAAAACAGGTTGCAGAGTATGGCAACCAGCTTGAAGCAAAATATGGTAATTTAAGGTTACACAAATTTGTAGTGGTTGCATTGGGCTTTGAGAGGGTCTGCTTTAAAAAAATATAATCTGTTTGAACTTATTACACAATACAACAGCCATGTCCTGACAGGCACAACGAAGCATGAAAGTTGTAGAGACGCAAGTTGTAGAGACGCAAGATCTTGCGTCTCTACGGGGTACCAACCAGTTTGTATCCCTAGACTTTCATATAAAATAGATCTGAGGAGGGATATCTCCTTGTCTGGGAAAAAATCTCTACTCATACTCTCTGTAAACCGATGCACAGTGGGCGCATAATGAAAGAGGCGATAAATATTCTCTCTATTTAATCGCCTCTTCATTTTCATTAAGTTGATTTTTTAACACTACTGCATTGGTGATGCTCAATTTCATAGGTTGAGAATCTTCAAACTATGAACAATTGAGTTTAAATCAAAGCCTAAGTGTCAGCTTTGATAAAGCACTACTCTTCCCGCTCTGCCTTGATCTTCTCAATAACTTTTCCAGCGATATCTCCTGGAACCTCATCATAGTGGTCAAAATCAAGGGTAAAGGTGCCTCTGCCACCTGTCATGGAGCGCAGATCTGGTGCATACCTCAATATCTCAGCCATTGGCACATTGGCGTTAATGACCTGTTTGTTCCCCTCTGTATCCATACCAAGAACTCTGCCGCGCCTGGAGTTGAGATCTCCCATGATATCACCTGTAAACTCTTCAGGCACCACAATTGATATCTTCATTATCGGCTCAAGAAGTGTCGCGCCTGCCTGCTCTGCCGCCTTTTTAAAGGCAATGGAGCCTGCCATCTTGAACGCCATCTCAGATGAGTCAACTGAGTGGTAGCTTCCATCATCCACAGTCACTCTGAAATCCACACATGGAAATCCTGCAAGAATTCCCTTCTGGGAGGATTCCACCACACCCTTCTCAACTGCTGGAATGTATGTTTTAGGGATGGAGCCGCCAACGATTTTATCTACAAACTCAAACCCGCTACCTTTGGCTCCTGGTTCAAGAACGATCCAGCAGTCTCCGAACTGTCCATGCCCACCTGACTGCTTCTTATGTCTGCCCTGTACGCGGATCTTTTTCTTAAAGGTCTCTCTGTATGGCACTTTTGGGGTGCTGATCTCCATATCCACATTGAATTTGCGCTTGATCTTTTCGATTGTTGTCTCAATGTGAACAAGCCCCCTGCCAGAAAGAATAGTTTCGTTGGTCTCAATTTCCCGTCTGAGCTGAAGTCCGGTATCCTCCTCCATGATTTTTCTCAATGCGCCGTGAACTTTATCATCCTCACCCTTGTTTTTTGAGGAGACTGCAAATGAGATCACTGGTGGCATCGGGGGGGGGGCGTCAAAGGTGATCTCCTTATCGCCGCTGATGGTATCTCCGGTAAATGTCTCCTTGAGCTTTGCCACTGCAACAATAGAACCTGGCAGCGCATCTGTAATAGGTTTCTGCTCTTTGCCCAGAATCTCAAGCAGCTGGGTAAAACGCTCCTTGCAATCTTTATTTACATTGAGAAAAGAGCCCTCTTTTCCAAGTTTTCCTGAAATAACCCGGAAAACAGAGAGCCTGCCTGCATAGGCATCCACTATTGTGTTAAAGACAAAACCATAAAAAGGGGAATCTGGATCTGGAGCAATTGGAAACTCTTCTCCATTTTTATCCTTGGCTATCCATGCACCACGGTCAACAGGTGAGGGTAGGGCGTTATTGATAAAATCAAACAGAAGGTCTATGCCCATGAGTTTTGTAGCAGAACCGCACAGTACAGGAGAGAAGGCACAGGCAAGTATCCCTTTTCTGAAGGTCTTTATCAGATCTGCTTCAGAGAGGGTCTCACCTTCGAGGTACTTCTCCAGAAGCTGATCATCCAGCTCTGCAATATTTTCCACAAATGATTCGCGGGCAGATTGCACATCATCTACCATATCTTCAGGAACATCTGATATGCTCGCTTTGCCATCTTTATCATAAATATAGGCCTTTCCAGATAGTATATCCACAATACCCCTGAAGTCAGCATCTGCACCAATAGGGAGTTGGACAATAATGGCTTTTCTCTTCAGATTTTTTTCACACGCTTCTGCAGAAGCCTGAAGATTTGCCCTCTCTCTGTCCATCTTATTGATAAAAAGGAGAGATGGAAGGTTGTACTTATCAACACATGCTGCAACCACTTCAGTCATTGCACTTGGACCATCCACACCGTCAATGACCATTATGACGCTGTCTGCCCCGGGGATACATGTTGTGGCAGCTGAGATAAAATTTTGGTCTCCCGGAGTATCCATGATGGATACCTCATGTTTTTTCCAGATGTATTTATGAAAAGCACTGCTCACACTCTGCTGTTTTCTAACTTCTTCCGGCTGAAAATCCATGGCAGTATTGCCTTCTTCCACCTTTCCAAAGCGGTTGATCACCCCTGCTTTAAAAAGCATTGCTTCAGCCAGAGAAGTTTTACCCGCACCTCCATGACCAGCCAGAGCGACATTTCTCATTTTTGCGATTTGTTCAGTCATTACAGCTCCTTTTCAATTAAGTGATAAACAACATCAGGTTTTATTAAATATATTCTATATTGCTGTCCATTTGTTGATGTTATTGTCTGTTTAAATATTTTATGGATATGATAAATTCAACATTACCTTTTGGTCCCCTTACAGGAGATTCAATTATGTCGCCTGTCTCATACCCCCTCTGCCTGAAGAAGAGTTCAATCTCCTTTACAATCTCATCTCTTACAACCTTATCCCGAATCACTCCACCCTTTCCTATTCTCTCTTTGCCCGCTTCAAACTGCGGTTTGATCAGGGCAAGGGTGAGGGTCTCTGATGTCATAAATTTTTCAGCTGCCGGTACCACAATCTTCAACGAGATGAATGAGGTATCGATAGTTATCAGATCCACACTCTGTCCAATGGTTTCATAGGGCATATACCGTATATTGGTTCTCTCAATCACCTCAACTCTCGGGTCCTGCCTTAAAGACCAGTCCATCTGGCCATATCCCACATCAACAGCATATACCTTTGCAGCACCAGATTGAAGAAGGCAGTCTGTGAACCCTCCGGTTGAGGCGCCGATATCAAGGCAGGTCATGCCATTGATATCAAGTTGAAGATGGTTCAGTGCCTTTGCAAGTTTCAGCCCACCTCTGCTGACATAAGGGGAGTCCCCCTCTTTTATAATCCGTCCGTTATGCAAAGAGCCACCTTTGAAAGAGATATCTGCATCAATATCGACCCTGGTTCCAGCCTTGTCCAGAGGAGAACCATTAACCATCACACTGCCTGCCATGATGATCGCCCGAGCCCTTTCACGGGATTGAACTATCCCCTTTTCCACTAAAAGGGCATCCAGTCGTATTTTTACAGTTTTATTCAATTACAGTTTTCCACCGCCGCTTTCTGGCCACTCCATATCTCCATGGCAGCTTCGACAATGGCCGCTGCATCAACCTTATACTCTCTGCGCAGAACATCTTGTGGGCCATGCTCCACAAACCTGTCTCTGATTCCAATCCTCTTGATACTGTAGTCTCCACCTCCGCTGAAAACCTGGTTGTCTGCCAGAAGTTCGAGGACTGCACTGCCAAATCCACCATCCAGCATGTGTTCCTCAACAGTGATTATGTTGTGAAATCTCTTTGCAAGTGCCAATATCATATTTGAATCAAGTGGTTTTATGAACCTTGCATTTACAAGAGCTGCGGAGATCCCCTCATGTTCAAGCGCCTCAATGGCCTTCAGGGATTCATTAACAGTTCTGCCTGATGCAATAATAAGAATATCTTTTCCGTCAAGCAGAAATTCTGCCTTGCCAATCTCAATGATATCCCGGTTTTTATATATATCTGTGAACCTCTCCATATCATCTGAATGGCTGTTTTTACTTGGCTGTGTTATCTCTACACCTTCACACTCTGCTGTGGCTGTGAGTGTATGGCCGTTATAGTGAGGAGGCCCCTCACCTTTGCCTCTAGGGTAACGGATGGCAACAGGACCATTGTGGTCAACGGCTTTTTTAAGCATTGCAGCAAGCTCATTCTCATCCTTAGGTGCCATGATTGTCATATTCGGGATATTTCTTAAAAACGCATAATCAAAAAGACCGTGATGGGTTGGGCCATCTTCACCCACAATCCCTCCTCTGTCCAGTGCAAAGACCACATGGTGTGCGTCAATACAGACGTCATGCAGAATCTGGTCATAAGCTCTCTGCATAAAGGTGGAATAGATTGCAACCACAGGTTTCATACCCTGTGAGGCCATACCCGCTGCAAATGTGACAGCGTGCTGCTCTGCAATACCTACATCAAAAAATCGTTCAGGGAACTCTCTTGCAAACTGTGTAAGTCCGGTACCTTCAGGCATTGCCGCTGTAATTGCAACTACTCTATTATCCTGTTTTCCCAGTTCAACCATGGTTCTTCCAAAAACTTCTGTATAAGTGGGGATCACACCAGCTGATATTGTTTTACTGGTGCTGTTACCAGTATCAATATCAAACGATCCAACACCATGAAAATAGACTGGATTTTTCTCTGCCGGACCATACCCTTTACCTTTTATTGTTGTTACATGAAGCAGCACAGGTTTATTGAGCTTTTTTATATTCTCCATGATATCAATAAGGTGGTTCAGTCTGTGTCCGTTGATAGGGCCAAAGTAATCAAAGTTAAAGGCCTCAAAAAGCATCCCAGGAGTTACAAAAGTCTTAAAAGAGTTCTCTGATTTTTTGGCAATACGGTAGATATCATCCCCGATTCCAGGCAGTGCTTTGAGAAATGAACCAAAATCCTTTTTCATATTCTGAAGATAGTTGGCAGAGAGTGTGCGGCTAAGAAAAGAGGAGAGGGCTCCAACATTTTCCGATATGGACATCTCATTATCATTGAGGATCACAATCAGATCACGTTCAGAATCACCAGCCTGGTTCATACCTTCATAGGCAAGACCAGCTGTCATGGAGCCGTCTCCTATTACAGAGATAACCTTGGAGCGATCATTTTTCAGGTGTTTAGCAACTGATATGCCAAGGCCTGCTGAAAGAGATGTGCTGCTGTGTCCCACAGTAAAAGCATCACATGGGCTCTCTTCTCTTTTTGTAAATCCTGATATACCCTTGAAAGTTCTTAAGGAGTCAAACCGTTCATATCTTCCTGTCAGGAGCTTGTGGGCGTAAGCCTGGTGGCCCACATCCCATATCAGACTGTCTGAGGGGATATCAAACACGTAATGGATCGCCAAGGTAAGCTCCACAACACCCAGACTTGAAGCAAGATGCCCCCCTCTTTTTGAGACAACAGAGATAATCCTCTCTCTGATCTCCTTTGCAATGGCAACAAGATCATTTCTGGAAAATTTTTTCAGATCGTCACCTGTTTTTATTGTTCTGAGCAGGGGCAATTGGGAACTCTCCTCAAAAAAACTACCTGTTATAGCAAGATCTTTTTTATTTTCAGTCTGTATCATCTATCTCGTTTCAATATATATTGTGCAATGGATATAAGTGGCAGAGTGCGTTTTTCAAAAACTGCCGAAAATAGTGGTTCAATGGCATCTTCAATAAGCCTGGCTGCAAACTTTTTAGATTCATCAAGACCGAGCAGGGCAGGGAAGGTGAGCTTGGCGTTGAGGTGATCTGATCCTGCTGCTTTGCCCATGACAGAAGCGTCCCCTTCAACATTGAGAATGTCATCAACCACCTGAAATGCAAGTCCGATCTTTTCAGCGTAAGTGCTAAGAAGGGTGACTGTTGCTGAGTCAGCTCCCACAGAGAGAGCACCTGCCTGAACACTTGCAACTATCATTCTGCCAGTTTTCAGGTGATGAAGTTTTCTTAAACACTCCATCTGATCAGAAGGGCAGTTCAAATTTGAAGTGGCAGATGAGGTTGAAGATGAGACTCCTCCTTCTGCAAGCATATCCATCATCTGCCCCTCAACCATCCCATTGACACCAGCAGCATCTGAAATAAGCGCTACAAGTTCCAGAAGAACTCTTTTATCAGGATATAGTTCAAAGAGAGGCTTGCCTCCTGGCTCTGAGATGATTTTTCCCGGCTTTGAAAGGATTGTGAAGGCGTGGGTGAGGAGAGCATCACCTGCAAGAATAGCTGTCGCTTCAGAAAAGGCCCTGTGGCATGTGGGGACTCCACGTCTAAGATCATCATTATCCATTGCCGGAAGATCATCATGAATCAGAGAGTAGGTGTGAACCATTTCAATGGCACAGGCAGCAGGAAGGGTATATCGAAAATCTCCTCCTGCCGCTTCGGCAGCTGCCATGCCAAGCACTGGTCTCAGCCGTTTTCCACCTGCCATCAAGGAGTGTCGCATGGCCTGTACAAGCTCTCTTTGCTGATCAAACTGGAGGATAATTCTATTGAGACTCTCCTCCAGAAGAGTCCTCCTCTCTTTTAAATAACCTGATAGATCAAAATTTTCAGTATTCATTATATAAGGTTCTTAAGTTATGATTCACTCTCAAAAGGCTCTTCTGTTACGTTGCCATGGCTGTCAGCCATCAGAAGAGTAATTTTCTTTTCAGTTTCATCAAGTTTTTCCAGGCAGAACTTTGAACAGTTCATGCCGGTTTCAAATTTTTTGATCGCATCTTCAAGGGAGAGGTTACCAGACTCAAGTTCTCTGACAATCTCCTCCAGCTCCTCCATAGATGACTCAAACGTCCTCTTTTTTGTCATTTTTCTACTTTAACCTGTGGTTGATAAACCGCTTTTTGAAATTGTGTTATATGAAAAACAACTATCATACTGTTTTATTCACCTGACATATCAGTTTGCCCATTGAGAGGGTCACCTCTATTATATCTCCATCTGCACTATCTGCTGAATTCATCAATATTGTGCCACTGTCGCAACGCCTTGTGATACTGTATCCTCTCTCAAGAACCCCCATTGGACTTAATGCCTCAAGCCTGGCACTTTGAGCAACGATTTTTACTCTATATTTATCAACGATTTTTAACATTGCCATCTTTAATCCAATAGAGAGCTGCTCACTCTCCTGTCTGAGTTGCAGCATTTTCTTTTGCGGGTTATTTGCATACAGAGCATGGATAAACCAGTCAAGTTTCTCCTGCCGATGATTTAATGTCTCAGTGATCCGGTTAGTAAGGCGAAGTTGCAGATCTTCTAATCTGAACCTCATATCATCCACTCTGGAGAGAGGACTTTTAAGCCTTGATTGAAAATCATCCCTTTTTCTCTTCAAGATATTAATCTGATTCTGAAAAGCTCCCAGAAGACTTTTTTTAAGGATGCAGATAGATCTCTTGAGAGCCTGTTTATCAGGCAGTGCAATCTCTGCTGCTGCAGAAGGGGTAGGAGCCCTGAGATCTGCCACAAGATCACATATTGTAAAATCAGTCTCATGACCAACAGCAGAGATGATTGGAATTACCGATTCAAATACGGCTCTGGCAATAGTCTCAGAATTGAAAGTGGCAAGATCTTCAAGAGATCCGCCACCTCTGGCAATTATTATCACTATGTCTGATCTCTCTACACCATCAGCCGTTTTTCCAGCCAAGTTGGCCATCTGGTTGACAAGCTCTATGGCACGCTTTATCTCAAGGTCAGCACCTTCACCTTGTACCTTGACCGGAACCACCTCCAGATGGATTCCAGGAAATCTCCTCTGGGATATATTTATGATATCTCTTACAACAGAACCACCAGGAGAGGTGATAATAGCTATTTTTGAAGGGAGAAAAGGGAGTTTTTTCTTATGCGCCTCATCAAAGAGCCCTTCAAGTGCAAGTTTTTTCTTTAACTTCTCGAAATATATCTGGAGATCACCTGTACCGCCAGTCTCCATATATTCAAATATGAGTTGATAGGCACCTCTTGGCTCATACAGAGAGAGTCTGCCTATACCTGTTATTTTCATACCGTTTTCAGGGTTGAATATAAGTCTTTTTTTCTGATTGCGGAACATTACGCAGTTAATCAGGGCATCGCTGTCTTTAAGTGCAAAGTATAGATGGCCGGAAGAGGGCAGGGTGCAGTTGGAAATTTCACCTGTAACCCAGACAAAAGGATAACTCTCCTCAATAAGGCCCTTTAGTTCATTTGTGAGGCTGGAAACTGTATGGATATATCCTGAATCTTGTCTCGTTTCCAGGTAGTGGTGTTGTCTGTCTGATGCCATATAATCTTTTTCCAGCTCACAAAGTCGTCATATTGTACACATGAACTCCTAACTATCTAATTGTAGGAGTTATCATCTAACACAAAAATATTATTTATAGAATAGTCAAATCAGAATAACAAATAAAAAAATATAAGAACTCACACCAACAAAAGAGCCTCACATGCAGATTCAGACAGAATTGAATCCGATTCAATTTACATACAAGGTTATAAAAAACACTTTATCTATTTTTTGCAAGATGCTATCTTTAGCAAAATAGTTATATATGATGATATATATACAAAAGTCATAATTATCATAATTGAAATTTATTAATTATAATGTCTCATAATAGGTATTATGTTAACTTGTATTAAAAGATAAAAAACGAGTGGGCTAGGCTAATCCCCCTCTTCTGATCTGAACTCAGAGATTTATCTAATACGAAAAAACTTGAAAACAGTTGCCCTTGTGTTATATTTCATTTAATTAATTGCTGTTTATAAGTTTTATTGAATAATAATATTCTATTGAATAAAATGTGAAACATCAAAAAGGTTTCTAAACAAAAAAACATCAGGAGGTTTTAAAAATGGACTCTTATTCATCTTTTCAAAATTCAGCGTCGCTTGTCCGTGTCAACTCTTTCATACGAAGTGTTTATAACTGGATGGCCATAGGGCTTGCATTAACAGCTTTTACATCATATTACGTTGCCAGCAGCCCTGCCCTGCTCCAGCTAATATTTGGCAATCAGCTTGTGTTCTTTGGTTTGATTATTGGTGAGCTTGGTATGGTTTTCTACCTCAGTGCTAGGGTTCAGAAGATAAGCGCCTCAGCAGCTACAGGACTTTTTGTGATCTACTCAGTGCTCAACGGCGCAACGCTTGCATCCATATTTCTTGTTTATGCAAGCTCTTCCATTGCATCAACTTTCTTTACATGCGCACTTACATTTGCTGCATGCAGTGTATATGGAATGGTGACAAAACGGGATCTCACCTCAATGGGTGGATTTATGATGATGGGACTCATTGGCATTATCATTGCGTCGTTGCTGAACATGTTTTTCAAAAGCCCAGGGGTGGGCATGGTTATCTCCTATGTAGGTGTTCTTGTCTTTGTTGGACTTACTGCCTATGATACCCAGAAGCTCAAGATGATGGCACTGACTCAGCCAGCAGATCTCAATGGTGATGTGGTAAGAAAAGGTGCAATCATGGGCGCACTTACACTCTATCTTGATTTTATAAATCTGTTTCTGATGATGCTGCGCATCTTTGGCAGTTCAAGAGATTAAAAAAATGGCTTTTAGATTGCACTCATTAGATTAGATCTATACTTGAATAAATTCAATAGATTATAATCACTTCAATATTTAAGTGAGTAACAAAAAAGCGGCGGGCAGTTATGTCTGCTGCTTTTTTTGTTATATTCAGAACAACAGGACTATTTAATGAATATGGAACTATTTGATGAAACCAGTGCCGAACAAAATGCCGAACAGGATAATAAAGATCAGCCAGCCTCAAAAAGAGATCAAGGTGCCCGCTCATCTTCTTCTTCGCAATCAGGGTATAATGCAGAGTCTATTGAAGTTTTAAAAGGTCTTGACCCTGTTAAAAGAAGACCTGGTATGTACACAGACACCTCAAGCCCTGATCACCTTGCCCATGAGGTGATTGACAACAGTGTGGATGAGGCCATTGCTGGCCATGCAAGTCAGATTGATGTTATTCTCCATGAAGATAACTCCCTTGAAGTGACAGATAACGGCAGGGGTATGCCTGTGGATATCCATCCTGAAGAGGGAATCTCCGGAGTTGAGCTGATTATGACCAGACTCCATGCAGGAGCCAAATTTTCCAGCAAGGACTACACCTTCTCAGGAGGACTTCATGGAGTTGGGGTTTCAGTTGTAAATGCCCTCTCCACCGCGCTTGAGGTAAAGATCACACGTAACGGATCTGTTTATCTGATACGGTTTGAAAATGGATTGAAAGTTCATGACCTTGAGGTAATTGATAGCGCTCCATTGAAAAAAACTGGTACCAACCTTCGCTTCTATCCCGACAAATCCTATTTTGAACGTGAAAAATTCTCGAAAAAATCCCTCCAGCATGCCCTGAAAGCCAAGGCTGTGCTCTGTCCCGGCTTACTTGTCACCTTTATGGATAAAGCAACAGAAGAGAAGGAGCAGTGGAGGTTTGATAATGGGTTAAGGGATTACCTTACCGAATCTTTTGTAAATGTGGAGACAGTGCTTGGCACCCCGTTTACCCACGAAAAAAAGATGGATGACGCAACTGTTGCGTGGGCTGTGGACTGGACAGAGAATAAAACAGACAATCTTTGTGAGAGCTATGTTAATCTCATCCCCACCTCACAGGGGGGGACACATGTCAATGGCTTTAGGTCAGGTCTGCTCGAATCGATCAGAGAGTTCTGCGGTTTCAGGGATCTTCTGCCCAAAGGAGTAACTATTGCTCCTGAGGATATCTGGCAGAATATAGGTTTTGTTCTCTCAGTAAAGCTTACTGATGCCCAGTTTTCAGGGCAGACCAAGGAGAGGCTCTCTTCTCGGCACTGCGCTGGAATTGTCACCTCTGTGGTGAGGGATGCCTTCAGCCTCTGGCTGAATCAGAATACTGATCAGGGAGAGAGGCTTGCTCAACTTGCACTTGAAAATGCAAAGACCCGCCTCAAGAGGTCAAAGATAGTTACACGTAAACGGGTAAACAGTGGCCCTGCCCTGCCCGGTAAATTGTCTGACTGTACATGCGGAGAGCCTGAGAAGAGTGAACTCTTTCTTGTAGAGGGAGATTCTGCCGGAGGATCAGCTAAACAGGCCCGTGACAGGCGATTCCAGGCCATATTGCCCCTCAGAGGAAAAATTCTCAATACATGGGAGACAGAGCCTGAGCTTCTACTTGCATCAAAAGAGATACATGACATATCTGTGGCAATGGGTGTTGATCCAGACAGTCAGGATATATCTGGGCTGAGATACCATAAGATATGCATTCTTGCTGATGCTGACTCAGACGGTCTCCACATTGCAACTCTGCTGTGCGCCCTGTTTCTGAAACATTTTCATGAGGTGGTAAAACATGGGCATATCTTTGTCGCCATGCCCCCCCTTTACCGGATTGATCTTGCCAAAGAGGTCTTTTATGCTCTGGATGAATCTGAACGGGATAATATCATAAAAAAAATAGAGCGGAGAAAAAAGTCTGGAAAAATCAATGTTCAGCGCTTCAAGGGGCTGGGAGAGATGAATCCGGCCCAGCTTCGTGAGACCACAATTGCACCTGACACACGCAGGTTGGTTCAGCTTGTGATCAGACCGTCTGTAACAGAAGTGGATAGTCAGGAGGAGTTGGGTAATAATGAGACAGATGATAATAACAAGGTGTTTGAAATAATGGATATGCTCCTTTCCAAGAGCAGAGCCTCTGACCGTAGAAGATGGATTGAAACCAGAGGAAATATAATGCAGCTCTAAGAGATATGTTATTATCCCCCCCCTGATGCCTGATGGTTCATATACCACTGAACCCCGTACGTATTAACCCCTGTTTGAACACTTGAGAGGATCAAAGAGTCCTTAAGATGGAGATGAAATAAAGATATGCTATCCCCCTCCTCAGCAGCAGTTGAAGATTTTGAAAAAATGCCATTTGAAACTTTTGCAGAAGACGCCTACCTGAACTACTCAATGTATGTGATCCTGGATCGTGCCCTGCCCCACATCGGTGACGGGTTAAAACCGGTTCAGCGCAGGATCGTCTATGCCATGAGCCAGCTTGGCCTCTCTGCTGCTGCAAAGTATAAGAAATCGGCAAGAACCGTGGGTGATGTTCTTGGCAAATTTCACCCGCATGGGGATTCTGCCTGTTATGAGGCTATGGTGCTTCTGGCTCAACCATTTTCCTGCCGTTACCCGCTTCTTGATGGTCAGGGCAACTGGGGAGCGCAGGATGACCCTAAATCCTTTGCGGCAATGAGATATACAGAGTCCCGCCTCTCCCGATATGCTGAACTGCTGCTGACAGAGATCAATCTTGGCGCCACAGAGTGGAGTCCCAACTTTGACGGAACCTTGAAAGAGCCTAAACTTTTGCCAGCACGACTTCCAAATCTTCTGCTCAACGGAACCACAGGTATTGCAGTTGGTATGGCAACTGATATTCCACCCCACAATCTGGTTGAAGTTGCCAACGCATGCATCTATCTCCTTGACAACTCAGGTTCAGGTGATCCTGATTCAAGTAACTCTGACGCAGAACTTACCGCTGTCATGGAGTTTATCAAGGGGCCAGATTATCCCACTGCTGCTGAAATAATCACTCCTGTAAATGAGATAAAAGAGCTTTATCTTACTGGCAGCGGCAGAATAAAAATGAGGGCAAAGTATCATATTGAGGATGGAGAGATCGTTGTAACCGCCCTGCCCCACCACGCTTCAGGAGAAAAGATAATTGAGCAGATTGCAGCCCAGATGGAGGCAAAGCGCCTTCCAATGGTTGTGGATCTGCGTGATGAATCTGACCATGAAGATCCAACCCGTCTGGTCATTGTTCCGAAATCAGGCAGAGTTGATATCAGCGCACTGATGGACCATCTCTTTGCCACCACAGACCTTGAGCGTTCATATAGAGTTAACATGAACATGATAGGAACCAATGGAAAGCCAGAGGTGAAGAGTCTTCTTACCACCCTTAAAGAGTGGATAACATTCAGGGTAAGAACAGTGACTCTGAGGCTTGAACACCGCCTGACCCAGGTGACGGAGAGGCTCCATATACTTGACGGGCTTCTTATTGCCTTTCTTAACATTGATCAGGTGGTTGAAATTATCAGGAGTGAAGATGATCCGAAAGCTGAACTGATCAGGAGATTCTGCTTAAGTGATCTCCAGGCAGATGCCATACTTGAGATAAAGCTTCGCCATCTGGCAAGACTTGAAGAGATCAAGATAAAGGCAGAGCGGGATAATCTTGATATGGAACGTATATCTATTGAAAAGACGCTTGAATCAAAATCAATGCTCAACGCTCTTATCAAAAAGGAGATCAGACAGGATATTAAAACTCATGGAGATGAACGCCGCTCTCCAATAAAAGAGCGGAAGGTCTCTGAAGCATTTTCTCAGGAGGATGTTATGACGGTTGAGCCTTTGACCATTATCCTATCCAGGAACGGATGGGTAAGATCTGCCAAAGGTCATGAGTTTGACCCTGAAAAGGTGAAATTCAAATCAGGGGATGAACTTCTTGCAGTTGCAAGAACTGTGAGCAACCGGCAGACTGTTTTTCTTGATTCCACAGGCAGAAGCTACTCCATTGCATCTCACACCTTTCCATCTGTCCGGGGGATGGGAGAGCCTCTTAGTGGCCGCCTTGCTATTAAGTCTGATGTCTCCATTCAGTTCATGGTTACAGGAGAGGATAGTGATCTGATTCTTCTTGGTTCAGACAGAGGTTTTGGCTTTATTACTGAGGTATCCAACCTCTTTTCAAGGGGCAGGAGTGGCAAAGCTGTTATTACCCTCAATGATGGTGATAATCTGACTGCCCCTGAATCTGTTCATAATCCTGAAACTGACCTTATTGTTGCAATAACAACAGAGGGAAGGTGTCTCATATTTGCTGTAAGTGAGATGCCAAGGCTTGAAAAGGGTAAGGGGAACAAAATTATTGGCATTCCTGGCAGTGAACTTGCTGTCAGCAGCGGAGAGCGGCTCAAGTGGTTAAAAGTGATACCATCTGGCGCTTCAATTGTTATACGCTCAGGAAAGCACTCCTTGAAACTGAACCTGTCAAACCAGAAGAGTTACCACTCCAGGCGTGGATACCGGGGGAAGAGATTGCCTCGTGGATATCAGAGTGTCAGCCATGTTGAGATCATCAAGGAGGAGTAAGTGAGACAGCTTCAAACAAACAGAGACAACTGATCTCTTCTTGCATCTGCATGCTGGATGGTTACATAGATGAGGTCTCCAGGCTTAAGGCTGAGGCCGCTTGCAGGCATTCTCCACTCCAGCATGTACTCTTTGATCAGGATTGTATAAAAATCTCTGCGGCAATCAAGAACAATGGCCTCCTCCTTAGCCCCTTTCATCTTCTCAAGGTATCTGAAGAGCCAGTATTTACGTCTCTGGGACTGAACCCTTCCTGTGTTGCTTACAGGGATATCAATAACCTGAAGAATCTTTTCTAGTGTATCTTTTGAATAAGGTGGTTCATATCCAAGAATTCCACGGATCTGACGCTGAGTGAGAAGATCGTAATATCTTCGGATGGGTGATGTTGCGGTAACATAGGCACTTACCCCCAGACCTGAATGGTTTTCTGCTCTGGTGCCAATAACTGCCCTGTTGAGCTGTTTTCTCTGCATGCAGTTTAAAAACAGTGATGTCTCAATTCCCTGGAAAAGCCGCTGTTTGGGGTCTGGTTGAGATCGGAACACAGCTGGAGTATTGTGCTTTACTAAAAATTCAGCCATAAGGCTGTTGGCCAGAATCATAAGTTCAGAGACAAGCATTCTGGATGGATTTTCCCTGTCTATCTTTGAAATGCCTATCTCTCCACTCTCTTCAATCCAGATATTGACTTCAGGCAGCGTTATCTGTACAGCTCCAGCTTTGAGCCGTTTATCACGCAGTACCGTGGCTATCTTGTGCAAGGTGGTGATGGGGTCATCTTCGCCATTGAGAATGTTGGCTTCAGTATAGGTCATCTGGTGGTGAACCTTTATCACACTTGCCACAATCTCATAGTCAATGATCTCAAAGAATCTGTTCAGATGAACAAGCGTACTGATCCCGGGCCTTGACTCATCCTCTTTGAGAGAACACAACCCTTCAGAGAGATTGGGTGGGAGCATGGGGATCTTATCGTCTGGCATGTAAATCGAACTTCCCCTTGTACGTGCATGTCTGTCAATGGGATCACCATCTTTAATATAAAATCCCACATCAATGATATGAACACCAAGAGTGTAGCCGTTATCATCTCTCTGAAGGCTTATGGCGTCATCGTAATCCAGTGTTGACTGGCCATCTATTGTAATCAAGGGAAGATCCCGCAGATCCCTCCGTTTCGGGTCACTTATGAAATCTTCGTGATTGAGAATAAGCTTCCTTGATTGATCATGAACCTCCTGAGGAAAGGATACTGGAATATCCATGCGGATCAGGTCAATATTTTCATCATAATGCCAGATGGATGCCTTTACCAGGTGGTTGAAAAGCTGCTGTGGAGAGTCAGTTCCTGTTTTTGCCATGATTGCCCTGGCATCAGATGCAGAGCGGCTCTCCTTCTCATAAATGTAGTACTCCTGTAAAATGTTCTGGATTTCAGGATCAGGCACAGGGGAGAGGATACCCTTTTCAAGCTCTTTAAGCCATGCTGCACCCTGCTCAATCAGCTGCTCTTTTTTTTCAGCCTCATGAATCTGCCTCAGTCGCATCTCAACCTGAGCAGGGGAGTTGGGTGTGAAACTGTCTCTGTTGAATCTGAAATATAGCTTATCAGTGAAAAATGCCCTTAGAACTGCCGCCTCATGATCTGGAGTGACAGGAGGATCAAAGCAGAAGGAGGTCATGGTTTCAAGTTCAATTGGCTCCTCATCTTCGTGGAGAAGTTCCCATAACTCCTTGATATTTATATTATTTGACATTTGCTGTCTTGATATGGCAATCTGTTTGAGGCTTCTTGCAAGAGAGTCTCTTGTTGCAGACATATCAACAACTTCACTGGAAAAGTGGGAAACTCTCCCGGAAGAGAGATTTACCTCCCTGTTATACTCAGTAAGAAGTCTTAACCTCTGATTTTTTATCTGCAAAATAACAGCACAAATGATTTTCTGTTGGTCAATGTATTCTACAATATTTCCTATATTCATAGGAAAACACAATATCAGTATGTAGGGCTAAAGTCAATCAGCATAGAGTCATTATCCTTGAAAAAAAGAGCACCGTGCAGTAAAATGGCCAAATGTCCAAAAAAAATCAAAATACAAAAACAGATTCAGAAATTCCACGTAAAAACAGGAGTGGAATAGTAGTTTTCAAGAAAAATGAGGATCTTTTCACCCTCTTTACCAGAATAGACCATGAGGCTACAAGAGCTCCAGATTCTGAATATATCTCTGATTGCAAGAAGAAGAGAGCAGATGATGGGCTCTCTTCTTCTTACAGTCACACAACAACAGACGACTCTTCTTGCTGTTTAGGCCTGGGTGAAGATCAGGATAATGGCCTACAGAAGAAGGCAGCCATTAAAAAAAGAGTGCTGAAGAGAGACAGGCATGGCATTCAATTTCTGGATGGTGGAGGGAGCCTTTCAAAAATGTTCAATGATGCTGCTTCAGCAGATGAGGAGGAGAGATTTTCAGAACTGCTTGAAACTGTTCTGAAGGGTAAAAACAGAGAGAGCATGCTCCGTGAAAAATCAGACAGAGTGCTCCCGGAGCCTGTGCCATTGAAAAAAAAGCTTAAGCGCTATCCTCCTCCTCAGGAGGAGCTGGATCTTCATGGATATACTGCAAAGGAGGCTGAGACCAGAACAGAGTCTTACCTAAGAAGCCGCTGGAGAAGCGGCCTGTTCACAGTTCAGATTATTGTAGGCAGAGGACTTCACTCTCCCTACGGTGCTGTGCTTCCTGATGTGATTGAAGATCTGCTTATCCGCCTGAAACAGGAAGGAGTTCTGCTCTGGTTTGAGTGGGATAAAAGGACAAAAACTCAGAGCGGGGCAGCCATTGCCTACCTGAAACAGCTAACATGATTTCTGAACCAAGATTTGAATTACCTGTTCAGCTGGTATCTCCTGACAGCCAGATTGTGCTCTTCCAATGTTCTTGAGAATTGATGGGTAGTATCTTTTCTGGAGACAAAAAAGAGGAAATCACTCTTTATTGGAAATATAGCAGCCTTCAATGATAGATTTCCAGGATTTGCAATGGGACCCTCTGGCAGACCATTGATGGCATAAGTATTGTATGGTGTTACGGTCATAAGATCTCTTCTGGTTATATTACCATTAAATTCGTGGATGCCGTAAATAACGGTTGGATCACTCTCAAGACGCATTCCAATCTTTAGTCTGTTATGAAATACAGAGGAGATCATGGCTCTTTCACTGGGGTTTCCGGTCTCCTTTTCGATGATGGATGCAAAAATTACCATCTGGTGTACTGTAAAGCCTGACTCTTTACAGAGGTTGCGCCACTCAGGTATGAATATCTTCTTGAATCTTGCCACCATTGCAGTGATAATTTTCCTCTGGTGAGTGCCAGCTGGAAAAAGGTAGGTCTCTGGAAAGAGATAGCCTTCAAGCGAGTTAAGTTCAATTGACTGGGAGAGGGCCGGAATACCAAGTGATGCAATAAAAGATCTCTCTGTGGCAAGTTTCATGAAGTCGTAACTGCTGCCAAATCCTGCACTCTCCACAACAGCTGCAACCTCCCTTATGTTTAAACCTTCAGGAATGGTAACCCGGTGGAGTTTGACCTTTCCCTTAATCATCATATCAAGTATTGTTACCGGAGTATATTGTCTGGATAAGGCGTACTCGCCTGCCTGGATTTTTCTGTTATAACCTTTATACCTTGCAAGAATCATGAAGAGGTACTGGTTGGTGATAATTGCTGAATTTTCAAGGGATCTTGCAATATCAGCCATGCTTTCACCTGGACGGATCGTGAACAGGATCTCCTCTGATGAGGCTTGAACTGCTGTTTTTGCAGGCTGCAACGAATCTGTAGATTGTGAAGTTGTCTCTCTCTCTGAAAAATGGGTGGATTGTGGTGATTGTTGCGGTCTCACTACTCCTGGTTGTGCCGGGGTCCTGGCAAAATGTTGGAGCAGCAGCATAAATCCTGATATGGCAACTATTACAATCACCACTACCGCAATAACAAAAATAGATACCTGCCTGAGAACTTTTTTTACACGCTGCTTGGGAATCTTCTTATCATTCAACTCTTCAGGTTCAGGTGTATTATCATTTAACTCTTCAGGTTCAGGTATATGATCATTTAATTTTTCAGACTCAGGGCCAGGGGTATTATTATTTAAATTTTCAGGTTCAGGTATATGCACCCTGCCCTTTTCCCTCTTTTGCTCTTCCTGATTAGTAGATCTCTTATGGTTATCACGCTCTTCTGGCTTACTCAAATTATTTTACCCTGTTTTTTTTATGTTTATATTTTTATCATAAATCACCTCTTTTTTTTCTGAATGCGGGTAGTTAACTGATTTATGATGATTATAGTGCAACTGTTTTTGTTCTATCTTCCCAAATTAAAATTGAAAATAGTTGAGTTAAAATGGATTGTCAAAGAGAAAACTGTCTGTCCGGTCATGCCGGAATTTATATACACATCCCATTTTGCATCAAAAAATGCCATTACTGCGACTTCTATTCAATCTCTGATCTATCTTTGAGAAGTTCCTTTGTGTCAGCTCTTTCAGAAGAGATCAGACTGCGTTCACAACCTTCACTCAAGGTAGATACTCTCTATCTGGGAGGAGGTACCCCATCTACTCTTACCTGTGAAGAGATAGAGCGTATAATGGGGGCAGTAAGAGAAAATTTCAGCATCATGGATGATACCCAGATCACAATGGAGGTCAACCCTGGAACCATAACAGATAGAGGCAGGACTGATATCCTGGATACTGAAACAGATAAAACTGACTGGTTGAGGACTCTTCATACATCATCTTGCCACGATATCTCACCAGACCACTATCTCTCCACCATACACACCATTGGAGTCAACCGCCTGAGCATAGGAGTACAATCCTTTGATGATAAAAAACTCCGTTTTCTAAAGAGAATTCACTCTGCTGATGCAGCACGCAAGACTATTGCCGCTGCCAGAAACGCGGGGTTTCAGGATATAGGGGTTGATCTGATCTATGGGCTGCCTGAAGAGTCTGAAACAATCTGGAGAAATGATCTTGAAGCTGCTCTTCAGTACCACCCTGAACACATATCATGCTACATGTTAAGCTATGAACCTGACACACCGATGTTTACTTCTTATAAAAAGGGGAAGATCATCCCTCTGGATGAACAGAGAACCTCCTCTCTGTTCAGACTTACATCAGACTATCTTCTCTCTAAAGGATTTTCTCATTATGAGATCTCCAACTTTGCAGCAAAACCTGAGAATCAGTCCAGACACAATAAAAAATACTGGGAAATGGCTCCATACTTAGGTTTCGGCCCCTCAGCTCACTCATATGACGGGGCATTGGAGCGCTCATGGAATATAAAAAGTGTGGATAGATATATATCGACTCTTGCCCAGAACAGGTTGCCTCTCATGGAGAGAGAGTTCCTGACAAATGGACAGAGAGAGATGGAGATGATAATGCTCGGGCTGCGGACAGATCAGGGGGTTGATATCGGCTCTTTTGAAAGGTTGTCTGGCAGTAACTTCAACATCATGTTTCAAACAGTGCTTGAACGGGTTGAGAACATGGGGTGGGGGAAGCTCTCTCCGGGAGAGAGCTTCTCTCTGACACTTGATGGGAGGCTCTTTCTGGACACCATTATCAGGTGGTTTGTTGAATCCATGGATATATGAACATCTACCACTTCCATTCGCTTACTGTTTGTAGAGAGACAAGGCATGAACAGCCTTGTCAGGAGAGGCTTCAACCTTTGCCAGAATCTCAAGCGTCTTATCTTCGGCAAGCCAGTCAATATTGCCAGTGCCAATATCATATATGGCCCCCACAACCTTTACATACCCTCTGGCAACAAAATCTCTGGTTACAGGGCTTTGCATGAAGAGCTTTTCAATAGCTGCCCATATATTCTCCTCTATTGCCATGGGAATTATATCATTACCTTTAACGTCAGGATTCAGCTCCATCGCTTTTCTAACAGCAGGCTCCATGCTGGCAACAAGATCTGGAATATTTCTCTCCAACTCATCTCCATGTCCCTGTATTGCCTGAGCAACGGCTGTCACTGCGCCGCACTGAGTATGCCCCAGTACAACCACAACAGGGGTATGTACATGGGCAACCCCGTACTCAATGGAAGCTCTTTCATTCACACCGCACACATTGCCAGCGACCCTTACCACAAAAATATCCATAACTCCTGCATCAAAGATCGCCTCTACAGGTACTGTGGAGTCTGAGCAGGAGAGTACAGTTGCAAATGCATGGTCTGCCTGGCTCTCTGTGATTGCAAGCAGGCGCCTCTCTGCATCAAGGTGGGGGTGGGTGGATTCTCCCTTTACAAAGCGGATATTACCCTGCTGGAGCATTGCAATGGCAACATCTGGAGATGGTTTGGTAGCAAGCGGATTTTCCCCTCCATCTTCTCCTGAGGTTTTTTCCGGTCTGTTATCTGTTGCAGCAATGTTTTGCAGAACCTGCATCAGAGAGCCATCTCTTTCTGTCAGCGCATCTGGTTCAACAGCCTCTTTGTATGCTGCTGGATCTCTTTCTCGATCTGGTTCACTCAGATGATTTTGACTCTTCTCCCCACTGCTGTTGATCATGATGATGAAAATGACCATCAGAAAGATGTAAAAGCCTGCTACTATTCTACCTTTTCTGTTATCCACTGGTTGCCTCCTGTTTAAGACTGTTGATTGAAAGATGATGGTCGTCTAAGGTCTATCATGGAACTGATCATATCCAAAATATCTCTGTGGTCTCATCTGTCTGCTATTTCACTACAGACTCTTTTTTCAGTTAGCCTGTTTTTTTCTTAACTGACGTATATCTCCAACCCTTATGGTGAGATTTACAGAGTCAAAATATTCAATAAGAGGAATCACATATTTTCTGGATATCTGGGTCATGTCCTTGAACTGAGGGGTTGTAATCTCTCCTGACCTGCTTAGAAACTCCACAAGCTGCTTTTCCAGGTGAGCCATTGCACTGACATCAAAATAGAGGTCATCCTTTGTTTTAATAACCCGTTTTTCATCAATCAGCATCTGTAGAACATCTCTTGCAGTCTTTGGGTCAACCTCAAGTTCGCTGCACACATCTCTGAAAAACGGTGGGGTAAGTCCTGTCTCTCCATATATTCTGGCTATCTTCTCCTTTACAGCCTGAAGATCCACCTGTAATGCGACCTGATGTTTGGAAAGTCTTATGCTGTTTGCCTCCTGTACAATGGTGCCATCTTTGACAAGTCTTGCCATAACTAACGGGAAAAGCTTTGAATCCTTATCCCTGAATGGCCTGAATTTGGATTTAAGCTCCTGCTTTGACATACTCTCTTTAAGAGGATTCTCCTGATGGTACTCCTCAAGCTTTACCTCTATAGCCCGACAGAGCTGGTCAAACACCTGTCCGTGAACAAAGATCCGTTTCTCCTTGTCTGTCTGGATAATCTGACGGGATGCAAGCATCTTCTGAAGCAGGACTTCAAGTTTTCTGTCTGCAATATTGGTCATTATACGAAGCTCTGCAAAAGAGACTCCTGTGAAACTGCCTTGACTTATGAAAAAAGAGAGGCTCTGCTCCTGATCATTTTCAGCAAGTGACTGCAATCCCTGGATAATATCCTGGTTAAACAGTTTATGTTTTCTTGGCACTGGATTGAGAATAGCCCCTCCACCAATGGTCTTTACAGGGGAGTAGCTTCTGATGACAAACCTGTCTCCTTTTACGCAGCAGACAGGTGACTCAAGCCTTATCTGAACAGAGGCTGTCTCACCTGGCATCAACTCCTCTCTGTCTAAAAGAATGACATTTCCCATGATTTCACTTGTACCGTAATGAAAACGCACCCTGGTGCGGGCCTTGGCAGCTTTGATATTACTTGAGAGGTAGTGAAGATGGGCATCAACCATATAACTTGGTCTTAAGGTGTCAGGTGTGGAGAGGATGTCTCCTCTGTTGACAAGCTCCTTATCCAGCCCCTGGAAGTTGATGGCTGTTCTGGTGCCAGCAGATACCGATTCAACACTCTGTCCATGAACCTGAATACCCCGCACCTTTGATGTTATCATGGATGGAAAGACCATGATGGTTTCACCAAGATCCACCTTGCCAGATGCAAGGGTGCCTGTAATTACAGTACCAAAACCCTTCATGGAGAAGACCCGGTCAACAGGAAGTCTGAATATCGGAGAGAAAGGGCGCTCCGGTATCTCACTGCAGATCCTGTCAAGTGTTACCCTGAAGAGATCCAGCCCCTCTCCGGTAGTTGAAGATAGAGGGACAACAGGTGCATCTTCAAGAAAAGTGCCCTTCATAAACCCCCTGATATCTTCCAATGCAAGTTCCATGAGTTCCTCATCGACAAGATCGATCTTTGTCATGGCAATGAACCCGTATTTAATGCCCATAAGAGAACAGATCTCCATATGCTCTCTTGTCTGTGGCATAACCCCCTCATCAGCAGCAATGGTCATGGCAACAAGATCAATACCACTTGCACCTGCAACCATATTTTTTACAAATTTCTCATGTCCAGGAACATCAACAATTCCAACCACATTACCATCAGAGAGGGTAATGGAGGCAAACCCCAGCTCTATGGTGATCCCCCGCTGCTTCTCCTCCTTGAGTCTGTCTGTCTCTATTCCGGTGAGAGCTCTTATCAGGCTTGTTTTTCCGTGGTCAATGTGTCCGGCGGTGCCAAGAATAATCTGTTTCAATTTGCTCCAACTCCCCCTGGTACTGTTAAAATGGTCTGAGCTTAATGGTTATCTGTTCTGCCATTCCTGCACTTAACAGCCCATCTCTGGATTAATCTCTCTTGTTTCTGTCTCTTATCATCTGCATCAGGTAGGCTGCTGCAACAAGGCCGATACCCATGGCAACCCCATGAAAAACAGACCACTCTGGTCGAAAAATCCTTGTCAGCAATATGCCAAACACCATACCAAGAATCACTCTTGCAATAAATATATATAAACCGCCCATTATCTGATCTGCCCTGTTACTGTTGTGTGATTTATCTCATTGTCAGCTATATTTGCTCTCTGATTCGACAGAGAAAAATAATAGACAAACTTGCTTGCCTGGTCAATATGAAATTTTACCCTAAGTTTAATGAGTACTATTCCTGAAGTCTGTGTATGTTTTTGAGGAGATTTTGGCAATGAATAAGTGAACTGAGAGAAAAAAATGAAAACTTGCCAGCTCTTTTTAAAAAAAGATTGCAATGAAAATATAAATTTGATATACAGCTGCAATTGTTTGTATTGCGGTGGGTGTAGCTCAGTTGGCAGAGCACTAGGTTGTGGCCCTGGGGGCCGCGGGTTCAAGTCCCGTCACTCACCCCATTTTAGCTTTTACCTGTCATACAGGTTTTAATGCGCCCGTAGCTCAGCTGGATAGAGCGTCGGACTTCGAATCCGCAGGTCGGGAGTTCGAATCTCTCCGGGCGTGCCATATGATATCAAGGGGTTATCGCTATTTTGCTATAACCCTTTTTTTATTTTATTCAAGTTTTCGGCACTGCCCCAAGAAGTTAGGCCGAAGTAAATTTCATCATAAGCAACTCCTCAATGGTTAGTCGTCTATCTATCAAGCCTTCTACCATAGCAGGAG
>Ga0209800_10000988_pt1 | contig 34721 bp, 41 predicted proteins | sample Higcelweek8metaG_FD_187174 | JGI IMG/M metagenome (GOLD analysis project Ga0209800, IMG submission 187174) | Freshwater pond sediment microbial communities from the University of Edinburgh, under environmental carbon perturbations - High... | ecosystem: Environmental > Aquatic > Freshwater >...
GGCAGGCAGAGGGAACAACCAGCCATACTGTCAGACAGAGAGGGCAGATAATCAGCCAGGCTCTCTGAGAAGCAGTAGAGATGTTCAACAGCTCAAGGCAGATGTTATCCGTGCTGCCCAGATATGCAAGGCTGATCTGGTAAGCCAGATGGTTATTGAGTTCACCAAACTTCAGGGGGTTATCGGCAGGGTCTATGCAGAGAAAGGTGAGGAGAACCGGGAGGTCTCAACTGCTGTTGAGCAGCACTACAGACCTGTCCATTCAGGTGCAGAACTTCCTGACACCATGACCGGTAAAATTGTTGCAATTGCAGACAAGATAGATACAATCTGTGGCTGTTTCTCCATTGATCTTGTGCCAACCGGTGCATCTGACCCATATGCACTCCGTCGGCAGAGCATAGGTATTATTCAGATCATGATGGCTTCAGAGTTCACCTTCTCACTTAAGGCTCTTGTAGAGAGGTCTGTCTCTCTATATCTGACCGACTCTGCAACAGAGACAGAGCGACAGAAGGGTGTAACTGAAAATGTTCTAGGATTCATAAAGACCAGAATGGCCAACATGCTTGTAGATCAGGGCCACTCAAAAGAGGCTGTGGCATCTGCATTAACAGTGGGGTTTGACAATCTACCAGATACATTGTTGCGGATCACAGCTCTTGATAAGCTCAGACAGGCAGAAGATTTTGAGCCACTCTCTGCGGCATTCAAGCGTGTGGTAAATATTTTGAAAAAATCTGATATGGCTGAAAAAGTTGAAATTGATGACTCTCTTTTTTACAGCGACTCTGAAAGGTCACTTTACACTGCATCAAAGCGACTCTCTGCCCTGGTTGATGATTTTATCTCTAAAGGAGATTATGACTCTGCTCTGAAGGAGATTGCATCACTTCGCCCTGAAGTGGACAGCTTTTTTGATGATGTAATGGTGATGGTGGATGATCTTTCTGTACGAAACAACAGGATTGCCCTTCTATCAGCAGTTGCATCAATTTTTGAAAATATTGCAGATTTTTCACAGATATAGATTAAATCAAATCCGGTACTGAACCGGATTTTTCATACAGCAGCAGGAGGAGATATATGGCAGGAGGATTTGATCCTGAAAAGGATAAACTACTTAAAGAGTGGAAATGTGAAGAGACAGGATTGATCATATCCATTCATCAGTATGGGGATGGTGAGCCCAAAGTTCAGATAGGCCCCAGGATGCTGAAGAAAAAAGATGGAACCGACAGGGCACCAAGCAAGGCTGGTCGTCTCACAATTGAGGATCTTATGTGGCTGTATGATATCATAGATGAGGTAAAAGATGAGCTTTCCGACCTGGTCGGACCTGAATGATGACTCTCTGATTCCACCACTTGGGAAGCACTCTCTACATGACCTTGGCCCAATTGCCATTATGGTGAGCACTGCGCCTGATTTCAAATATATTGAGGCAAATTCCGGAAAAAAAACACTCCTCCCCTCTCTCTTTACAGGTAATCTCTTTACCCTGAATGAGGGGAGAGTCGCTGTTGCGGGGCCCTACATTGGCTCTCCATCTGCTGCCATGGTTCTTGAGTCACTCATTGCAAGAGGTGTCTCAAAGGTGGTGGTTGTAGGGTGGTGCGGTTCCATATCAGATCAGTTGCAGATAGGAGATCTTCTCATGGCTGACTCTGCAATCTGCGATGAGGGTACCTCACGCAACTACATGCAGATGCCTCCAGAGATAGATTTTCCCACAGTTTTCCCCACCCCACTATTTAGCTCAGATCTGAAAACCATACTTCAGAGTGGACAGTATGATATTCAATGCAAATACGGCAGGATATGGACAACTGATGCAATCTACAGGGAGACATCAAAAAAAGTTACCTTTTTCCGTGAGATGGGAGCAGTTGCTGTAGAGATGGAGTGCTCTGCTCTGTTTGCTGTTGCAAAGTACCGGAAAGTTGAGATTGCTGCTCTGCTGATTGTCTCTGATGATCTATCATCATCAGAGTGGATACCAGGGTTCAAGACAAAAGAGTTCAAGGAGTCACGTAAAAAGTTACTTACTTCAATCACAGCTGCAGTGGGCGATTTACCATGCTCGTGTTTCATGGTAAACACCTAAACATCTTCAGTTTCGTTGTACCTGTAAGTGTAAGGGGTCTCGCTGTGGCTGAGGCTCCACAGGGTTTCGATGTTGCCAGTATTGGACTTGATTTCGGTGTACTTTGCTGCTATGGAGAGCAAATCTGCATCGCTGGTATCTTCGTTGATATAGTTGGCAAGAGTCATGGAGCGGGTCTTGAGGGCATCGGCATAGTCCATGATCTCGTTGTTGGCACTCAGCCCTGAAAAGGCCTGGACAAAGCTCTCTTCATTGTTCAGGGACTCTTCAAGTTCCTCCTTGCCTTCAAACTCTTCTTCAATGACGATATTATTGTTGTCATCCAGGCTCAGGCTGACCTGCTGTTCCGCATCAATGCCAAGCTCTTTCATTGCCGAGGCCAACATGGTACTCACGGTCTGTTCCTGTTCTGCTGCTGCTGTTTCAAAGTCCGAGAGAGAGAGTTTGCCTGTGGGAGATAGCCCCAGATACTCCCGGGTCCTGGCGGTGGTAACGCTGGATGAAAGGCTCACGGTATCTCCGGCCAAAACAGTGGAAGCTGTTTCCTCTTTGGCACTCTTACCTGTGGTGGTGTTGAGAAGGCCTGAGAGGCTGGAATTTGTGTATGAATAGATACCTGGATATGTACTACTGGTGATGTAAGTCATGCTCCCCCTTTATTTTAATTTTGAACTCTTTTATGATTTTCAAGCTTAAGAAGCAAAGTTTATGCCTGTTTGCCCCAAAACAGCACAAATCCTTGGCTGACCTGGCATTGGGCGCTTTATCCTAGCCTGAGGCAGAAGAAAAAAATTGCCCAATACCAGAACCAGAGGGAAAAATATTCCTGCAAACACTTTTTGTATTGCAAAGTGGGTTATAAATTGAAAAATCCCTATCTATGGTTGCAATGGTGTTTGCATTAAGTTTTTCAGCAAGGCGTTCAATTTAACGGCTCTCCGAGCTTTCCCGTGGTAGACAAAAAACCTGATCTGTGATAATGGCTCGCTCTCATTTTCTTAACTATCTAAAATATTAGAAAATATCTAAAATCTATTGTTATGATTCAGACTTACCCCTATCATATGCAAATATTTCACCTGACATACTTGTTAACTATAAGGGGGGTGAGTTATGGGAAATCAAGAGGTTGCAAAAAAATTGGAGAAGCTGGTAAGGATTGAAATGCGTGGTAAAGAGCAGTGACAAAATCCAGCCAAGCAAAAAAAAGGGGCTACAGCCAATTTGCCGTAACCCCTTGATTTCTATGGTGCCCAGGGACAGAATCGAACTGCCGACACGGGGATTTTCAGTCCCTTTTTTTATATTTCACACAACTTCACATAACCTCACCAAAACCCTTGACATTAAAGGGCTTATCTACTATCCTCCACAAAACAAGTTTCATTTAATTTCATCCAAAACCACTCATTTTCACCTTCAAAGTGGGCAAAGAATGGGCAAAGACCAGACGAGGGGATATGACAGAAGACGGTTGGAAAGTAGTCTATAAAGGGATCAGGGTAAAAAAACATCCTTCAAGAAAACATGGAATAAAACCGGATCAATATTTTACCGTTCGATTCCAGTTTAACGGAAAAAGGATTAACTCCGGCCTTGGGTGGGCCTCAGAAGGCTGGACTCTTGAAAAAGCTATTGTGAGAATGCAGGAACTCAAAGAAGAGTCAAAGCAGGGAGGAGGGATCAGAACTCATAGAGAACGGCAGATAGAGGCAGATGAACAGCGTAAAAAGCAGGAGATCATTGAGAAAGAGCACCAGGAACAGGAAAATAAAAACGCTATCACTCTGAAACAATATTTCAATGAGACCTATTATCCCTCAATAAAACAGGAAAAAAAATTCACATCACATATCAAAGAAGAGCAGCATTTACGCATCTGGATTGATCCGGTTATCGGAGAAAAACCTTTGAAAGAGATTTCAACATTCGATATCGAACGATTGAAAAGTTATATGATGAAGGCTGGAAAATCTCCCCGGACAATTCAATACGTAATGACCACTCTGGGGCAGATATTCAGACATGCTCAAAAGTTCGGATGTCATTCCGGGGAGATCCCTACACTATCGGTCAAGAAAATCAGATTTGATAACAAGAGAGTCCGTTTTTTATCTCTTGAAGAGTCTCACAGACTATTGAATGCCTTGAAAGAATCAAGTCAACAGCTTTATGAAATGGCCTTGATTTCTCTGCATTGTGGTTTGAGAGCCGGAGAAATCTTTTCATTACAGTGGAAGGATGTTGACCTTGAACATGGTCTTATAACTCTTCTGGATACCAAATCAGGCAGGACACGTACATTGTCCATGACAGATGATATAAAAGAGATTCTGACTTTGGAGGGAGAGAGAGAGGGAATTGTCTTCCCTGCAAGGAATGGGCGTAGAATAGATAAAATATCAAACTCATTTTTCAAAGCAGTTGATAAAGCAGGGCTTAATAATGGTGTGACAGACAGGCGGCAAAAGGTGACTTTCCACACATTGCGCCACACATTTGCTTCATGGCTGGTAATGGAAGGAATAAGCCTGTATCAGGTTAAGGAGCTTCTGGGACATGCTTCACTTACCATGACAGAACGCTATTCTCATCTTGCACCGGATAAAAATAGGCTGGCAGCTGAAACAATGGGGAAAATTTTCCGGAAACCAACAGAATCAAAAATGGTTAACATAAGGTAATTCAGGAGGTACTACAATGAATATGCGAAAATACAATATTGAGAAATTACCCTTTTTTCAATCATACATACCTGATTCAAATGCAAAGGCTATTATTGATATTCAGGCATTTAATTTGTGGCTGGAGCAGGTTCAACACGTTGATTTTTTATCCGATTCTGAAGAGACAGAAAGAGAGGATGCATACAAAGAACTTAAAAATGGGCAGGCACTGGATTTAAAGGATGCAATGGGGCAATGGTAAAATATGAAGACCGGCAATTCAAAATCAGCAGCAAGGCTGATAAATTCATCAAATCACTACCTGAAGCCAAACGGAAAAAAATCAAAGAGGCGGTTACAAGCCTTATTGACAATCAAACTGATCACCTGAACATCAAACGCCTTCTGCCATACCCAAAAGAGTTCAGACTCAAAGTTGATGATGTGAGATTGTTATTCAGATCAGACAGGGAATTGCTTTTCATTTTCAAGGCTGGATACAGAAAGGATATTTATAAATAATACAATATATTGATGTTTGGATTTTTAAAAACCATATATTGTAATAAAACAAAATATGTAATGATTTGTTTATGTTTTACATTTTTCGCATGATTGTTTCACATTGTTTTAAACAATCATGTTTATCGTGACGCAATAAAAAGGACGAAAAACATATTGACGTACAACAACACACTTTGATAACATACTTATCAAGTAAGTAAGTATTAAATAGTTTATTTAAATAAACTATTTAATAAACACAAAAACCTATCGGATTGCAGTCCGATAGGCTCTTGTGAATAATAAAACATAGTTCCAAGAGACATTGGCTCCCAACCATTTTTACCCTGGAACAGAGAACACCTATATATGGTGAAACAAGTACACTTGTGTACCATAGTACACATTATATATAGGAGGGTTGATTCTTGTCAACAAGAAAATCTATCGCCATTTGATAGCTTTTAGTTGTGTGTCTATCCATCCTCTTTCTCTGTTTCAACGTTTTTCCCTGCCTAATCAGTCTCTTGGAAAAAATAACAATCTTTTTCAGGAGAACTCACATCATGAAAAAAAAATCATTATCACAGCTTTTACAGACCCCACCAGCAGCCCCACCAGAATATGAACCTCTCAGAAAACTCAGAAAAGACAATGTAGCTAAATACCTTGGAGTAACACCTGCCTATTTTTACAACATCCTTTCCGGCTCAAAGAAGCCCGGCAAATCTCTACACCAGAAAATCATGATTCTTATATCTGATCTTCACAACGAAGCTATGGAGGCCAATTAATGACCATAAAACCAGACTTCAGCGGCATTATAAAAAATAACCCTTGTGGATATATCATCAGAGAAAAGATAGGGCAGGCTACAGGTGGACTCATCAATTCCAGGACTGCGGCAAATCTTGACTGCAAAGGTGAAGGAATAAAGGGACGGTTCAAGATAGGCAGAAAAGTTTGTTATCCAGTTCATGCACTTGTTGAGTTTCTGGAAGAACGGGCAGAGGTGCTTTGATGCATAAAAACAACAATGCCCGTACCAGACCAGTGGAACGGGCAAAGGATGGAAGGATACAACAGAATGACTCAAAGTAACACAGAAAACCCCATAAATCAAGAGGCTCTGCAGAGGGCAATTGAGATAGTTAAAACCCGTATTCCTCAGATTGAATCATATATCAGTTTGAAAAAAGTTACCAATACTGAGAGCCAAAGCACTTGCATATTCTGCGGAGGAGTTGACCGCTCAAGACACCATATAGATGGGAAATATAAAGGAAGGATCATTTGCAGGAAATGCGGTTTTTCCGGCGATATCCTTGATATCTATATGAAGAAAAACGGGATCAACAGCACCATTGAGGTTATCAAACAGTTTGCCCCTGAATGGCTTGATCAATTGTTTGATCAACAGCAGCCCGTGAATAATAATCTTGCCGCATCTACCACAAAAAAGAATGTTGCCAGGCAGGAAGAAAAAGCATTTGACCCCAGCACCGACCCTGATGTGAAAAAGAACAGAGCAATTTATAACAAGTATTGCCTCCCACAATTCAAGCCTGATGCGATTATTGATTTATTTTGTAACCATAGAGGCATACCAGAGGAATATATAAGACCAAAGATTGAGGCAGGGCTCTTCAGATGGAAAGAAAAACACGGAGATCAATCAAACCCGGATGAGTGTATTGATGTGTTGGTGGTTCCCTTCCATTCTCTGCCAGGTAAAGAGCATGTGGCACAGCAATATTTTACCCCGGACAACACATATTTCCCTGGTACCACATCAAAGAGGAAGTCTTCAGCAGCTATTGGAAAGGGGTTTTACTTTGATGGTGCTCCAATAGATGGCCCCAGAACCAAAAACCTTTTGATAACGGAAAGCGTTATCAATGCCTTATCTCTGCTTCCATACGTTGACACTGAAAGAACCTGTATCATTGCCATTGCTTCCAGCAGTGAAGCCACAAAAAAAGCGGAGATGCTCAAACCATGGCTTCAAAATATCGAGAAGGTTATCTCCTGCGGAGACAATGACAAGGCAGGTAATGACATGAACAACAAAATTGCAAAAGCCCTGGTGGATGTTCTCCCAGTTCAAGCACTTGGATGGAAACCGGATGATCCCAGCGACATAAACGACCTGCAACAAGAGGGGAAAGGGGAGCGGATCAGGGAATTGATATCAAACCCCATTGAGATCACTATCAAGGATGATGCAAATAACCTTTCGAAATCAGGGCAACCAGAGAGGATCAAGGGAATGATTCAGGGGGCTATATCCGTATCAGCAGATCCAGGCAGCAATTCAACGTGGGAAACACCAATTTCTCTTGATTGCCAAACAGCGGAAAATGTTCCTGATTATCTTTTGCCTGGTGTGTTGGGGGAAATGGCAATTGAAATTTCCAAAGCAAGTGAAACACCTATAGAGCTTTCAACAGCTTTACTTTTGGCCGTAGTTGCAACAGCTTGTCATGGAAAATTTAAAATAGAATCTGTGCCTGGATCACACACAGAACCTGTAAACATTTGGTTTCTTGTGGTGCTTGACCCTGGAAACAGAAAGAGTTCTGTTCTTAAAGACTGTACATCTCCGTTGAGTGTCTGGGAAAAAGCACAGAGAGTTGCAATGGAGGAAAGCACTAAATCAGCAAAAAGCAAACGGGCACGCCAGGAGGTCAGGCTAAAAACTCTTAGAACACAATATGGTAAGGCGAACAAGGAAGATTTACCAGGAATTGAGGCGGACATTATTGAACTTGAAGAAACCCTTGAAGAGATTCCAGAACCACCACAGCTATGGACACAAGATGCAACAGCAGAACACAGCGCAACATTAGCAAATCATAACAATGAAAGAATATCAGTTTTTTCAGCAGAAGGTGGAATTTTTGAGAACTTGGCAGGGCGTTATTCCAATGGAGTTTCGAATCTTGATTTTTACCTTCAAGGCCATGCAGGAGATCCTGTGCGAGTTGACAGAGGAAGCAGAGAGCCTGTTCATCTTGATAATCCATGTGTGACTTTAGGGTTAGCTGTTCAAGAGGATGTGTTGAAAGGTCTGGGTAGTAAGCCGGGATTTAAAGGGCGAGGGTTTAATGACAGGATTCTTTATTTTGTACCAAAGTCAAATCTTGGGTACAGGACTCTTGAACCTGTTTCAATAAACAGGGAAGTTTCTGAAAGATATTCAAATCTTATAGATCGTCTCTTGAATATCAAAGAGCCACCGGAACACGAAGGTAAAAAACAACCTTATGTTCTGAAGCCTTCAAAAGAATCATATAGGGAATGGCATTCCTTCAGTAAAAGCATTGAATCAAAAATGAGAAAAGGTGAAGAGCTTTCAGAATCTACTGGATGGGCAAGCAAGTTGCCTGGAGCAGCAGCAAGGATAGCAGCTTTACTTCACTGTTCTATTCATGTTGAAGATTCAATCAATATTTCAATTGAACTGGATACAATGAAAAGGGCACTTCATTTGTCAGCAATTCTTACAAAACATGCTCTGATTGCTTTTAATAAGATGGGTGAAGATGGCAGACTTAATCAGGCAAGGAAATTGTGGGGATGGATTGAGAAGAACCGGAAAAAGGAATTCAAAAAGAAAGATTGCTTTGACGCCCTGCGTGGCTCTTTTCCAAGAGTTACGGATCTTGATGAACCATTAAAAATTCTTCAGGAAAGAAATTATGTTCTTGAAGAGAATAAATCTACTGGGGGCAGACCTTCAAAAATCATCCATGTTAACCCTGAACTCACAAAGGGGTGGTGATGAGTTGGCGGGCGATTCTTGAGAATGAGGCAGAACCATTTTCAGAAAATAATCCTTATACGCAATATCCGCTAAACACGCAAAAGGCAGAAAGTTATTATAAAAAGGTATCAACAAAAGAACCTTTAGCGGATTCTGCGGATATTGCGTATAGAGACCAAAAAAATAAAAATGCTTCTGATAAAGGATTCGATTTTGATTTCAATTCAGCCCCTCTTCAGCGGACTAAAAGATTAAAGGATCTTCCCAAGGAAGAAGTTCAACACATTATGGTGCAGAAAATGGAGACATGCCTTCATGGTGAAAGATGCCCACACCTGAATAATCAGAATCAATGTAAAAAAGTTAATGTGAGCGTGTTCAACCTGGAAGCCTGCCCTCTTCCAAAATCAAAATGGTTCAAGGTTCAGCATTGAAAACGGGTTCACATGAAAAGGAGGTGATTGAATGTCGGAAATAGAAATGATGGAACTGAAGCTTTATCTTGAGAAGATCCACAACAGGCTGGATGCAATTGAACGGGCTTTGATCAGGCTGGAGTCAAGATCAAAAGACACTTTGCACAATTCCCAGATGCTTCTGGGACACTATGAAGATGAATCACTTATTTAATTGGTGGAGCCGGGCAACATACGCCAAGATGATGTACCCGGCAGGGAAAGAACATAAGCCTTTCCCCTTCAAGGGTTGTGGAACCTGGGGAAAGGCTTCATAGAAAAATACGGAAGATTTTCAAATATGACAAGAGATATATCATGGACAAAGCAGCGGAAAAAGCAGGCTGGCAACATTCTTCAGGTGGTTGATGACTTGAGAGATTATTATCCGCTTACCCTGAGACAGATATATTACCGGCTGGTTGCTGCTGAAATCATTGAAAACAGCAGGTCACGTTACAATGATCTGTCAAAGGTTATCAAACAGATGAGGCTTGATGAGATGCTTTCATGGGATGTGATTGAAGATAGAACCAGGCGAGTGTCAACAAAAAGAGGTTACACCGATGCAGATGAGTTTTTGAGAGAGCAAGTGGACTCAATGGAGTATTCAGGTTTTTCCAGATGCATGGTTCAGGGGCAGGAAAAATATATTGAATTGTGGGTTGAAAAGGATGCCCTCTCAAGAGTCTTTGAAGATGTTAGTTGGGCTTACTGCTTAAGGTGTGTCACCTGCAAGGGATACCAGAGCATTTCATTTCTGAGGGAATATTCTGAACGGGCGCAAAGAGCTTTGAGCAATGGTCAAAAACCAGTGGTTCTCTATTTCGGGGACTTTGATCCAAGTGGCATACAGATGTTTGAAGCAGCACAGAACAGTCTGATAAATGAATTTGGTATTAATGGTGTCAAGTATGAACGGATGGCATTGAATCTTGATGATATAAAAAAATATAACCTGCCAAATAACCCGGATGCAGTGAAGAAAACCGACAGGCGATATCAGGCTTTTGTGGATAAATACGGAGAGTATGCTGTTGAATTGGATGCCATTCACCCCAGAGAGCTTAAAAATATTGCAGTTGCTGCGGTTGAATCAGAGCTTGATATGGAACTTGTCAGGCAGCAACTTGAAGTGGGAAAAGCAGATGAGCAGAAGGTAATTGAATTCCAACAGAAGGTGAAAACATATGCTGAAAATTTACTTCATGAGATGAATGTTTGACAAGCCATACAAAAAACAAAGCCGGTTAGAGCGGATCAACTCTTAACCGGCAACAGCAGGACAACACATAAGGATTTTATATAATGGATTTCTTGATCAAAGACAAGGTCTATATGACCGGATTAAATAAACAGGCCACACTGAAAGTCATCGAGTCACTGACCTTGCCAAATTGTCAGAAGTTTCACCTCCAGAAAATGGGCAGGTACTCACAACACCTGCCTGACACACTGAATTACTACAAGGAGATTGCAACCCTTGCAGGAAGGAGAACTCTGATAGTACCCAGAGGAGCAGCCATGGTAGCTTACAGAATAGCCAGAGAATACCATGATAAAAATATAAATATCACAGATGAGCGGTTATCCTTTTCTTCTTCACAAGTAGAGTTTACCGGCAAGTTAAAACCGTTTCAGGAAGAAGCTGTTTCAGGAATGCTGCCATACTCCAGCGGAATCCTTGTCTTTCCAACAGGTGGAGGCAAGACAGTTGCCATGTTGTCACTCATTGCCAGAAGAGGGCAACCAACTCTTGTTATAGTAGATAAAAGAGAGCTGCTGTTTCAGTGGCAAGACAGAGCCAGTCAGTTTTTAAATATACAGCGTGATGATGTCGGACTTGTTGGAGCTGGTAAATTTAGCATAGGTAAGTTTTTGACCATTGGCACGATACAAACCATAGTAAAACATATAGAGGAGCTGAAGGGCTGTTTTGGGCAGGTTATTGTGGATGAATGCCACAAGGCAGCAGCCCCAATATTTGGAGAGACCATTACACAGTTTACCGCAAAATATATTCATGGATGCACAGCAACCCCTATCAGGAACGATGGACAAACCGAGGTCATAAAGTTCTACCTGGGAGAAATCAGATATCAGATTCAAAAACAGGCACTACTCAATAATGGTGATCTTTGCCAGGCAAGATTCAAACAGATCCCCACGGAATTTGACTCAAGGCTTGACGGGTCAACCCAATACACGCAACTGATGGGAGAGCTTGTAGAAGATGATGAGAGAAATCTCCTGATATGCCAATCTGTAAAGGATTACACAGCAGAAGGCTTGACACTGATACTTACTGGCAGGGTGAACCACTGCATGGTGATCAGGGATATGTTGAAACAGAACCATGGCATCGATGCCCATGTTTTAACTGGCTCCCTTCATGCAAGAGAAAGAGAGGAGGTTTTTAATCAAATCAAAGAGGAAACGGCAAAATATATCATAGCTACAACCGCATTGCTGAAAGAGGGGTTTGACCTGCCAGTAATGCAAGCTCTTTTTCTGGCATTTCCTGTCAAATGGAAGAGGGCAATCATTCAGATGGTAGGCAGGGTTTTAAGGCCAGCACCAAACAAGAGCTATGCCCTTATAGTTGACTTCAATGATGTAAAGGTGGGTGTGCTTGCACATTCGGCAAGAGTAAGGGCAGATGTCTATATGGGGGAGAAAATAAGGCAGGTATAACCCATTGTTTTCACTGGTTCCGTACAGTTGCTAAGGATTGAGTCAAGGGGGTGGGTGTTTCGCCCAGTGGGGGGGGCTGTACTTACCCACCCCTTACACTGGCACGGAACCCGGAAGTTGAAAATTTTTGTTACAGGTAGGCGAAGAAGGAGCCTCTGTGACCCCTACTGTCTGAAAGCGCCAGAAAGAACCTAAGATTTGATAGTTAACAATATGAAGAACAATATTGTTAACTATAGATAAAGATATTTTTATACTTTTTTAATTGTATATACTTGTATGGTCAATAGTTATGATGTATAATAAGAATTATAATTTAATATATTAAACGGAGGTTGATATTATGATCAAAAGCATACAAACGGAATTACCAGAAATCATGCCGCATCCAGATAGAGAGGTTGTTCTCTCCCTGGGGGCTGCCAGGGTTGCCAAGGCGTTAAATGTGACCACAAATTATTTATACCAGATCCTATCAGGGACTCACCCGGGGTCTGAGACTGTACGGAATAGACTTAGTCTTTTTATAGAAAAAGCCAAAGCGGGGGAGATTAGACAATGATGACACACTATGAATATTCACTAAAACCTTTGATGATATCTGAAGTAGCAGCAGCCGCCTTTATGTCTGGCAGTATGGGGCCAACAGCTATCGAAAAAGAATCAACGGCTCCAACTGGGAATGCTAAACCCTACGGCATTATAACTATCAGAGGGGGGCTCTATCCAAGCACATACAACAGGATTGCTTCAATGCTGGATATTCTCTCTCAAGAGTGCCAAGGCGCTATACTTGATATTGATTCCAATGGCGGGGCTGCTGCGGGGGTCTTTGACCTATCAGATAAGATATTCAAGATGAGGCAAAGCTTTCCCACTTATGCCATTGTCCCAGAATCATGCTATTCGGCAGCCTATGCCATTGCGAGTGCATGCAATAAGATTTTTATAACCCGTGATGCGGGTGTGGGTTCAATTGGAGTTGTGTGTTATCACATTGATCAAAGCGGGTTTGACAATAAAATGGGGCTAAAATATACGCCTATTTTTTCAGGTTCAAAAAAAGTTGATTTCTCAAGCCACGCACCCCTGTCAGACCGAGCAACAAAAGACCTGCAAGACACTATTGACGGGATATATCAGACCTTTTGTGAAACTGTTGGGCGCAACAGATCCCTTGCAGCCGATTTTATCAAAAAAACTGAGGCAGGGATCTTCTCAGGTCAGAAAGCAATTGACGCAGGACTTGTTGATAAAATTATGAGCAGGGCAGATGCCTTGTCTCTTATCTCAAAAGGAGGACAAAGCATTATGTCAAGCACTCCACCAAAAGTGGCAACAAAACCCAACGCATCAAACCTTTTGGCTGAAGACGCCAAGAAACGAGCGGCAGCCGTGGCAGCAAACACCCCGGCAGCTACAAAACCTGAAACGATCGGTTTTCGTCCATCATATCTTCATTGATAAGGAAATTAAAAATGTTCAAAGTTATAAATAATCCCAACGCTGTAATTGATGATCTGGCAACCGCTTATGGCAAAATTGAAAAATTTGAGGTGAGCTTATCCAATGATGAAATATCAAACCGGGATATGGCAGTGGAACTGCAACAGCAAAGCCTCTCTGGAGAGTCAAAAGCAGAGGCAAAGCTGACAAAGCTCAATGCGGATATTGTTGCCATTTCTTTAAAGAAGCAAGCCTGTGAACGTGGGAAAAAACAGATCCGTGAGAGAATAGCAATGCTCATTCCTGATGAGATTCAGAGGCGGATGGCGGAGCTTGAGCAATCATACATTTCTTTAAGGACTCATGAATCAGATGAGTATAAAAAATTCTTTCAGTTATGTGCAGATGCTATTGTCCAGCGTGAGAAGATCCAGGGGATTCAGATGTATATCTCTTCATCTGGAGATCTAAAAGAGGCTGCACCGGAGTTGAACGTCACAGCATGGAACCACATGGAGATAGAGGACTCAGCATTTCTGGTTGAATGCATACAAAAAGCACGTGGCAATAATGATGACACCCCCTCTATCAAGCAGCAACTAGATGAAATTAGAAGTGAGCTTGAGGCTTTGAGAAAAATTATGACCGGGGATACTGATGTGGAAGTTGATAAAATCATTGAAAAATACAGATAGCAATTGAACATAATCCCCAAAATAGTTAAAATCGGTAAAGTGACGGTTTTAGAAGGCTTTCCTCCCTGCAAGGAGGAGAGCCTTTTAACGTTTTGCGGGACACAAGAATTATGTGACTGAATTATATGGTCATTTCGGAAAACTCCGAAAAAGGCAGACTTAAATAAGAGTATCATATCAGTATCAACATGGCCAAGGGTTAAGCAGCTTTCCCATTTGCTTTTAAGTTGAACATTTCTTCAATATCGAGATGCAAGTCAAGACCTGCCCATTCAATCATGGAACCCCTACCGATTAACTTACAGTCATTGCGTTCCGTTTCAGTTGCAGACATTAGAACCGGATACCAGGCAAGCGGGGTAGATAATATCCTTCCATCCTCTAATTCGACATGAAGATGATTTTTATCTATTCTAACCATGCTGCATTTTATCATTGTTCCCCCTTTACTATTTCATTCCATTTTTGGATCAAATAAGCCTGATTGTGTTTTATTATTTCTATAGCCTGTTTGAGTTCTTTTGTTTTTAAGCAAGATCTCACAATCCTGAAAGTGTCAATTTCTATTTTAGCAAAATCATCATCACCCTTAAACAGGTGGACATGTTTGGGTTCATGATCGTTCACGGGTATGATTATCTTGAATCCATATTTTTCTGACAATTCTTTAAGTACAGGCATTGTTATTGCCATTCAACCCGGTAGTAGATATCAGCCACCAGAAGGGCGCACCCGGCAGAGTCTATTGATATGGTCTTCTCCATATTATCATATGAAAGATATTTCCAGCTCCCATTTTCACCCCTGACAAACTTCTCCACAAGACAGGAGTGCTGAGAGACCAGTATATACTCCTGCAATGACTTTATAAGCTGATAGTGATGGAATTTAACCCCTCTGTCATAAGCTTCTGTGGAGTCGGAAAGCACCTCAATGATTATCAGAGGATTCAGCAGAGTTTCCATTCCGCTCTCTTTTTCAAGCTCAATATCGCCACAGACAATCACAATATCGGGATAGGTGTATTTATCAAGTTCCTGTACCTTAACTCTTAGATCATTTACAAAAGGTCTGCATGGAGACTGTTTCAACTGGTTTTTTAATTCGCCAAAGATATTTCCACTTATCTGGTTATGGTTCAGACTTGCCCCTACCATTGCAAAGATCTCTCCATCAAAATATTCATGTCGGATCTCTGAATTTCTTTCAAATTCAAGATATTCTTCTGGTGTTATTCGGGTCTTTTTTTGTGGTTGTGCATTCATAATATCACCTGTTATATTATTCTCAATAAAGGGGTTTATTTCAATAATGCACACTGTGCATAGTCGTTTAATACATTATTTAACACTTCAGAGGGCTGATGGTGATATCTATTATACGGCAACTGTTGCCGTAAGGTCAAGAGCTTCAACCCTTGCAGAAAGGAGAGTGCATGGCTGGTTATCAGGCTGAAAACAAAATATTGTATGGGTGGAAAGAAATTGCTGATTATATCGGGTGCTCCCCTCAGACAGCAAGACTATATTTCAAACGCCATAAACTTCCAGTGAAAAAAGTGGGAGGCAGGGTCTTGATCTCTCGGGCAATGGTTGAAGAGTGGGTTGAAAGGGGAGGCAGCTGGAGAGATGAATCAAAATTAACAATATGAAGAACAATATTGTTAAATATAGATTCAATAACGATCACAGTCTCCCCACTTTCTGCCAGCTCAAGAGCCTCCTCACGGGCAGAGTCTGGGGTTGAGGGGGCGGAGAGCAAATAGAGGGCTGAGGGTGCGATGTCGGTTAGGACCAAATTGGTCCCAAATTTATCATAAACCTGGAGAAACCTTTTCCCCTGAGTTGTTCCCAGCTTCAACTCTTCCTTCACCCATGTGATATAGTCCTGGTATCCAAACTCCTGGTGGTACTCATGTGCTATCTGGCTCAGCTCAATAATGTCCTGTGCCATTCTCTCCTTGCAAGGAAAGTGGGTTGAGGGGGCGGAGAGAAGATAAAGGGCTGAGGCTCCAATGTTTTCTACCACCAAATTGTTGGTGGAACCGCACAATGTGCGGTAGAACCAAATTGCTTATTGGGTTCAACATCATCTTGAACGGTAATGGCACACATTTCCTGCGGTCTTCAGGGGTGCAAACAATGTTTGTACCCTTTTCAGCCAAAAGTATGGGCAAATTGTGCTCAAGTGCAATTTCCTTCAAGGGTCGGAACAATCTTCCGAACCTTTTCAGACTCATCTATAAGACGGGGTTATCTGAACTCAGGATTGTTGAGTTCAGGGGTGTAAACATTCCTTACACCCTTTTCAGACTCATCAATAGTTGAAAGCATAGAACTTGCATTGTGACAATTCTCTCTTTTGCTTCTGATCCATATTGTCAACAATATTGTTTAAAATTCCCAACTCTCAAACATTGTTGGTTTTGTGACTGGTATTAAGGAGAATTTATTACCATGAAATTCATTTCTTTTTTTTACGAGCATAAAACATGATTTCTTTTATAGTTTCATCAATATTGGGTGTCGATATAGGATAGGACTTTTTTTTCAGGTTTTCTGAAACCTCTTGTAAAAACGTATCTGATGATTTTTTATCCAACTTTGGGGTTGGAGCAATTGGTCTGGCCATAATAAGACCTCCTTTGATAACTTTAGGTTGTCAAGGTTACAAATTCGGATGTTGGTTTAACCGACATCCGAAAATTAAACACTGGCAAGCTCAAATTATAAGGTATGGATAATCCTGTCTATAAATCTTTGCGGCAGCGTTTCGCTTTTGAGAACCCTTGATTTGATTTGATGCCGTATAGTTTCATTAACAGGGCCAAAGTTTTTCACATTTGAGGCTCACGAAAGAAACAGGGTTGCTGCAAATGAACTGCCTGAAACTTTTGTGGATCATGCAGAGGAAATCTGGGCAATGCTGGCAAATGGTAAAACTCAACAACAGGTCGCTGAGGAGATGGGGTGGAGTCCAAGTAAGGTTAGTAATTATGCTTTACTCGAAAAGATAAGCCCCGTTGTATGGAATGTAATTTCCACGGCTTTTTCAAGTAGCGTGGAAATTAATAATGAAAACCTCGTGGCAACTTTTCCCACGGGCGTGGGAATAACCGAAACCTTATTGCGTAGTATTCTATCTCTCACCGAACACCACCAACTCCGCATCATCCAGGAGCTCATCAACGGCAACATCAAAAACGGGCAGGTTAAAAAATTAGCAACAACTTATGCAGAACGTGAATCTTTAGCAGAATACGCCATTGAGAATCTGCTATGCAAAGCAGATGTACCTGTATTTTTTAAAGACTGTTTAGACGGGCTTTATAAAGACCAACAGCAGATTGAAAAGGCAGTCAAGCAGGCATTTCCACAGGTAAAAGGCATTATTTATACCTGTAAATATTCTGAACTTTCCATTAAATCTTCAAGAAGTTCATCCCTGAACGGGTTATCATCATCAATAAATAACGTATAATCTATTTTTTCATTGCTGAAAGTCTGACAATAGCATTTTTCCGCATGTGTCAGGCTGTAAAGATCATCAAAAGAGAGATTACCATATTTGTTCAATGCACATTCCAGACATTCAATATCACTTTTTGAAAAATAAACCGTATCAGGTGGGCGTAAGGCAGTGAGCCTGTGATTTGAGTCTTTATCAATAATCAGTGAATCCTTGATTTTATCTGCTTGTCTGAGAGACAACCATGCTGAACTTGTAATCAGATCACGGGCACCTGATGGAACGGGGCCGTATGGCATTTTAATATAAACATCCCCTGTTATGGGACGACCATACTTGTTTATATGCATCTTGTCGGCATAAAACAGAACCTTTGCAACATGATAAATGTCAATTCCGGCTTGTTTGTAAGCCAACCACACAATGACCTCAATCGTCTTGTCATAGCTTGTTTTGAACTGGTTCATGATCCTGTCTCCCTTATCAGCTTTACATTCCTCATCAGGCGTTATTTAAAAAATATCAATTATCTCAAAGTAAGTCAACTGACATAAAATTACATGACGGTATAAATAATCCCTTGACATACTCCACCATCTTGTAATATCAATAAAACATTCTCTGCAAAATCAGAGGACACTGGTTTGACCGCCGGGTACTCAAAGGCGCAATATGGCGCCATTAAAAGATGAGCGCTATTTTTGTTTTCATGCGCCTGCATTTGGGCAGCATGGGGGAACTCTTTTAGAGTTGCCGGTATCCTTTGAGGCCGGTCGGTCAACCCCTGTGCTGCCCTTTTTTGTTTTTGACCGGACAAAAGGGGCTGAACTTATAACTCAAAGGGAGTCCCACCATGAAAACTGCACTAAAGCTATACCCTCACCTCAAGATTCATAGTCACAATCTTTTTTTTCTGCAAGGAGATCCTTGTGGAACTCAAATCAATCAAATCCTACCTGGCACAGATGAGGAGGGAACAGTCATGACTATTCAACTCTTCTCACATTTTAATGATGGTCTGTTTACCGGATCAAGTACATACCGGAGACCCGAGTATTTTATTGGAGAGATTCAACATATTTTCGGTGGCGGTCTTGTGGTCGTCAGTCTATCACCGGAACAAATCATAAACGCTCTTTGTGATGGTGAACTACTTGGACATATGGGCGTAACACAAGAGCAGGTTGAAGATGTCTATAACTCACTGACAAATGAAAGAGGTGCAGAATGAATAGAACCGCTCTTACAGACGGATCCGGCAAATGGTTTGATGAGACCAGGGCACAGAAATTTGAGAATGGTACCAGGTGGGACGGCAACAACCTCATAGGTCTATCAGCAGGTCAGTTCAATACTCATTGGCTTTATAGAACTGCATCAGGCAGGTGGGTACTGCATTTCTTTTCACAGTGGCAGGGAACGACAGAGAGTTACACGGAGATCAGTGATGAAGAGGCAGCGGAATGGTTCATTGTAAATGAGTATGGTGCTGATGAAATACCAGCAGACCTTTTGCCACTCCTGCAAAAACACATTGGGGATCTGGAGATATAGCCATGATAATCAAATCCAACCCCAAAAAGAATTTTACCTGCATTCCGAATGATATATTTGCAGATGACAGATTAAGCAGAAAAGCCCGTTTCCTGTTACTGGAGCTTCTGTCAAAGCCAGCGTCCTGGAATCTCAATTACAAACACCTTGTCAATTCCGGCAAGGAGGGTGAGTATTCCGTCCGTGGGGGCATCGAGGAGCTTCTTGAAACCGGATACATTCACAGGGAGATCACCCGGCAGAACGGGAGAATATCCGGGATAGAATATTATGTGTATGATCGACCTATAACTCGGGATGAACACAAAACAGTTGTGTCTGTCAATCCGGTTAAAGAAATGCCCAATATCACCCCACTGGATCAATATCCGAACCGTCAAAATGAACTGCCATTTCAAGCTGAAAACTCAAGTGACATTGGTGGGGTTTCAGGAAAAAACCACACGTTGAAAACCTCAATGCAGAAAACCACCCCTATACTAAATACTGATAATAATAAAATACTGAGGGGAGAAACAACAACTACTACCCAGCAGGTAAAAAGCCAGATGGTGGAGGAGTCAAGAGCCTCATCAAAAACAGAAATGTTGCCGTCGTCGTTTCCTGCTCATTATGTAGATAATAATAACTTTAATGACATCATTAATCTGATACCGGTTGAATACCAGATAACCACAATTAAAAAAATTGTTTCCAAGGCACTGATTGACCACACAGCACAGGAGGTTGAGGAGGCAGTCAAGTACACGGCGGCAAATGTCAGAGGTGGAGTGTGGCAGTTCAAAGCCTACCTGGATAAGACCTTGCAAAATGGATGGTCAGAGGGATATCTTGAGTCTATGGCTGTTCAGAATACAGAATCAAGAGCCTTTCCTTTTCCTGCCAGGTGTCAAGGTGGGGTTGCACGGTATCCGAACGGAACCATAACAGGGTCAGCAAGGATGGATTCAAACTATCAGGCAGCAGCTGACTTTTTAAGGGTAATGGGGGTGCAACCATGACAAATCAGGATTTAGTCAGATTTACTGAGATCATGACTGGAATGTCAGAAAATTACCCTGGAACACAATTGACTACAAACGGGCTCAGAATGAGATTTGACGCACTGAAGGAGTACCGGATTGAACAGGTATCACAGGCAGCCTCAACCCTGCTTAAAACACCCCGGTTTAATTTTATGCCTACGGTTGGGGATTTTGTGGCCATTATAGATCAGCAAACTGGAAAACTCGGCATCGATGATAGAGCAGAGCTTCAGGTCGGTGTGGTGCTGGAGTGCTTGCGGAGATTCGGCAGCAGTGCCACCCCTCAGTTTGAAGACCAGGTCACAAGCCAGTTGATGACAGGGCGGTGGAGTTATTCTCAATGGGCACGGCATGTAAAAGAGGATGATCTGAAATGGTGGCGTCAGGAGTTTATCAGGGCGTACAAAGCTCATGCAGCGGGTATGGATGCTGGTGGTTATTTTCTCTATGGGGCACGTGCTCTTAAAAAATTGGCTGAGGCATCTGTGAAAAGGCTTCCAGTTCAAGGGGGTGCTTATGCCTGAAGCCAGGTGGATTAAATTCAAAAAACAAGAACTGCACAACAGATTGAAGGATCTCCTTGCCATTGATCGGGGAAAGATAAGGCGGGGAAATTTTCAACCTTGCAGAAAGGAGAAGAGTGGCCGTGATGCGAGTTAAAGAAGAAACCTTAACAAATAAAGTTTGTGCTTCATTTTCAAAGCTGATTATGATTATTGAGTTCATGCGAAAACAGGAAGAGCAGTTGGATGTGCACCTTGTCATGAGTCCTGATTTGTGCATCGGGGTTGCAGACACTCTCCAGATAGTCAAGGATGAGATTCACAAGATTGCTTCTGATGCCCAAAAGGAAATTGATAGATTGAGAGGAGAGTTGAATGGCACAGTTTAAGGTTGATGAAAATTTTCAAAATTATATGACAGCACCATCAGCACTTGATAATTTCTGCCACCCATTAGGGAAAATACAGGCAATCGGTGAAATTATAACAGCTCTGAACATAGATTTAAGCGACAGGCCATTTCCTGATGTCAGTACAGGGGCAGTCTTTACCCTGGGGGAAATCATAGAAGATGCAGTTCAAGACCTGGAATTTCTTCTTGATCTGGCAAGGAAACAGGCAAATGAAGCCCGTTCAGAATGTCAGGTGATGGCAACCGAGATTTTCAAATCCAGGCAGAGGGAGCAGCAGGAGACGGCATAATATCAACCCTAAAATTCTCTAAAACACGCTATGTACAAACCATCAAAACCATCAATACATGTTTTTTGTATCTCTCTATATAGGTTTTGTAGGTTTTGATGGTTCCCTCTTAGCGTATTTTAGAAAAATAGGTGAACAAAATACCTTAGCAAACATTAGCAATGGTTTAGCAAAACTAACTTGTTGTTTTAATTTTACATTAGCAATATTAGCAACTTTAGCAGGGGTAAGGGAGGAAAATTTGTCTGGTACCCTCAACCGTTTGTATTGTCACTTTATTGTCTGGGGTCAATTCGGAATTCGGAAGTTGAAAAAAACAATCATGGGCAAGCGAAGAAGGAGCCTCTGTGACCCCTACTGTCTGAAAGCGCCAGAAAGAACCTAAGATTTGATAGTTAACAATATGAAGAACAATATTGTTAACTATAGATTCAATAACGATCACAGTCTCCCCACTTTCTGCCAGCTCAAGAGCCTCCTCTCTGGCAGAGTCTGGGGTTGAGCTTTGAGATAATAGATAGAGTGCTGATGGCGCTATATCTATTACCGCCAAATTGGCGGTAGAACCAAACTTGTCATACACATTAAGGAATCTTCTTCCTTGAGTCTCTGCCAACTTCAACTCATCTTTCACCCATGTGATATACTCCTGATATCCGAATTCCTGGTGGTACTCATGGGCTATCTGGCTCAGCTCAATGATGTCCTGTGCCATCCTCTCCTTGCCGGGCAGAGTCTGGACTCTTGGTAAACTTTAGCAGTTAGCAACCTGTCAAACTTAAGAAGGTCTTAACCAAACAGCATGGTTAAGAATATATCTCTCTCCTATGACCTATCCTCACCACCAGGACAATCAATTTATCTTGCTCAATAGAAGAAATAACCCTGTAATCTCCTACCCTGTGACGCCAGTACCCCTTTAACTCTTTCCTTAAAGCCTTTCCAAAGCTGGTTGGGTTCTCTGCTATGGACTTCATATAATCCAATATGCTTTTGGCAACAGGCTTATCCAGTTTTGACAGTTGCTTTGCAGCAGCAGGGGTGTATTGAATCTTATAGATCAAGTAGCTTCTCTACCTCTTCAGTGGATAAAGCCTTTTCACCACTAAGAACAAACTCCTCATGGGCTTGTACTCCAAGATAAAGATCTTCCAGCTCTTCAATATGAAGCTTCAAGGCTTCAACGGCATAAAATGACTTTGTCCTGTTTGTTCTGGCAGCCAGATAATTAAGTCTTGATTCTATCTCTTCAGGTAATCTAACAGATAACATAACTCACCTCCTTTCTTTGTCATACATGTAAGACAGCTGGTTTGATTTTACAAGCTCTTTATTTTTAAGGGATGTTGTACCAGATCTTTATATATTTAACCCACACTCGCCATTTTTGACAAAGCCTGAAAAGGGGAGCCACACGGTTACGGATCAGATCAGGGGCCTTTCTTTCCTGCATATCAATTTATATTCGTATCTGAACTTTTGCGGATATTGCGGATATTGCGTATAGAAACTATTTTTTGAAAGTGGTCAATATGGAGCAACAAGATTGTTAAGAAATGTTAAGGTTTGTTCTGGCAGCCAGGTAATTAAGTCTTGATTCTATCTCTATGGTCGCTATTCATATTGTTAACAATATTGTTGACTATTTAAAAAACAGCTGATAGCTTTCTCGTAAAGAACAATACGAAGAACAATATTGTTAATAATAAATGAGGTGAGTTATGGAAGATCAGGAGATTGCAATAAAAATGGAGAAGCTTGCAAGGATTGAAAGGCGTGGCAAAGAGCAGTCTGCAAGATGGTTGAAGGAGCAACGGGCAAAAGGCAAGAGGCAGATATCAGGGCTTATAGACCAGGCAGAGTATCAGATACTGTCAGATATCAAAGATGCTGGGAATGTAGTAGCAAATCCGATATCTACAGGTCAGGTGCTGGGGTATGCTCTCCGCATGATAAAACGGTTGTGTGACAGTGACATTGATCTTGCTCACAATATCCACAATAACATTGATATCAACATAGTTAACAATATTGTTAATACGATAATAGAAAAGAGAGAACCATCAGAACCCTACCCCAATAACCAGCTTGACCTTGAACTGGATTCTGAACTGGAACCGGAGCCACCGGTTGAAACAGGTGCTGAAGAAGAGCCAGAAACACATAAAGAGACACTCCAGGAACTGGACTTGTCAGGGTATGACCTTCAGAACCTCTCTATTGATGACAGAGACCAGATCATATTCAAAGTGTATGAATTATATCCAGATAGGCAGCAGGCGCAATTAAGGGTGGATCTTCTTAATCAGCATGGAGTTCTGTTCAGTGGAAAACCCTGGACAAAGAAACAGTTCACAGATCAGTTGAGCAGGGCACGGGAGAGGATGAGAAGAACAAACTAACGCTTCCATGAGTTTCAGAGTGGGCAAAAAGTGGGCAAAATCCAGCCAAGCAAAAAAAAGGGGCTACAGCAAATTTGCCGTAACCCCTTGATTTCTATGGTGCCCAGGGACAGAATCGAACTGCCGACACGGGGATTTTCAGTCCCCTGCTCTACCGACTGAGCTACCTGGGCTCAAAAAACTTAGCCTTTATATTTTATATCCATGAACCTGTCAAGGACTTTCTCACCTTTTTGTTCAGATATCGCCAAAAATATTCTGAATGAGTGTGCAGGCCGCAATTGATGCAGTTTCTGCCCTTAAAATCCTGTTGCCAAGTGAAAAAGGTTGAAAGCCACGCTGCCTGGCAGCATCTATCTCATGTTCAGAAAATCCCCCCTCAGGCCCTATCATTACAAATATTCTGTTCTGATCACCTTTATCTCTATTTCTGCATAGATCTCCAGATACCTCTTCACTCAATGTCGAAGAACTGCCCTCATGCTCTTCAGGAGAGTACTCCTCTTTGACTCTCTGTCGAACCCGTATAGAATCAACAGGTGTGGTTGCCTTTTCCCAGAAGGCTATCTTTTCACCATAGGAGGCAGCTTCACTGAGCATCTCATCAAATGAGACTGGTTTATGAATAAGTGGCAGAAGACTTCTTCCACACTGCTTGATAGACTCTTTAGCAATACGTTCCCACCTCTCGACCCTCACATCAGTTGTTTTTATGCGCGACCTGCCTGTCTTGATTGTAGTGCCAAAATCTTCTCTATTTTTGCTGTAGCCATCCTGGCATGGGACAGAACGTGATGCAAAAAAGGGGATCCACTCCCTGATTCCAAGCTCTGTAAGATGTCTTAAGAGAGGATCCATCTTCTTATCCTTAAGCATTGCCTGTGCAATGGTTATATGAACAGGAGACTCCCCGTACATCAATTTTCTCTCTATAATTTTGAATACAACCCTTTTAGAAGATGCATCCTCAATTTCAGAGAGATAGTGGGTGCCGTGACCATCTGCAAGCTCAACCTCTGTTTTCGGGCCAAGTCTTAACACATTGACAAGATGCTTGGCATCCTGACCAGTCATGACGGCAGTATCACCATCAATATCGCTTAACTCAATATAAAATCTGTGGATAGAACTCATTTGAAATTCAGAACTCCGATAAGCAGGTTACTATTGCCTTACATGCGCCTTTAGCTCCAGCACGACTCCTTCACAACTTCTCCCCGGTAGTGACTTATTCTTCAGAAGCTCTCTAATTGAGCACAGCTCTTACCTTGGCATTGAGATCTCTTATGGAAAACGGCTTCTGAATAAAGTTCAGATCCTTATCCAGCACCCCACGGCAGGCTATGATATCAGCCGTGTAGCCAGACATGAACAGCACCTTGAGTTCAGGATAGATAGCCAATATCTCACCTGCCAGGTCACGCCCATTCATTTCAGGCATGATGACATCGGTTATCAGCAGGTCGATCGTCCCCTTATACCTCTTTGCAACTTCGATTGCCTCAAACGGGGTACCAGAAGCTAAAACAGTATAGTTAAGACCCTCAAGTATCTTTTTGGCAAGTTTCAGAATAGAGCTGTCATCCTCAACAATGAGTATGGTCTCTCCACTACCTGACCCGGCTTTGGCGATACTTTCAAAATTTATGGCAGCAGGTTTCTCATCATTACGTGGAAAATAGATTCTGAACGTTGCCCCTTCTCCTGGCACGCTCTCAACATTGATAAAACCGTTATTCTGTCTTACGATTCCGTAAACTGTTGATAGACCCAGGCCAGTCCCATGGCCAACCGCTTTGGTGGTGTAAAATGGCTCAAAAATCTTCTCCTGAGTATCAAGATCCATACCTGCACCGTTGTCACTTACTGTAAGCACAACATATGATCCAGACATAAGATCTTTTCTGAGAGCACACTCCTCTATACCCAGAGATCTGTTTTCAGTTCTGATAACGATTTTTCCAACATCAACGATTGCGTCTCTGGAGTTGACACATAGATTTGCAAGAACCTGATCTACCTGGGAAGGGTCAATCTTTATATGCCACAGCTCTTCTCCAGGGTACCAGAGCAGCTCAATATTCTCTCCAATCAGCCGTTGCAGCATCTTGAGCATACCTTTGACAGCTTCATTCATATCAAGCAACTGTGGAACTACCGGTTGACAGCGTGCAAAGGCAAGCAGTTGACGGGTTATCCCTACTGAGCGCTTTGCAGCCTTGTAAATCTCATGCAGATCTGAATGAACAGGATGGTTCTCATCCACCTTCTCAAAGGCAAGCTCTGTAAAACCCATTATAACGTTCAGCATATTGTTATAATCGTGTGCCACTCCACCAGCCAGCCTGCCAACAGATTCCATCCTCTGAGCCTGAAACAGCTGTGCTTCTGCATGATCACGATTACTTTCAGCCTCCTCCAGGCGAAGGCTCATCCGGTTGAACTCATCAGTCAGTGTGGAGATCAGCGTGTTTGATGAACCAGGCTCTATCCGGTAGGAGAAATTGCCGTCAGCAATCTGGCGGAGTGCCTGCCCGAGACGTTGAGTTGCAGCCTCATCCATTGAGGATGCAGGCAGCCCGGAAAGAAGTATCCAGTCAACGCCCGGAACATGGATATGACAGATCACCCAGGCAGTGCCATGCGCATCCACAATTCTCAATATATCGTCATCGTGAGAGGTAAAAGCCTTTTGAATATCAACCAGCGCCCACTCTCCTCCTAGATCCTTGATAGGTTGAAGAAAGAGGCTGCCGCATTTTGAATCAACTTCACTATGCATCCTCTCATGCAGAAGGAGTATGCCATTGCTGTCTAAAATAGAGTACATCTGATCAGGGAATGGCTTGGACGAGTCAAAATCCCGATAGAGATAACGTATCGGCAGATCAATGCTCCACAGACCGACAAAGGAGTTATCACGCCACACAGGAATGGAGACAGAGATGATCAACCCCTCTCCTGCGTAGTCAACTGTCGGCGGAGTCCACTTTATGGAGCGATCTGGATTGTTTTCAGGAGAGACAGAGAGGTATGTATGGTATGCTGACCAGTCAAAATCCCATGTAATAGCACTTTTCTGGTCAATATATGGAAATTGAATTGATGTATTACTCTGATCCTGGTAGTAAATCCATCCCACATCACCGAGTCTGTCATGAAGGTGTTTAAGTTGCGCTCCAATCCTGCGATGAGCATGGATATGACGACGTGCTGTCTGGTTATTACAAAGATGTCTGCCCCAGGATAGACTTACTGAATCATCAGGCGCATTACCCTCTCTGAACGCCTTCAGCAGTGGCAAGCTCTGAAAAAAACCATCAGGATCAATATCAAAACCCTCTCTGCTCAACCACTCATCTATATCCTCTTCACTGGCTCTATCATACTCCAGCAGCATCAGAGTTGTACGCTGAAGCTCTTCCAGAGCATTGTAAAGGCGGTCAATCTGTTGAGTAAGCAGCGCCCTGTACCTATCCAGATGCCATCTGATCGCTTCAATCTCATTCATATGCTTATCTCCAAGAACATGGTCATGATGAAGCCTGTGAGAACATTATTTACTACTTAAATGCAACGTATCACATGAGTCTTGAATATGTCAATCTAATCCAATACAGATGAATCTTTTTCCAGAATATCCCGCTCCTCCTGGGAATCTGCAAACCTGATGGCAACAGCTCTGAACTCTTCATGGATTTCAAGAAAAGCATCAACCAGGTCTGGATCAAAGTGACTCCCCCTCCCTTCTCTGATTATATCGACAGCTCTGGCGTGAGGAAAGGGCGGTTTATAGACCCTCTTGCTCACCAGGGCGTCATAGACATCAGCCAGCGCCATAAGTCTTCCACTTATGGGGATCTCATCCCCTCTGAGCCCCTGTGGATAGCCTGACCCATCCCATTTCTCCTGGTGAGAGTGTGCTATCTCTACTGCAATGGTCAGAAATGATTTTTTACCAAGCTTGCGTACAGAGGAGTCAATAACATCACGGCCGATTGTTGTGTGGAGCTTCATTATTTCAAACTCTTCTTCAGTTAACTTGCCAGGCTTTAGCAGAATATTATCGGGGATACCAACCTTGCCGATATCGTGCAGAGGAGCAGATTTATAAAGCAGCTCAATGTTTGTGTCACTTAAAAAATCTCTATATTTATCGTATTGCCTTATATGTTGAGCCAGCAGTTTCACATAGATCATAGTTCGTTTAATATGGCCACCGGTCTCCTTATCCCTGTATTCTGCCAGATTTGCCATGCTCTCAATGGTTATCTCCTGGGTCAGAAGCAGCTCCTTGAGGCCTGAAACCATGCGCCTCTCTTCCAGACGGTATCTGAGGAGGGTCAGAAAGATGTAGTTACAGAGAACAGATGCAATCGGAAAAGCAGTTCCGACAAAGAGGCTCATGCTAAAGAAGAGCTGTTGAGTTGTAATCCATAATCCGCCAATGAACAGTACCATTACTATAAAGCTTACGGTTGCGCCACTGAATGAGATCAGCAGAGTCAATATGAAGCCCATAACAAGAGTCAGCAACAGGATCAGGCCGTTTGACCACCCTGGCACGGAGATGAAATCAGAGTTGAGCAGATTATCAACAGCAGTAGCATGCACCTCTACTCCGGGCAATATGGGATCAAATGGGGAGGTTCTCAACTCCTTGAGGCCATCTGCCGAGGTTCCTACAAAAACTATGCGCCCCTTAAGCTGTGCTGACATAACCTTTCCCTCCATGATATCTGCTGCCGATATATAGTGATAGCTCTTTTTCGGACCATGGAACTTGATCAGCAGCTGTCCATACTGGTCAACAGGTACAGACGTCCCCTTGTAATTGACACTTTGCAGAGTTTTCCCATCTCTTTTCAGAACCAGCGTCTCAACCTGCTTCAGCTTCATGACTGTAGCAAGAGCCAGGCTTGCGTAAAGCTCTCCACTGTGGACAATAAGCAGCGGCAGGCGCCTCAGCATGCCATCCTGATCAGGGGCAAAATTTAAAAATCCTGAAGCAGTAACTCTCTTAGAAAGTGTCGGTAAATTGCACAGCACACCACTGCTCTCTGGAATTCCAGAGAGAATCTGCTCTTCTCCAGTGTGACTCTGCATAGATGCAATCCTGACTGGATGAAGAGTGCACTCTTCAGAGCTCTTTTCAAAACTGTTGAAATGAAATTTATTGCCAAGAACAAAGGGCGCTCTGGCAAATGTCTGGGAAAGAAGCAGGTCATTATCACATAATTCATCGGGAAGAGTCTCAACTGCAATCTTAAGCTGAGAGGCAGCTCCAATATTTTGCAGAAGCTGCCCCAGAGATGTTCTGTCTGGTTCAGCAAATACCAGGTCAAGACTTATGACAGAAGGCTTCAGAGCAGCAATTCTGTCAAACAGCCGGGCAACCTGGTATCTGGGCCAGGGCCACTGACCATACTGCCTCAGGCTCTTCTCATCAAGGTCAACAATTACAAGATTGCTGCTGGAGCAGTTATCTGGAAAATTTCTTAGAAGCAGATCATAGTTTTTCAGATCAACCGTCTGCATCAGAGTTGGCCTGAGTGCAAAAACAGCGATAAAAAAGAGGGTGGAGAGGAGCCCGAAAAGAAGAATTCGACGATCCCCAGGTCTGCTGGCTAAGATAAGAGTGCTGAAATTATGCATTATAAGCCTGCTCAATTCACTTTGCATGAACATCTGCGCTGTAGCGGTATCGCCAATGGGGCTATTTTATCACGACCTCAACCCTTCTGTTTTGTGGCTCTGTAACATTGTCCTCTGTCTTAATAAGCTGATTACCCTCACCGTGCGAGGTGACAGTGATATGTGCAGGAGATGCCCCATTGGCAACAAGTATATCATGCATCAATTGTGCCCGCTCAAGTGAGAGCTTGTAGTTGTACTCCATTGACCCGACAGTGTCAGTATGACCTGATATTACAATATCTGTAGAGCCTCTCTCCTGAATGCTCTTGATGATTTTCGGTATAATTGCCTGAGACTCACCTGTCAGATCGTTGGAATTTTGCATAAAATAGAGGATAAATTGTACTGGAGGTGGTGGTTGAGCTGCCAGGGCTTCAGCAAAGGTGGAGTTGATCTGCTCATCAGTAAGGACTCTTATCTCACTGGGAGGAGCCTTGCTGCCCCTTGCCTGTACAGACTGATTAGCTCCAGCCAGAACTCTCTCCCCACCTTCAGTTGAGACTACCACTTTTCCTACATTTCCCTCAACATCTGGAATTAATACTACAGTGCTCTTTGTGCCACAACCTGCTGAGAACAGAATAAGAGCTGAACTTATAAGTATGGTTATAACTCTCTTGATACTTGAATCAATCATATGATTAGTATTGAAGTGATCTGTCTGGTTCATAGTAACCTCCAAACTCCCTGCGCCTTAAGGGTAACGTTAGTTGAGATAAGCCCTGTCTGTCTGGATCTGCTTACAATTTTTTATATGAAAGTCTAGGGATACAAGCTGGTGGGTACCCCGTAGAGACGCAAGATCTTGCGTCTCTACATGCGTCTCTACAACTTTCATGCTTCGTTGTGCCTGTCAGGGCATGGTTGTTGTTATAGGGCAACCAATAAAAAAAAAGGATTACAGAGTAAAATGAGATTGATTACGTACCCTCCACCTTGACAAGGAACTTTGTTCCACGAGTACCTATTATTGCATCAGGAGTCTGAAATTTTACCGATTCAGGTGATTGGCGTCCTATTATGCCAGACAGATAGGAGGCAGTACCTTTCAATATACTTGCAATCATTGATAGCTTGCCTTGCTGAGGGGCAAAGAGATACTCATCAACTACTATCTCACTTTTTGACCCAAGGGATAGAACAGTATTATCCTCGAAAATAATTCCCACGGAACTCTTGTTGGCAGTACGTATCAGATCATTCTGATAAAATTGATCCCCTATATTCATGGGAATCACCTTTCCGTTACGGATGGCAACGACATCTCCAGTTACTGTTTTGATCTTTCCGATTGGAGATTCATCACCAATAGCAAGCCACGGCAACATAATCATCGTAATAAGCAAAAGGATTGACACTCTTTTCATAGCTTCCCCCTTTTTCGGATTTAACAATCAAGTTATTTGAAAAATGGAATTTCACCCAATGAGATCTTTTTTTCTCTTCCTGCTCAGAAACATACATGCAATTACCGCAGCTATTCCATACAGCAGAGAGTTCTCAACCACACCGGAACGATAGAACTCAACCCCAGAAGCTGCAAGTAAGCTCAGACAGACCAGCACTAAAATGTAGTCAAAGGGAGTCGTTTTTTGGTGTTCTATCTGGATTGGTTTTGTTTCTGATTGTGAACCAGCACTCTTTTTCGCCCCTTCAATAGCTACATTCGTGATTTTGACTCTATCTTCAGAATCAAATATAGACTCAAAAAGCACTCTATCTCCAATTTGAGGTCTTCTTGAACCTATCTCAACAACAGATATATGAAAAAACAGCTTCTGAGATCCGTCATCAGGTTTTATGAATCCAAATCCCTTCTGATCATTCCACTTGTAAATTTTGCCTTTCATAGATTCCCATTTCTGTTTACTCAATATTGAACTGGAACTACTGTGCAGCGGTCTATCAAATCCATATGGGAATTGTAAAGCTAAAAGAGGTTGAATAGATAAAAAAACGTCTGATCCTATAAAGTAGATCTCTCTTCTCTTGCGACGAAGGGAAAGGGTTGAGTTACCTCACCTTCTGCCTGCGGGAGATCACCCTTTTCCTATCTCTCATCCAGCACCTCCCGCACCTTGGCTGTCAGGTTATTCAAAGAGAATGGCTTCTGGATAAAATGGAGACCTTTGTCAATCACCCCCTCATGTGCTATTATATCCGTAGTGTAGCCAGACATGAAGAGATGCCTCAAGTGAGGGTACAAAGAGGTGAGCTTTTCCGCCAGATCCCGACCGTTCATCTCAGGCATGACAACGTCTGTCATGAGAAGATCTATTCTGCCTCTGTGCTCACCTGCCATGCGTAATGCCTGATCTGGTGTTGAGGCTGGCAGAACTCTGTAGCCGATGCGGTTCAACATCATGGCTGTCAGTTTAAGGATTGCTGGCTCGTCCTCCACCAGAAGGATGGTCTCATCGCCCCCTGTTGCCTGAGCTGTGGAGTGCTCATGCTGGTGTGATTCTGCACTCTCCATGTACCGTGGCAGGTGGATTTTGAAAATTGTCCCTCTGCCCGGCTGGCTGCATACTTTGATAAAGCCGTTGTTCTGTCTGACAATACCATACACTGTGGCAAGTCCAAGCCCTGTCCCTTTGCCCACCTCCTTTGTGGTGAAAAACGGTTCAAAAATCTTGCCAAGAGCCTCTTCATCCATACCGCAACCGTTATCTCCTACTGACAGCAATACGAATTGACCGGGGGTGCAACCATGGTTATTGGAGCAGTAGGCATCATCAACCGTGATATTGCACGTCTGGATAGTCACCTTGCCAACTCCTGATATGGCATCTCTGGCATTGACACAGAGATTGGCCAGAATCTGGTCGATCTGGGATGGGTCAAGCTTCACCTTCCATAAATCTGTCCCAGGGAGCCAGACAAGATCAAGATCTTCTCCGATCAGCCTCTGGAGCATCTTGAGCATCTCCTCCACAATCTGGTTCATCTCAAGGACTTTAGGGTCAATCGTCTGCTTACGGGCAAAGGTCAGAAGTTGACGGGTAAGATCGGCAGCGCGCCCTGCAGCTTTACAGATCTCATTAAGCTCTGAAAAGAGAGTGGAATAAGGGTCAATCTGAGTGAGCGCCATCTCACTATATCCCAGTATGACGCTTAGCATATTGTTGAAATCGTGAGCCACTCCGCCAGCCAGGCGGCCTATAGACTCCATCTTCTGAGCCTGCTGCAGCTGTGACTCTAAGGTAAGTCGCTGGGTAATATCTTCAAACATCTCTACCACTGCCGTCACTTTGCCTGAAGAGCTGACTACCGGAGAGGAGACAATACGAAAGTTTTGTACTACATCTGCCTGCCTGATAGTTGTTGTGGTCTCATGAACCATACCATCTTCAAATGTCTTACGGGCAGGACACTCCTGGCACACCTCTTTAAGGGAGGAGTCGTTGAAGGCGTAGTAGCATATGGGGTGCAAGAGAGGGTTAACTGACGGAAACCACCTACGCATCCTGTAGTTGATCTCAAGAATCTCCATGCTGCTGCTTATAAGAGCCACACCTATTTCTGTGTTGTCCAGAATGCTGCGCATCTTGGCTTCACTCTCTCTTAGAGCAGCTTCAATACGCCTGCGTTCTGACAGCTCCTTCTCAAGCTTGCTGGTACGTTCAATAACCAGAGCTGAAAGATGCTCTTTCTCAAGGCGCTGGAGTCGATTGGCAGCCCTGATCTTTGCCATGGCCCGAATCTGAGCCACCAGTTCAAACTCATCAAACGGCTTTGAGAGAAACCCCTCAGCTCCTGCCTCCAGAGCCCTGATACGGCTTGCACGGTCACTCCTCAGAGCAGTGATAAAAAGTACGGGAATAGCTTGAAGACGATCGTCACTCTTGAGTCTCATACACACCTCATAACCGTCCATACCAGGCATCACAATATCAAGAAGGATCACATCCGGCTCTTCTGATACTGCAAGCTCTATCCCGTTAATACCGTTCAGGGCACCAAGAAATCTGGCCTCTGGCAAGTGATCTGCCAGCACTGCTCTGAGCACGGTCAGGTTGTCTCTGTTGTCGTCAATTGCAAGTATCGTCAACTCTCTATTTGACATCAAGCACCTCGTTCACTCGCCTCATCATCAGCTCCGCATCAATTGGTTTGGAGATATAGCCATCAAAGCCATGGGAGAGGATCTTCTCTCTATCGCCTTTCATGGCGCTGGCAGTTACAGCAACCACAGGAATAGTGCGTAACCTCTCATCTTCCCTGATTAAGGTCAGGGCTTTGAAGCCATCCATTACCGGCAGATCAAGATCCATGAGGATAAGATCTGGCATCTGAAGACGTGCCTGCTCCACCCCCGCTATCCCATCTTCCGCCTCAATGGTTGAAAATCGATCCATGAGCAGAGCCCGCAAGGTCTGCATGTTGTCCTGGTTATCCTCAACCAGAAGGATGAGCGGCCGCTCCCGCTTTGGGGCAAGGAGATCTGATCGATCATGGGCAGCAGACAGCTCATTGAGCGAGGTACCAGGTGATGTATGTGGTTGGGGGAGCTGTTGTCGTTGCCCTTCTTGCAGATAACATTTATCTTCTCCTTGTGGAGAGCCAGCAGAGGGTGACAGAGAGACCATCTTTGCCACTGATGTCAGAAGCTCTGCTCTGCCGACATCCCCCTTTTGAATAAGCTGGTAGATATGGTTTCCTTTAAGAAAACTCAGCTCCTCACTGGTTACATGCTTGGCAGTCAGCATAAGCACAGGAAGTAAAGTGCCACTCTCAATACTTCGGATATTCTTGAGCACCTCAAATCCATCCATATCAGGCATCATGAGATCCAGAATAACTGCATCAGGCGGAGCTGCTTTGATCTGTGTCAGGGCATCATGGCCGTTTCGGGCAACTTTGACACTGTAGCCCTGCCCAGCAAGAATATCGCTCATTTGTATTACTACTGGTTCGCTGTCATCAACAAGCAGGATGGTTCGCCCCTTTGCTGCAACCGGAGTCTGACGGATGGCTGCAAATCCTGAAGGCTCTTCAGACTCCATAGATGAATCAGATTCCGGCTCAGGCAGATAT
>Ga0209800_10000989_pt1 | contig 34707 bp, 29 predicted proteins | sample Higcelweek8metaG_FD_187174 | JGI IMG/M metagenome (GOLD analysis project Ga0209800, IMG submission 187174) | Freshwater pond sediment microbial communities from the University of Edinburgh, under environmental carbon perturbations - High... | ecosystem: Environmental > Aquatic > Freshwater >...
AATTCTCAAGGTTCTGTAGGTATCATCCCTAAAGTTGTTGCTGATGGTGAAACTGTTGGTTACACTCCGGGTACACTTGATATCGCTAAACTTCATGAGATTACTCGTATCATGGACGTTAATGGTTGTGCTAAGCAATCTGCATGGTTATGTGATATTTTCCAAAGACAAGATTTCAGTGATGGTATCTTCGCTGCATACCCTGCTGGTGCTTTCGTTTATGGACAAGGCGAAAAGTCAAAAGAGGCTTCTGTTGCTTATGGCTTCCAAGAAATCTTCATTGACGGTTACTTATTATCTGTTAAGAAGTACTCTCAATTCAACACTGAGGTTACAACTGGTTTAACTCCTAACGTAGATTACTTCCGTAATTTTGGTCTAATCTATCCAATGGGTGAAACTAAGGATGCAAAAACTGCTCAAGCTTACAAGAACATTACTATCATGTATCAGCAGCCTCCTGTGGGCGGTACTGTTGGTAACGGTATTCGTGTATGGCAATTTGGTGGTGGATCTCCTAATCCAACAGATGGTACAATGACTAATCAAATCGCAATGATCACTTATCGTGGTACTCGCGTTTGTGCAGCAAATCAGTTTATCATTCTTCAAGGTAACTAATTTTTAATTACCTTTAATTAATCGGGTAGCGGCAACTTTATTGATTGTCGCTACCTATTTTAAACATTTAAAAACCATTTTATGGCTCGTTTAAAGGCAGTAGGCATACAAGATGCCAATTTTTCACAACAAAGTGAAGCACTACAATCAAGACAATACGAAGAATCTACAGCAGCGCTTAATGAAGCTCCCGTAGCTACCGGTAATACTTTTAAAATTTTCAAATTATCAGACACCAAAAAAAATGGTAAATACCACATGGAAGGTATTGATGATGTTTGGAATGAAAAGAAGGGTAGAATGGAGAGAATTAGACTTTTGAGAGGCTATCCAAGCATTTGGGTTGAGGATCAAAAAGGTTTAGAAAAATCATTCGTAGAGCAAAATAGAAGAAGTCTAATCTTTGATAGAAGGGTTTTAAGGGTTGCAGAATATGATGTAGAAGCTCTTGAGTTTTTAAATCTTTGTAATGCTAACCTAGATAATCCAAATAGAAAAGGAACTAGAAAAGTAACATTTTTCCAATGGAATCCTCAGAGAACAGCAGAGCTTGAACGCGCTAAGAGAGTTGCTAAAGTTGAAGCTATTAAGTACGCTTCCCTAGCTTCTGACGAGGAAATGCGTAAGCACTGTAATTATCTTGGAATTTCATTTGTAGATGAATTAGGTATGCCTAAATCATTGGAAGCATTAAGAAACGACTATGAGCTTTACGCTGAGGCACAACCTAATAAGTTTATGCAAAGCGCTGGCTCTAAAGAAGTTGAAATAGCTTACATTGTTAAAAAGGCATTAATTGACAATAAAATAGATACTACTACTAAGAAAGGATCTGCTTATTGGTCAGGTGATGGTGGTTTTATTTGCAAGATACCTTCAGATAAAAAGCCACAAAATTACTTGGTTGAATTTGCAATGTTCCCTCAAGATGAAAGTAGGGCATTTTTAGAGCAATTAAAGAAGCTAGTTTAATACTTTCCCCCCAAATATAAGAAGCCCTCGTAACCTAAAAATTACGGGGCTTTTTTATTACTTTTTCGTATATTTGTTGTATAACTTATTTCAATGAATGTTAATGATGTATATCGTATTTGCCAGTATGCGGTTAATAAGGCGCAGAACGGCTATTTGACTCCAGCAGAGTTTAATCTGACTATAAATCAAGCGCAGATTTCATATCAAGACTATTTATTAGGTGAATTTCAACAATATCAATACGGAAGGCCTCAAGCTAGAATTAATTATAGTCAAAATGAAAACACTAGGCAAAGGTTAACCCCTTTGATTGCAGAATCTACTTTGACTATAAATAGCGGAACTGGAGTTGCTCCAGCACCAGCTGATTTTTTGCAAGTTGATGCTATGTGGAAGTCTGATGGTTTGCATAGAATAAGATTTGTTTCTCAAGATAAATTGTATTCTTATTACAATAGCCAAATTGATCCAATTGCGGACAACCCGATATACTTGCTAGAAGATAATCAATTTCAGTTTTATCCTAAAACATTAGGTACCGCAGTTTTGTCTTATGTGAAATCTGCTCCAGCTATTGTTTGGGGTTATACTACTGTTAGTGGTAGACCAGTTTATAATGCCGGAACAAGTGTTCAACCCGTTTGGGCTGAAATAGATATTCTTGAAATTATTACTCGTGCATTAAAGTTAATTGGATTAAATTTACAAGACGGAGCGGTTATGCAATATGCTAATCAAATAAACCAAACTGGACAATAATGACTAGGTATCAATTAATAGAAAGAATATTAAGGCAAATATACAACGGTCAGCCTTCTGATGATTCTAATATCACATACGGATTAGTTAATCAGTGGCTAAATGATGCTATTGGAGCAGCAGCTAAAAAGAATTACACAGACAACATTCAATTGGATGGTGTGTCTTATATAAATAATTCATTTTATACTACCTTTAAGAATTTAGATATATATGCTGAAACGGTAGACAACGTTACTTATAGGGTTGACTTGCCATCTATACCTGTTGCGCTAGGGAGAAATGAAGGGGTTGCTACATTACAGTTTGTTGGAGATAAAAAAACTTCACAAACAGCAATACCTTTAAGTATGAATCAGGTAGCTTATCAAGAGCTATTAAGGCCTATTCAAAATAAAATAGCCTACTGGATTGAAGGTAAAAATATTTATGTAAAAAGTTCAATACCTTTAACATCATATAAGGCAACTTTAAGAATGGTTAGTGGAGGTGATTCAACAGATTTGGATTCAACATTAATTATTCCTGATGATTATATGCCAGTAGTAGTAGAATATATTAAAGGTCAATTAGTTTTTGAAAAGTCAAGGCCTATAGACCAAAGTAATGATGGAGTAGATAATAATAACTAAAAATAACAACCAATGAAACCAATTAGAGATTTCGTTTTAGTGAAACCATTTATGGCTGATGAGATTACAGAAGGCGGATTATTTATCCCTGAAGGATTTAGGGAAAGAAGTAGCAAAGCAAAAGTAATTTCTGTAGGTCGTGGAACTGCTAAAGTAAAAATGGAAGCCAAAAAAGATGATTGCATTTTTCATATTAAGGGAGCAGGGGAGCCTGTTGTTGTAAATAATGAATTGCATTTTTTGATTCGTCATAACGATATATTAGCTTATTTTTCAAATAATTAAAAATGTCCCAAGTAAGAAATTACATAACATTAGATTCAGTTATCAATGATTACATTGATGAAAGTGAACAGTCAGTACACAAATATGCTAAATTATATAATATAGCTGTTAGAGGAATGGAAAAGCTAGGGCTTGACTTTTTTTATAAAATAAGAACAGTTAAGGTTCCAGTTGACACAACTAACTATACTGCACAATTACCTAATGATTATATAAGCTATACTAAAATAGGTGTATTAAACTCAGTTGGGGAAATTATTCCTTTAAAGTTTAATAGTAAAATGACATTTTACGGAGATCAACAGCCAAATAGATTGGCTTTGACTCAAGATGATACTTTAGCAACATGGTATCAGACAGACTTGCCGTTATGGTTTAATTACTGGGACGGATATGGTTTTCAAAATATTTATGGATTACCAAGTGGTTCTCCATTTGTAGGTCAATTTAACATTGATGATTCAAATGGTGTTGTTCTTTTAAATCAATATTTTTATTATTCTTACTTAATGATAGAATATCTATCTAGCGGTAATCCAGAAGAAACATTTTCAATACCTATTCAATTTAGAGAGGCATTGCTTGCATGGATTTCTTGGAGAGATATAGCATCTATGCCATCTACTAGAAGAGGTAATTTAGGCGATAAGAGAGATAGAAAGCAGGAATTTTATAATCAAAGAAGAATAGCTAACGCTCAATTTAAGCCTTTATACTTAATGCAAGGATATGAATTGAATTTAGATACACAAAGAATGACTGTTAAGGCATAAGATATGATAATAAATACTCCTTTTAGTGGTAAATTAAACCTAGATGATGCAGAATACAGAGTTAGTAATAATGATTATGTAGACGCATTAAACGTCACAAAAGACGCGCAAGGTCGTGGGCAAGATAAAGTAGTTTCTAATATTTTAGGAAACACTTTGATAAGCTATAGTTTGCCTAGTGGGGTAAGTAAGGTTATTGGATTTTATGGAGATAAGGTAAGGAATAGGGCTTATTATTTTATTTGGAATAGTGATGGTTTTCATACCATTGCTTATTATGACCTAAATACACAGACTATTACAACCGTTCTTCAAAGCAAGACAAATAGTAATGGTGTTGATATTTTAAATTTCAACCCTTCTTACAAAGTTTTATCAGTTAATATATTTTACAGAGATTTAGAAGGTGACTTGTTATTTTTTAATGATGGGTATAATCCTCCTAGAGTATTGAATGTAAACAATTTGTATGGTACAGATTGGGTAGCGGATTATTTGCTAGTTGCAAAAGCGCCTCCAGTTATGCCTCCTCAAGTTACTTATGAGAATGATACTACAATTACTATTAATAATTTAAGAAACAAATTATTTCAGTTTTGTTACAGATATGTTTACGATAATAATGAAAAGTCTGTATGGAGTTCAAAGAGCATTGTACCTTTGCCTCAGCAACCTACTTTGCAATTAACTGAAAATGATTATTACAATAATTCAAGAATTGCTATTAACTTTTCAACAGGAAGTCCTAATGTTAAAGCTATTGAAGTTGCTTTTAGAGAAACATTTAGTAGTGGGACAAGTGATTGGTACCTAATAAAGTCTTTTGATAAAGACGCTCTTGGAATAGATCATAATGATATTTATTATTTCAGGTTTTATAATGACTCTATATATACTCAAATTGATGTTATAGAAGCAGATCAGTTGCAAGATTGGGTTCCACAAAGAGCCAATGCGGCAGAACTTGCAAATGGTAACGTATTATTATATGCAGGTATTTTAGAAGGGTATGATAAAACAGAGGTTAACTTAGAAGCAACTACATATTCTACTGCATCAAGTTATGATTATGACCAATGTGGTATATCTTTCTTTGCATCAGTAAATGGTAATGATAGTGGTGCAGGTGCTACAATGGAAATATATCTATATGGTACAGGTACAAATGATGTAAATGGGTATGTTACTGAATTGAATAATGCGGCAGGTACCTATTTTATTAATTCGTTTAGCTCAAGCGGTACAGATTTAAGTACATCTTATGCCACTACAGGACTTACTACTAATTATTTAGTAAGCGACATATTATCTGGCATATCTGCTGCTATGGTTTTAGAAGGGTATACCCAAGTTTCATTAGTTGGCAATAAGTTAACTATGTCTTATGCAGGAGGATTTGTATTGACATCAACAGCTTTTGCTACCATACCTGCACTAGATAATGACAATACAAGATTTGCAAATGTGTGGAATGGTGGTTACCAATATGGTATTCAATACTTTGATGCACAAGGTAGAACTATAGGTACACAAACATCACAAAGTGCCGTAATTAATACTCCATCAAGAGTTCTTACAGATGATTTCCCATTAGTTAATTTATCTATTTTAAATAGGCCTCCATTATATGCTTCTTATTATCAGATTGTTAGATCTAATAATACAACTTACAATAAACGTCTTTGTTGGGTAAGTGATTCGGCTTACACTTCATTACCTGATGGTATAGATAATACAAAATTTCTTTACATAGGTATTGGTAATATCCAAGAATATAATGATCAAATTAGTTCAACCCAAAATGTTGTTTCTTACAATTACACAGAAGGTGATAGAATTAAATTTATAAGGAGATATGATGTTGCTGGTAATCCTCAAAATATTACAAGTCAATTTGACTATGAAATCGTTGGTACGCTTTCTACTATTGAGTATACTACAACAGCTAACAATAATACTAATACAGCAGTTGGCAATTTTCTAAAATTAAGATACCCAACTAATGATATTGATGGTACATTTCAGTTCCCCGGAACTGAAGATTGGCAGCATTATGAAATATTGTTGTATAATTATATAAACAATGCTTCTTCAACTCAAAGATTTTTCTATGAGTTTGGTAAGCAATACGGTATTGGTGATGTAGGTTTACCAACAAGGTATCATTTTGGTTTAACAAAACTTCCTAACGGAGGAACAACTCTTGCTATTAATAATGGTGACTTGTTCTATAGATTGAGAAAAGTTCCTTATAGCGATAAATATGAATATACATCTGGGGTATTTAATATTGGAGTTTCTGGTGCTAATGTATCAAGAAGTGTGTCATTCCCAATAACCGTAGATACGACTATTGATAATGCTTCATATAGAATACAAACACAACCAAATGTTGATGTTAATTTGTCTAGTACAAGTTTTTATCCAGTTTGGGCTAGTACTGGTTATTTTTTCTATAATAAATCTACAACTTTACAGCAACCTGTTTCTATAAAAGGAACATTTAATATGGCATCAGATGGGACATCCCAATTTTCTGTCTATGCTCTTATTTGTACGAATTTAGTTCCATTAGCGCCTAAGTTTACTATTTCATTGCTTCCAATTGAAGTAAACGATATAAAACAAAACGTAGATACTACATTTACTATTGATAAGCAAATCACTGTTCCTCAAACAGGTAAAGTGTATATTGTAGCTAAATCTACAAATGATGCAGTTGGATCTAATAGTATATTTGTTCAACCAATGACATTTGAGTTTCAGGTTTTAAAAGGATCTGAAATTGAAATTATAGAAAGTAGCTTTAATGATACATATAATTTAATTACAAATAGTAACGGCAGACCGTCTGTGATAGATGAAAATGCTGGGAAAACATATTTCCCTACATTAATTAGATTTGGTCAGGCATATCAATCAAATACCAATCTTAATGCTACAAATAGATTCATTTATGAAGATTTTGATGAATATGATAGGTCTTTTGGGGATGTATTGAGATTGCATGTAAGAGATAGGTATTTGAAGGTTTATCAAAACTTTAAGGTTGGTAATGTGCCTATTTTAACTCAGATTGTAAAAGATGTAACTGGTAACCCATTACAAGCTAATAGCAATCAGTTAATTAATAAAATTCAGTATTATGCCGGTGATTATGGAATTGGCGATGCTGCTACAAGTCTTGCATGGAATAACTATGCGGATTACTTTGTAGACAATTTTAGAGGGGTAGTGTGTAGATTGGCTCAAGATGGTATAACTCCTATTAGTATTACTAATAAGACAAACGCTTTCTTTGTAGCAACATTAGCTGCTTATAGACAGGACTTGAATAACGGTGTGCCTGCAACAGGCGCAGTGTATTCTGGTAATCCATGTATATATGGTGTATTTGATGCTAATACTAACAAGTATATTATAGCAATGGAGGAAATTAATAGGTATCTGCCTCCTTCTACAACTACTACAACGTCTGGTCCTACAACAACAACAACAACAACAACAACGACTAGTACAACTACAACTACTACCATTGCACCATAATAAAATTAAGTTAAATGTCAAATACATTATATTTTCATCAAGATCCATTTACCATAGTTTTTTCAGAGCCTGACAATGCTTTTGAGTCATTTTACTCGTATCACCCTGAATTTATGGGTGAGGTGAATACCACTATGTTTACGTTTAAAAATGGTGGAATCTGGAAGCATGGAACGAGTCCTTATTGTAATTTCTATGGTACTCAATATAATGCATCCATTACCCCGGTATTTAACTCAAATTCATTAGACAAAAAGACTTGGGTTTCTGTTATGGAAACAGGTAACACAGTATGGGCTTGCCCGGATATATATACCCAAATGGAGAGTGCAGGGGCCAGACAGGATAGTGAGCTTTTAGCAACAGATTTTGAAAATTTAGAATCTGAATACCATGCATCATTTTTAAGGGATGCAAATAGCCCCGGAGGACTTATTGAGGGGGATAGCCTAAAGGGCAATTATATTGTTATAAAATTTGAGAAAGCAAGTGCAAATTCTTTCGTATATTTGAACAGCGCAACGACTAAATATATTAATTCGCCATTAAATAATAGGTAATGATTATTAGGGAAAATGACAATATAGTTGATAATTTAGAAGCAGCTATAATGGAATGTCCTGATGAATTAATAGATGCACCGCTAGTTCATAAGTTTACGGATGGTATGTATATTAGAGAAATATTTATGCCAGCTGGATCTTTATGGACAAGTAAAATACATAAAACGGAACATCCGTATGTTGTATCTTATGGTAAAGCGGCTGTTTCAATTGATGCGCAAGAATGGTATGAAATAACTGCTCCTTATACTGGAATTACAAAGCCCGGAACAAGGAGGATTTTATTCATAATTGAAGATTGTATTTGGACTACATTTCACAGAATAGATGGAATGAAATCTGATTACAATGATTTGAGTGAAGAGGAAAAGGTGAAGATAGTTGAAAAGATAGAAGATAAGATATTAGAGCCACATATAAATCTTATAACAGGCACTGATATTGGAAAAGAATATAGAAAAATATTGAGTAATACTAAAAATTTAGAATTATGAGTTTTGCAGCATTAGGAGTTGCTGGTACAATTGCAGCAGTAGGTACAGCTGGATCCCTTACTATGGGTGGTATTCAAATGGCAAATGCAAATAAGCAACAAAAAAGAGCGCAAGCTGAACTTGAAAGACAGGCCGCAAATAGTCCATTAAGGAAAGAAAGTAAATCATTAAATGATTACTATCAACAAGCTTTAAATAGATACCAAGAAAGCCCTTATCAATCAGCAGCGTATCAGCAAGCTATGCAAAATGCTAGAAGAACAACAGCTTCTGGTATAAGTGCTTTGCAAGATAGAAGGTCTGCAATTGGAGGTATATCTAGGCTTGGTGGATTAGAAAGCCGCGCTTCTCAAGGTGCAGTTGCTCAAGGAGAACAAATGCAAGCTCAAAGATTTTCTGAATTAGGAAGAGCGACTCAAATGAAAAAAGCAAATGAAGATGAATTATTTGATATTAATGTAATGACTCCTTATCAACGTAAGCTTCAATTAGAACAAATGAAAGGAGCTGCTGCTGGTGAAAGATATAATGCTGGTATGCAAATGGTAGGGCAAGGTTTAAGCAATGCTCTTTCTTATGCTACATATATGGATAATCCAGTAAAACCTCAAAGTGTTAATCAGCAAAGAGATCTAAGTCAAGTTATGGCAGATGTTCATTCTGCTGGTAAACTAAATCAATCTTACGTTCCTTTTAATAGTAGAAGAATAAATACCGGACGTAACGTACCTCTTGTAAACGCAAAATTAAGAAATACAAATGGCTAGTACAGGATTATTGGGTGTAAACCCGTATAGAGGAGGAAATGTAGCAATAGATTTTACATCTAAGCCACTTCAGTTAGCTATTAACTTAAAGCAAAAAGAACAGGCTAAAGCTGAAGCTGTAGACAAGTATTTTAAGGATTACGAAAAATCTTTAAATCCAGCTGGTTTAAGCAAAGCTGAAGTTGATATGTTTGCTAAAAAATTGAAAGAAGTTCAAGAGTTTGGTATTAAGAATAAACAAGCAATCACTAACCCTTCAAAATATGGATATGACGCTCAGTCAACATTAATGGCTGGGTTTAAAGATTTGCAGGGGTATATTGAACAAGGAAAGCAAGCTACCGCTGAAAGAAAAGCATTTAAAGATTATGTTAATCAGGCAATTAAATCTGGTAAACATGTTTCTGATAATTATTTAGATATATTAAATAAAGCGATGTTGCCTGTAGGCGCTGGTTATACACCACCGGACATGACGCAGGTAAATATATATGATCCACATGATGATTTAGTATTTTCAGATAAAACATGGAAAGGAATAGATTTGCCGGGTAGAATTGAAGTTCAAGAGCAAGTTCTTAATGGCAAACCAACTGGTCGTGTTAAGGAAGTTAAAGTTGAATCAATAACTCCAGATGTTGTTAGAGCATACGATCAAAGAGCAAGAAGTTATTTCAGAGATAATTTAGGTACACAAGAACAATATAATAATTTAATTAAAGACAAGGATTTTGTTAATCAATTGAATCCTACTTATAAAAAATATTTTGGTACAGATATAAAAAATCCAGCAGATTTAGCAGTTGCTTTTGGTATAGCTACTAAACAACCAAAAAGAGAAGATAAAACTGGATATGATTTTACAAAAGAATGGTATTTTACTGAAGGCCAAAAAAGGCAAGACATAAGATCTGCTTTAAATAGAGCTGCTTTTAATACAGGATCAAGTCCAGATGATGCAAATCTTTTTGATGCAATACCAGATATTGGAACTGTTTCAGGAAATACTTATATTAAAGATGGTAAAGCTTTTGATAAAAATGGAAACGCTTTTAGTGGTAAAATAGTAATACAAAAACAAAATTTACCAGCAGAAATATTTAGTATTATACCACTTGCGAAAAATGTAACGGATTTTGATGTTACATTTGAAGATGGGGTTCCTGTTAAATTTGTAAATAAAAAAACAGGTGTTATTGATAGAAGAGCTATGTATAATTATCAATTGAAATCTAATACAGAGCCGGGGAAAGGAGATCAACCTATTTTTGATCCTAAACTTAACCCGAAACCTAAACCGGGAGGTAAAGGTAAATCAGGAATTACTTGGGTAGAATAAAAAATAAAATTATTTAATAATGCCAGATAAATTTGAACAATATTATAAGTATTTAAAAGCTAATGGGGCTGATGTAGCTCCTGATTTTAATTCATTTAAGAATACATTATCTGATTCCAACAAAGCTTCTAAGTATTATTCATATTTAAAAGAGAATCAATTTGATGTACCGGAAACTTTTGATTCGTTTGCAAATACATTTGGTTTAAAAAAAAAAGCTGGCGATTTACTATCTTCGGGTATACCATCACGATTACCGAACGAGCCTAATTTTTTACAGCAAGGCCAAAAAGTGGCTTCGGGAGAGATTTTTACCGATATTAGTAAATCTGTTCCGAAAACAACACTGAAAGATGCTGCAATAAAAGATAAGCAAAATAACAATAGCTACTTAGGTGCCATGTGGAATAACGTGGTAGCAAGTGCAGAAAGATTGGCAGGTGGTGCAGCTAGGTTAGCTCAAAAATTTGATACTAGCCCTGTTTCAATGATACAAGAAACTGTAGATAAAGCAGCTTCTAGTGTTACTGGTATTAATTACGAAGCGCAAAGAGAGAAAGAAATAGCAGATAAAGTTAAGAGTTTTATTGGTAAAGCTAGAACATCTTCATCTTCAAGAGAATACGAACAAGGTTTAGCCGAAGGATTTGATATTACAAATGGTATAGGATTAGATGATTTAAAAGGTCTTGGCGCTGTATTACCATCAATGCTTACAGATATGGCGATTGCTGCCCCTACGGGAGGAGCAACTTTTGCTATACAAGGATATGATGATGCATTGTCTACACTAGATAATATTCCAGAAGCTAAATACATGAGCGAAACAACTAGAACTGCATTTGGTTTTGGTGGCGCTATTGTAGCCGGTGTTTTAGAAAAACTTGGTATGGATAACATACTTAAAAGTGGTACAGTTACTAAGTATGTTACATCTAAAATATTAAAAGAAACAGCAGGTGAGTTAGCTAAAAAAGGAGTAAAAGTTACAGCAGAGCAATTTGAAAAAGCTGTTGCTAATAAGGCTACTCAAATGCTTACAAAAACAGCATTAAAAAACACTGTAAAAGCTGGTGCAAAATCTGCATTATCTGAAGGCGCTACTGAAGCTACTCAGGAAGGTGCTATGGATTTAATTAAATTAGCTGCAAATCAATTAGAAGGTAGTGAAATATTTGACGAAAAAGATTTAAAAAATACAGCAGCATCTAGGTATTTAAACGCTGCTGCAATGGGTGGTATTTTTGGTGGCACATTAGGATCTATTGGCTCAAGAACAAAAAATGTTCAGCAGCATATAGAAGATGAAGTAAAGAATGCTAAAACTCAAGAAGATATAGCTGCTATTATTGATGATATAAATGAAAATCTTAAAGATGGTACTATATCTGAAAATGATGCAGAAGTTTTTAAATCAATGGTTGATAAAGATATAAGTAAGCCAAGTACTTTAGAAATTCAAAATGAAAAAGAAACAAAGCTTTCAGATATAGATGAATTTATAAATTCATTAGATAGAAATGATAGATTATATAATGATAAATTAAATGAATTAAATAAAGAGAAAAATCAAATAATTTCTTTTTATGATGATTTATCAAAAAAATCTCAAAAAGATGAAGAAACGTCTTTTGATGACGGTAAGGTACCTACAGAAGAAGAGATGATTACAGAAGAGGTGACTCCTACAGGTGTTAAGATAGGTGATGCTGTTCAATGGACATCTCAAGGAGCAGACCAATTTGCTGAACCTAGAAAAATAAAATCTATATCTGAAGATGGTGAATATGCTTTTATAGAAGGCAGTGATACTGGTATTCCAGTTAAAGAGCTTTCTGTTACAGAATTAACTCCTACAGAAGTTAAAGTAACAGAAGAAGGTGGTGTTGGTGCAGAGGGAGAGGTGGAAATAAAGAATGAAGGAAAAGCAGACGCACCAACAAAAGAAAGTGTTACAGAAAGGCTTAATATCAATAATCCGTTTTATAAAAAAGTAGAAGATGCTTTAGTTAAATTAGGGTTAATAGAAAAATATAATCCCGAAACAGGAACAGGAGATGTAGTTGGTGGGTATGCTCAACCAACAAGCGATGGTGGTTTTAGTGTAGGTAAAATGCTTTTTAGTAAAGATGGTTCTATATCATATTTTGATGGCGATGTAAAAGTTTCTTTTGATAAAAACGGTAATGTTATTTCCGAAAATACAAAAGAAGCTAAACAAGAAGCAGTTAGGTTAAAAATTGAAGGCACAAAAGAATTTATTGCTAGTCTTGAAAAAACAAGAGATAGCGAAAGTTTTAAGTATAAAGAAGTAACCGAAACAGATATATTAGGAAATAAGAAAAAAGTAAAAAGATTAAAAACAGAGCAAGAGCTAAAAGAAAGCGCAGACAAAATAAATGCTGCTATTGATAAGGCGAAAGCAGAACTTTCTAATTTAGAACAATCCCCCAAAGAAACACCCAAAGCAGGAGTTAAACCAACTGAAGTAAAAGAAGAGGTTAAAATAGAAGAACCTGTATCAACACAAAAAGTTAAAATACCGGGTACCAAACAATCTAAACCTATTCCACTATCAGATTTTACTTTAGGAAAGGAAGGCGAAAGATCATTTACAAAAAGAGTAAAGAAAGATGAAGGAGGAGTAAGTGGTGTAGAACCATTGAATCAATTTAAACTAAACCAAGGAATGGATTCTTATGGTAATCCATATCCTAGAGTTCATGTTATATTAGATGATGCAGATGCTGAAAAGTATCAAGCATTTTTTTCAGCTGGCGGTAAAAAAGTTGCTAAAAATCCTGAATTTAGAGATGAGATAAATAAAATCGCTAAGGCAAACAGAAGTAAGACAGATGAGGTTGTATTAGATTTTAGAAATTCAGAAATTGATGCATTAACAAAAAAATCAGCAGTTAAGCCAACTGAAGAAAAGCCTACAGAAGTTAAAGTAACTGAAAAAGTTGAACCAACTGAAGAGGATATTGATTTTGGTACAGCATTTAAAATGCAAGATGCTACTGCTGAATCTACTGTAGGCAAGAATAAAGATAATTGGGGTGAATCCCAAGTATGGAGAGAGAGAATAGAGAACGCGGGTGATATACTAAGAGAGTTATCTTCTAGGGGGCAAAATCCAGATGCAGGGTATATACTTGAAAAAGTTGAAAAATTAAAAGACTGGATAGATAGAAATAAAAGATATCCATCTCAAAAAATACCTAATGAAATAAAAACTATTGAAGATTTTAAAAATAGTAATTTAAAAAATACTAATGCTTTAGATAGTTACGATTATCTTAATAAATTTCATTCAGATATTTTAAATAAAATAAGAAATGAATATGAAGAAATTAATACATATACAAAAGAGCAAAGATTAGCAAGAGATTTGGTTCTTGATTTAATAAATAATAATATTGAAGGATTAGAATCAAAATTAAATGATATTGAAAATATTGCTAATAAAGTAAGAAGTGAAGGGAAATTAGAAATAGTTAAAGATGTTAAATTAGGTACTAAAACAAAAGTTAAGACAACTGAAGTAAAAGCTGAAGATAAATCTCCTGTTTCAATACCAGAAGAAGTTTTTAACCCTATTATTAATAAGATTAAAAAAGGGATAGAGAAACTTTCTACAACAGCTAAAGTAAGTGTATTAAAAGATAAAAACTTTTCTAAAGCACTTGATGAAGCCATTAAGAATGGTAAAGTTAATTTACAATCTTGGGGTGGATTTGAGAAAAAAGGTTTTGAAGAATCACCGCAATGGCAAAAATTAATTGATGATGGTACTGTAAAATTAAACTTTGATCTAAAAGGGTTGGAAGGAAAGCCTGTAGTGGTAATTAACCCTGATAATATGCTCACCGGAGCAGTTGTTACTAAGAATGGCAAACCAATCATAGATGGTAATGGTGGAATTAACTTTGTTACTAAATTTGGTGATGTTTGGGCATCTTCTGATAATGCTACAGCAAATACATTAGCAAGATACATAAACGAAGCAAGATCAAAAGACATAGCTGCTGGTGGTGATGGTACAGTTCATGTTGTTGTTACAAAAGGTGATTTGTCAAAATCTTTGACATCTCATACTGGTGCTAAAGCTGCAATGAAAGTATTAGAGCATTTAGTTGATAAAAAATATGTTTCATTATCTGATTTTAGAAAAGCATTAACTGATGTAGGTAAAAAATATAATATTGATCTTGATGGTAGATTGGATGCTAAATCAATACATGATGATATTGCCAAAAAGTTTTTTGGTGTAAATGACTCAACTTTTTCAAAAAGAGGATTTTTTGTTCAAGATGTTATTGACCATTTAGCTAAAAATAGCCAAAGTGCTAAAGAGAATATTGGCAAAATAAGAACAATGCTTAATACAGAAGCATTACCAAAATCTACAGAAAGAAAAACAGGAGAAATTAGCTTTGCAAAAGAAGGTATAATAGATGCTATTGGACATTTGCTGTCAGATAATATGACAGTTGGAGTAAAAAATAGTGAAGCTTATGCTACTATTGAAATAAAGCATCCTGTAGAAGTATTCAATTTAAATAAAGAAGAAGGTGGTCATGAAAGTTATCCTTTCCATTTAAGACAAATAGATGAAAGTGGCAATAAAGTTAAACCTATATTGAATGTTCTTGGAAAAGCGCAACATGTTACGGATGTACTAAATGATGCAAATAATCAAAAAGTTGATAAGAAAGGTGGTGCTGGTAAATTCGGTAGCAATCAGATTGGTATGGCAAAAGGGTTTGTTAAACCGGCATCCGAGCATCCTTCAGGGGTAAATCTGATGACTGATGCTACAGGAAAAATTTATGGTTTTGAGCAAAATGGTAAAATTGTATTAAACGCTGACTTAATGAATGGTAATACACCATTCCATGAAGCAGGACATTTATGGTTAAATTGGGCAAAAGAAAATAGATCTGATTTGCATGATGCAGGTATAAGAAAGGTAGAAAACTCTAAATACCTACAAGATGTTAAAAATAACAAGGTTTATCAAGAAAATGCAGCTAAATTACCTAAAGGCGAAAGAGAAGCTTATTTTAAAGAAGAAGCTCTTGCAAAAGCTATTGGTGATAACGGTGAAAGATTTGTAAATGAGGCTCAAAAATCTGATTTTAGAAAGTGGGTTAAGAATTTATGGGAAACTATTGCTACTCATTTTGGCCTTAGAGGTATGACTGCTGATGAAGTATCAAACTTGACATTGGATGAGTTTTCTAAAAAAGTGGTTGCCGATATTGTAAGTGATCAAAAAGGCGAAAAAGAAGCCCAAAAAGAAAAAACCACAGAAGAAGTCTATAAAGACTTGACCAGAATTGAGAAAAGACAAATAATAAATAGTAAATTTGACGAATTAATAAAAGAACTTAAAATAGAGAAAATATGTCCAACCTAAAATCATTATTAAGCCCGGCAATGAAAAAGGGCATGCAAGATGCAGTATATATAGAGCTGTATCAATCTAATTTATGGAAGAGCTTGGCTAATCAATTGCAAAAGTTAGGCTTATTTGGTAGTCAGAAGTACTTCTTAGCTGAAAGCGCTGAGGAACTAGAACATTACCAAATGCATGTTGAATTCATGAATGACATGGGCGATTGTGCTGAACTACCAAAAATTGATGCAGTTACGGATAAGGTTACAGATATTGGAGATGCCTTAGAAATTGGCTATAATACCGAATTGGACGTATATAATCAATATAAAGAATTTTATGAGAAAGCAGAAGATGAAGATGTTTCTGTTGCTCAATACATTTTACAATTCATTGAAATTCAGAGAAAGGCAGTAGGCCATTATGGTGATTTACTTGCTAAATATAAAATAGCAGAGCAAACTAAAGAAATCCTTGAATTTGATGAACATATATCTGACTTATAATGGCACAAAACCCTTGTAAATATATTATTGAAATTAAGCCCGGAGAGTTCAAAGAAATGACCGAACCGGAGCTTAAAAGCTATCTTTTAACTCAAGATTTATCTAATTTAAAAACTATCCAAAATGCCATACAAGAGCGAAGCGCAGAGGAAAAAGTTTCACGTCCTAGAGGCGCAGGGAAAAATATCACCGAAAGTAGTGAAGGAATACGATCAATCCAGCAAAGGGTTGAAGCTACCGAAGAAGCTCAAAGTAATGAAGAAGCCATAAGAGGCATTACTAAAGCTGAAATTAATCAAAGGAGATTAGAAAATGGATTGCCTCCGATAAAAATTAAGGGGGGGACTGATGCAGAAAGAAGGCAAAGAGCAGCTGAAGCATGGGCAAAAGGTTATGACATTGATTCTTTGATTGAAAAAATGGAACAAGGGATAGGTACGGATGAAGATGAATCTGAGATATTGAAAATTTATGCAGCTACATTAGATAAGGCATTGGTTGAAGATCCATTCAATAAAAAAATACAAAGGGATTTAGCTAGATTTACAGAAGCTAAATTGATTTCTGCCGCTACTATGGGTAGGGATTTTAGAGCTTTACAAGGTACTGCCTATGCACCATTAGAGCAATTACAAACACTTAGTGATTATGTTACAGTAGTAAGAGATGCTAATGGTGTAGATGAATTGACAGATAACCAAATGAAAAAGGTTATTGAGGATTATGAGAAAATACAAAAAGAAGTTGAAAAGTTAAAAAAAGAAAAGGAAGAGTTAGAAGATTTAAATGCAAAGATGTTAGCCGAACAAGAAATGGCTAAGATTAATACTGAAGTAAAAAAAGAAAAGAAAGAAAAGGCTCCTAAAAAAGACTATAAAAAAGAAAGGGAAGATATACTTGAAAGCATAAAAGAAAAATGGAATAGGGCATCAAAAGGTGCTGGCGGATTAACAGCAGTTCCATTTCCATTTTCTGCTCAATTAGTTGCCATAGCTCCTGATGTAGCAAGATTAGTTAAAGTTTATGCTGAAGATGGAGTTAGTAAATTAGATGACGCTGTTAATAAAGCTTATGATTTATTAAAAGATCAAATTGAAGGGATTACAAAAAAAGATATTGTAGATATAATTGCTGGTAAATACAAGGAGAAAAAAAATCAAGCTTTAAATGAAGCCAAAGCAAATCTAGCAAATATAAATAAGGAAGCTAAATTGGCTTCTGCAATATATGATTTAAAGTATGGTCCAAAGGTAGAATTATCAGAAAAGCAGCAGATTCAAAAAAATGCAGAAATATCTGCAAAAGAAAAAGAGCTTAGAGAATTAAGAAAAGAATCTGGTTATTATGATGAATCTAAGTTAAAATCATTGATTGCTAGAAATGAGGCAAAAGCTGCTGAAATAGAAAGAAAAATTAAAAACAAAGAATTTGAGCCTACTGAAAGACCTGAATCATTTATAGAAAATCCTGAACTAAAAAAGAAATACCCTTATTCTTATAACAAATACTTAGACGGATTAAATAAACTTGATGAAATGAAGCATGCATTTTTAATGGCTTCAGAAAAGGATAGAATAGAAAAAGAAGGTAAGCTTGGTAAAATTAAGCAATTAGGTAAAGAGTTTTTAAATACTGTTATGGCTTTAAAGTCTGGTATAGATAACTCTGTTGTATTTGTTCAAAATGCCTCTGTTATGCTAGATCCAGAGTCGTGGGGAATAAAAATTAGGAAACAAAAAGGAAGGTCTGCATTAAATCCTTTTGCTTATAAAATCAATATAACTAAAGAGAAACCTGCTCTTCAAGCTCTTAAATTACAAAAACTTGCATTTGCAAGTGAAGCTACACTTAGAAGAAGATTACTTGAAATATACGAAAATAAGCCTGTATGGAACATGATTGAAAAATCAGGCCTTGATATATTGGATCCAAAAGGTTTTAAGACTAAGTTAAAAGAAGAATCATTTGGTAAAAGGAATTTATTAGAAAGAGTTGGTGCCGATAAATATTTAACAGCTCCATTTGAAAGATTGTTTTCTGGGTTCAGTAATGAAATAAGACTTTCTCTTTTCATGCAAGGTGCGCAAGAATTAATGGATCAAGGTAAGACAATTGAAAATAGTTTAAAAGATTATCAGGATTTGGCAAGTAAGGTAAATAACCTTACAGGTAGAGGTGAAACAATGTTTAAGAATTCTAAATCTATTCAAAGTGCTGTATTGTGGTCACCTAAATTATTAGCATCAACATTAAATAAACTAGGGTTGAGTGACCTTATTTCTAATAAATTATGGGGTAAAAAAGATAGCAAGGGTAGACCAATGGGGTACTACAGTGCCATGAATAAAGAAGGTAGAGAAAAAGCTATTCAGGCTACTGTAAGAAGCTTATCAACCGTATTTTTAATTATGGCTGCTGCTGCTATGCAGGATGATGTAGAAGTAGATGCGGATCCAGAAAGCGTTACATTTGGTCAAATAAAAAATACTAAAACAGGTTGGTCAATTAATTTATTAGGGCCATATGGTTCTGTAATTAAACAATTGGTCTTGTTAGGTTCTTCTACTCTTAGTACTTTGTCTGGAGGTAGATTAGGACCTGCTAAAAAGATTGGGGCAGATGGTCAGCCTAAAAAAGTTGATATAGTCAGGGAATCATACAAGTTTTTTAGAGGTAAAGCTAATCCTTTAGTTGGTATTAGTGCTGATATTATGACCGGTAAAGGTTTTTCAGGTAAGCCATACGACATTAAAAAAGAATTAACAAGTGATTTATTTGAACCATTGTTTTTGCAAGATTTTAGAAAGTCTTATCAAGCTTCTGGTTCTGAGGCAATTTTATACGCTATCCCGACTTTCTATGGATTAAAAGTTCAAAATGAAAAAACATTTGATGAAAGAGATATTAAATCATTATTAAACAATAATTTAACATCTTCTTCAATAGATAGGTATGCGATGGTTAATTATAAGGATGGGGGAAGGAAGATAACGAAAAGTGAGTTTGATGAATTTGCTAAGAAAAATGATGCTTTATTAAAGGAATTTATTGAAGTGATACATAAAGATGGCTTTCCTGTGACTGATGAAAAAGGTAATAGAGTTTATAAGAAAGTTGAAGGAGAAGGTCCTGATGTAGCTACAAAACAAGAATTAGCTGATGCGCTTAGTAAAATTAAGAAAACTGCTACAAGAATAACTAAATTAGAGATGTTTGGTCAAAAAGAAGCAGAGGATCCAGATGTTCAAGCTGATTTAAGGGAAGCTTGGAATGAACTACTAGGAATTGGCGATGATGACGAATAATTTTGCTTAATATAGCTATATTTTTCTTATATTTGGAGTAAAATTTAAAGCAAATGCCTCTTGTACCTAATTTTACGGCCAGTCAGTTTAGTGGCACTCCGTCAGTTATTACATTAACCGATACAAGTACGGGAAGTGATGTAGCCATTACTTCTCGCAGAGTATATTTATTACAAGCTAATGGTACGTTTCTAGTACCGGCTGGAACAACTACAGATTATGTGGTTTGGAGTTTAGTTGATACAAGCATTGATTTAGATGTGTTATCTCAAGATTCTGCATTAAGTATTACTGTACAATGGATGAGCAGTACAAATACCGTAGTAACTTCTAAGGTTATATCATTCGCATTTACAGCATATAATGAAACTTTTTATTACGGCTTAACTGAAAGTCAAGTTGCAAATTCTAATTTGTCTGCAAGCACCAACTGGTACCAAACGAAACTAGTATTACGAGTTGAAATTGATAGTGCGGATCAGGCAATTACATTTGCTTCTGATATTTATTCAGCACAGGCTGCATTAAACAGAGCAACATACATATCTACTAACCAAGCTTTATTCTTCTAAATATGACACCACAAGACGTAGTATCTATAGCAGAAATTTCACAATATTTATGGAATGATTCTATTCCTAAGCAAAACGCTTTCTTCAATGGAAGTATTGATCCTCGTAAGGCTCAACAACTTTACCTAGAAAGAAAAGCTTTACAATATGGTATTGACCAATCATTAACAGGACTTCCGGGGACTTCTAATTATGTATATGCACTATGTGGTGCTAAGCTACAATTAGCGATTGAAATATTAGGAAATGGAAATGGTGGTGGTGGTGTAATTCCCGGTGGTGGTGGAAACTTTAGTGTATTTGAATACTCTGATAATGCAGTTGCAAATTCAGTTACAATATACTTCCCAGAGGCAGTTGGTAAAAGATGTGTTAACGCATTTAGACAAGGTAATGATGTTGGTACTATATTAACATCAGGTGTGCCAACTGGTAATCAGGTTGTTTGGAATAAAACAGCAGCTTCATTAACAGTTGCATCAACAGTTCCTTTCTATAGTGGGGAGTTCGTGCGTGTAGTTGTTCAACAATAAAAGTTTTTACATTGGCAATACAAAATCTCATAACGGGTGAATTTCAGATAAGAAACTTAAATGGTGTTCTTATAGCTACCGATGGTATTGTAGATGCTGTTGGTGGTATTACATCAGGTTCATCTGGTTCAAGCGGTACTTCTGGTACTTCTGGCACTTCCGGTTTTGCTGGTACAAGTGCCATGATAGTTTATACATACACAGCAACAGCAGGGCAAACATCTTTTAATGTACCAAGTGGATATATTAATGGTATGCTTGCTGTATTTGTTAATGGTGTTAAATTATCTCAATTTGATTATACTGCAACAGATGGTTTTAATGTAGTATTAAATACTCCGGTTCAAGCAGGTGATATAGTAGAGATAGATAATTTTGTATCTAGCTTTGTTGCATCTTCAGGTACATCGGGAACAAGCGGTACTTCTGGATCATCAGGAAGCTCAGGATCTAGTAGTACGAGTGGTACTTCGGGTACTACTGGTACTTCGGGTTCATCAGGAACAACAGGTTCACATGGTACATCTGGAACTAGTGGGACAAGCGGTACATCTGGAACTAGCGGATATAATGGAGATAAATATTTTACTACTTCAACTACTACATTTACTTTAGGTAATTCAGGTACTTTGATAGTAGGAGCCGCATTATCGTATACTCCAGCACAATCTATAATAATAGTTCATAACAATACAAACTTCCAAGAGTGTGAAGTTATTTCATATAATTCAACAACAGGAGCATTAGTATTTGCAGAGCCTACTAGAACAGTTGGTTCAGGGACATATTCTTCTTGGATTATAAATTTGGATGGTGCAAGTGGAGGTGATGGTACTTCCGGTTCTAGTGGAACTTCAGGAACTAATGGAACTAGTGGTGTTAATGGGACAAGTGGTATTAATGGAACTAATGGCACATCTGGTACATCTGGTACTACCGGTACTTCAGGTACTTCGGGTATTTCAGGAACTAGTGGCACATCCGGATCTAGTGGAACTAGTGGTATTAATGGAACTTCGGGAACTGCTGGGACAAGTGGTACTACTGGTACTTCAGGTAGCTCAGGTACTACTGGCACATCGGGCACAACTGGAACTTCAGGTACAAGTGGAACATCAGGACAGAATGGTATTAGTGCAGGTAGAACATATTACTTCAACGAAAGTGAAACAAGTGATGTTGCAGGATATAAAATATTAAATGATGAACCAACATCAACAACACAACAAACAGTTTCAAAAACTTTAACAAGTAACCAACAAGATGTATTGGTTCAACAATTTATGACACCTGAATTAGGATTTACATTAATTCCATCAGGTGTTCAGCGTTTCAAGTTATGGTATGAAATTAACCCATCGGGTGCAGATATTCAAACATATATTACATTAGAGTTAGCGGATAGTTCAGGTACAGGTTACGGTACGGTAGTAGCATCATCACCAGTAAAAATACAATATAACGATAGTGAACCAATTGAGGTAGACGTTGATTTAGTATTTCCTACAACAGTCATCAATTCAACAGATAGAATGATTGTTAAATTGTACCTTAATAATTTAGATGGTACAAGTAGAACGGTAGTTTGGAACACTGAAAATGGATATTACTCATATATTATTACATCAGTTGGTGTGGTAGCAGGAACGAGTGGAACTTCTGGTACAAGTGGAACGAGTGGCGCAACAGGCTCTACAGGTACATCGGGAACAAGTGGAACGAGCGGTGCAACAGGTTCAACAGGTACAAGTGGAACTTCTGGTTCTTCAGGTACAAGTCCGGGAGGAGGTGGAGGTGGAACTGATTTGGGTATTGTTTATCAAGCCTCATTAAAAGCATTAAACTACTTATCAATATATTAAAAACTATAAATTATGCCAGCAAATTTTCAGCCAATATTTACCCTGAACCCAGAAGTAATGTGGGGTACAACAGCAATAACAACAGCAAATACAGCTAAAGATGGTACAGGTACTGTATTAACTGTGTTTACAGCAGGAGCTAATGGTTCTTATGTACAAAGAATTAGATTTAGACCAGCAGGTACTAACGTACAAACTGTTGCTCGTGTTTTCATTAACAATGGTTCTACAAATGCTACAGCAGCTAATAACATTCTTTGGGATGAGATTACTATTGCAGCGACAACATTGTCAGAAACAACAGCTCAATCAACATTTGAGATTCCTTTAAACTACGCATTACCTGCAGGATATGTTCTTAACGTAACCATTGGTACAACTATAGCAGCAGGTCTATATGTATCAGTTATAGGAGGGGACTACTAATGAAATATATTAAAATACAATTCACACTTGGATTAGAGCAAGAAGCCTATCAAGTGGTAGATGAAAATATGTGTGTAGTTGGTTATGTTAACCTTGATGGTAGTCCTTTGGAATTACCAGAAGTAACAGAATCAAAAGTATTAACAGGAGAAATCTTAGATAGTATATAATATGTTTTTTGATATACCAAATAAAGATGGGTTGTGGGTGTATCAATCACCAATGACAACTAATAACCAATCATGGCAAACTTGGGTGAAGCCTACACAGTATAATAATTTTATTATTTATGTTGCTGGAGGCGGTGGTGGAGGAGCAGCAGGTTTTGGAAATACTCCGGGTAACTATAGGAATGGAGGTGGTGGAGGTGGAGGTGGTGCTTTAGTTACACTTAACACTCCTTCATATTTATTACCTGAAACATTATATATACTTGTTGGTCTTGGCGGTATTGGTACTGCAACTTCAAATACTGTTGGTGGAACAGGTGGTGTAACTTATTTGAACTATTTTCCAAATACAAATACTGCTAATAATATAGTTTTTGCAAATGGAGGTGTAGGGGGAGGTTTTTCTGGTAGCCAGCCAGCTGGTGGTGCTGGTGGTTCATTTAGTGCTAGTCAATCTATATTTTCTATAGCAGGTGCTGCCGGAAGCGCAGGAACTTCTGCTGGTAATATCTCTGTTGGTTCAACAAATGTTAGTGGAACTGATTTTAGTGTAACCACATCTTGTATTTATGGAGGTACAGGAGGAGCTGGTATAATCATTAATAATATTCCATATTCAGGAGGTAATATTTTAGCATCTAATATACATCCACAATTAAATGGTGGTGCTTCTGGTGGTGGTAACGGAAACTCAGGATATATCATTAAAAAACCATTCACTGCATTAGGTGGAACAGGAGGAGGTTCAAGTAATACAGGTAAAGGAGGTGATGGTGGTAATGGTATTATGGGTTCAGGAGGTGGAGGAGGCGGAGGTGGAAACTCAGCTAATGCTAAAGGTGGTAATGGAGGCAATGGTTTTGTAATAATAATAGGATACTAATGTTAGAAAATAGCTTTTATACAAACAATAACGTAGACAAACAAGTCTTTAATGCTACAGCTGCTGGTGCGTATGTAGTTGGACAATTTGCTCTTGGTGGAACTATTGCTTATATACTTCAGCCGGGTGACCCCGGATACGATGCATCATTACAACAAGGATATGTTGCTACAGTAGCAGATATTTCAACATCAACTACTTGGGGTTGTAGCGGAACATTAATTACAGGTGCTGATGGTACTGCTTTAGGTAGTGGAAATCAAAACACCATTGATATTATGGCTGGTTGTCCTACAGCTGGGATTGCTGCTAGATTATGTGGCGATTTAGTTCAAGGTGGATATTCTGACTGGTATTTGCCAAGTAAAGATGAGTTGAATACATTATACCTAAATAGAGTTGCAATTGGTGGTTTTGGAGTAGCATATTGGAGTTCTTCTGAGGTCAACATTGACAATGCATGGACACAAAATTTTACCAATGGTGCTCAGGGCGGTGCTGGCAAATCTAGTTCAGCCCGAGTTCGTGCAATAAGAAGTTTTAGTGTTCCTGTTATGCCTCCAACTCCTTGGCAAACTTGGTCTAAACCAGAAGGTAGAAGTATGGCTTATATAGTATGTATAGGTGGTGGTGGAGCAGGTGGTGGTGGGTTCTCAGGTTCATCAGCAGTTATAAGAGGAGGAGGAGGTGGTGGAGGTAGTTCTGCTATAACAATAGCACAAGTGCCATTTTATTCAATACCAGATACGCTTTATATACAAGTTGGATTAGGTGGTGCAGGCGGTACACTTGGCGCAGGTGGTAGCGGTGGAAGGAGTTACGTTTCTTGCTATCCAACCACTGATATGTTTAATTGTTTAGTTGTAAATTCTTTGTTAGGAGCAGGAGGTGGAGGAGGAGGTGGAACAAATGCTGGAGGAGTAGGAGGAGCAGCGGGAGCAGTATTAAATACATCTGCTACAAATAACCCAAGATATTTAAGTTTATGTAATTGGATATCTTATGCAGGAAGTGCAGGGAGTGCGGGAGGAGCAAATACAAATGGTGCAGCAATTACTTTATTTAATACATCTATTATTACAGCCGGAACAGGTGGGGGAGCAGCTACTACTGTAGCAAATCAATTAGGAGGACAATTAACTTCATCAGATACACTTACATCATTTATAAAAACACAACAAGGAGGAATTGCTGGTACAGGGAGTGCAAATGCTGGTAATGGTAATGCTGGATATTCATATTTAAAGCCATTTTTATTTTGTGGTGGAACAGGCGGTGGTTCAGCTGTAACTTTTAATGGTGGTAATGGAGCAAATGGTAATATTGGTTCTGGAGGTGGTGGAGGAGGAGGTGGTATAACAGGTGGAAACGGAGGGAATGGAGGAAACGGATTAGTAATGATTATAAGCTATTAAACAATGATTGATTATCAAAATTTACCAGATAACGCAAAGATTGATTGGTTTATGCAACCAACAGCAGGAAACGAAGTACATACTTGGACTAAACCTGTTGGGTGTAACTTTGTTTATATTATTGCTGTAGGTGCAGGAGGGTCAGGAGGAACAGGCACTTCAGGTGCATCTGGTACTGCAAGAAACGGTGGGGCAGCTGGTGCTTCAGGTGTTTTGACTACATTATTAGTTCCTGCTTTTTTAATACCTGATACATTATTTATAAAAGTTGGCATTGGTGCAGTAAGTGCTTCAGGTGGACCTACTATTATTTCTGCATATAGAATATCATCTGTAACCGAGTATATCTTATTTGCAAATGGTGGAAATGCAGCATCTGGTACAATAGCCGGAACGTCAACCACTCCTTCAATTACAAGTAATACTTTAGGAACAATAGGCAAATGGCAAGGTTTAGGAAGTATTGCAGGAAGTGGCCCAAATGGTGAACAATCTTTTAATTTTTATTTATCAGGAGGTTCGGGTGGAGGTACAGCTTTTACAGGAAGTACACCGGGTAGAAACGTAGCATCTGCTTACGGTCAAACATCAGCAGTAGCGGTAGTTCAAGGTGGAGCAGTAGGACAAAATAATGGAGGAGATGGGTTTTTTATACCAAAAAGATTTGCTTCTTATGGTGGAGCAGGAGGAGGCGCAAATAATACAGGAGTAGCTGGTAATGGAGGTAAAGGTGGACCGGGTTGCGGTGGTGGAGGTGGAGGAGCAGGAACAACAGGCGGTGCTGGTGGTAAAGGAGGAGATGGATTTGCAGTGATAATTTCATATTAATAAGAAGAAAAAATATTAACTTTATACTCAAATGAGCAAGAATACAATATTAAGTGAGATACCTAATGTAACAGGTATTGTAAAAAGATTATTAGGTAGCAATTTTGAAACTGCTGTACCTAATGTTGACTATCAAGAGGCTATAACTTTAACTACAGCAGGTACAACAGGAGAGGCATCATTAATAGATAATATCTTAAACATACCTAACTATTCAGGTACTTCAGGCTCATCAGGTACAAATGGAACTTCAGGAACTTCAGGTACTTCAGGTTCTTCAGGAACCACAGGCACAAGTGGAACCACAGGCACATCAGGTACAAGCGGTTCTTCAGGTTCTTCAGGTTCTTCAGGTGTAAGTGGCACATCAGGCTCATCAGGTACAACAGGGACTTCTGGTACAACAGGAACATCAGGAAGCTCTGGTTCTTCTGGTACATCTGGTTCTTCGGGTATTGACGGTAGCCAATATAAAACAACATCTCCTACATCATTTACATTAGGCAATTCTGGAACTATAACAGTTGAGGTAGGTTTATCATATACTCCTGCTCAATCTATTATTATATCTTATGACTTATCTAATTACCAACAATCAATAGTTACTTCATACGACTCGGAATTTGGAACATTAGTATTCGGATCTCCATCAATAACGGTTGGTTCGGGAACTTATTCTTCATGGATTGTAAACTTAGCTGGGGCTAGTGGTGACGATGGTACATCAGGAACTTCTGGGACATCAGGATCTAGTGGTATTAATGGCACATCTGGAACTTCAGGAACTACAGGTACGAGCGGAACCACTGGTACAAGTGGAACATCAGGCACAAGTGGTATTAATGGTAATAGATATGTAACAACATCAGCAACATCTTTTACTCTAGGTAATAGCGGAACTATAACTGTGGACACAGGATTATCTTATACAGCAGCTCAATCAATTCTTATTGTATTTGATATATCAAACTATCAGCAATCAGTAGTTACATCTTATAATTCAGGAACAGGTGCTTTAGTATTTGGAGCGCCATCAACAACTGTTGGTTCTGGAACCTATACTAGCTGGACTGTAAACCTTGCAGGAGCTAGTGGTGGTAACGGAACAAGCGGTACGTCAGGCACTTCGGGAACAAGTGGGGTAAATGGAAATTCAGGAACAAGTGGAATTAATGGAACAAGTGGAATTAGTGGGACAAGTGGAGTTAGCGGAACAAGTGGAATTAGTGGGACTTCAGGTGTTAATGGTGCTAATGGCACAAGTGGGGTAAATGGAGCTAATGGGACATCAGGAACATCAGGAGTTAATGGAGCTAATGGTACTTCAGGTATAAATGGTGCTAATGGAACAAGTGGTATTAATGGTACTTCTGGAGTTAATGGTGCTAATGGTACAAGTGGAATTAATGGGACAAGTGGGACTTCGGGAGTCAATGGTACAAGTGGTACTTCGGGAGTTAATGGTACAAGTGGGGTTAATGGTACAAGTGGTACTTCTGGAGTTAATGGTGCTAATGGAACAAGTGGAATTAATGGGACAAGTGGTACTTCAGGTAATAATGGAACCTCTGGAACAAGTGGAGCCTCTGGAACCTCCGGAACAAGCGGAGTAAATGGAACATCAGGTGTCAATGGTACATCGGGAGTAAGTGGAACATCAGGGGTAAGTGGAACATCAGGTGTGTCAGGTACATCGGGAGTAAATGGTACATCAGGTATTTCTGGGACATCAGGTTCATCAGGCACTTCTGGGACATCAGGATTAAATGGAGGTAATGGTACTAGCGGAACGAGTGGAGTTAACGGAACATCAGGTACTAGCGGTGTAAATGGAACAAGTGGTGTCAATGGAACAAGCGGTGTTTCAGGAACTAGTGGAGTAAGTGGGACATCTGGAGTTAGCGGAACATCAGGAGTTAACGGTGCTAACGGTACTAGTGGGGTAAGCGGTACTTCAGGTACATCTGTAAGCGTTTCAGGAACCACAAATAAAGTAGTTAAATTTACTTCTTCTACTACTATTGGAGATAGTATTGTTACAGATAATGGAAGCGGTATATCTGTTTCAGGAAGTGTAACAGCAACATCATTTTTTGAAAGCTCTGACTTACGTTTAAAGAATGTAATAAAGCTTGATGGAGATGTAGCATATTTTAATTGGAAAGATGATTCAGATGATAAACTTCACATTGGCTACATAGCACAAGAGGTTCAGAAAAATAATCCAGACCAAGTTAAAGAAGATGAAAGCGGAATGTTAAGTGTAAACTACATTGAAGTTCTTGTTCAAAAGGTAAGAGATTTAGAAAAAGAGATTGAAAACTTAAAGAGTAAATAATGAGTTGGTTAGGATTAGCAAGCAATCAAACGATATCATTTGACAACTTACAAGATGCAGTTGACATAGGGTATTTCTATGCTTTGACTACTATTCCAGTGCCAAGTCTTGAGCAAATAACTAAATCTGATGCTAATACCTACGTTAGTATTGATACATCTTATTCCCCTTATGCTTCTAAATCAAGTGATCAATTAGTTGTTAAGTCTAATCTAAAACCTATCTTTCAATATAGCGGATCTTTATATTATAGTGTTGACACTCCATTTTGGGCTGGGTGGAGTACCAATTCAAATGCTTGTAATAATTACTCTACTGGTCTTTCTGCAACAGTAAATTGGAATGGAACTCTTGGGATTGGGACAGCTGTTTTTATTCCAGATTGTACACTTGACCTATCATCTCTACCATATTATATAATATATTATTCAGGAACAGCTTATTGGGTAACATTTATTGATGATTATTATGATCCAACAACAGATACTTGCGCGTACACAATAACCGATTTAGGTAGTTGTCTTACATGTCAAACAATATTCTTATATCCTGCAAATACTAATCCATGTGACCATTTCGGTAGCTTTACTCAATTTGATACTGATAATGCTTTATCGCCTACAATACTTTATGTATCAGGTGGTTGCGGAACAACACCAGTAGTAGGTGGAAACTTATGGTATTCTCAAGGACCGGGCGCAGATAGTTATCAAGTGGATAATAGTGGTAATATTATTAGTATATCATCATGTTAAACTAATTTTATTAATTACCATTTCCGCTGTTATTGATTTAGTACATTCAAATTTTCTATCAGTATCTTTATAATCAGGACACCAATTCCAATCAGCAGGGTTTAATCGGTGTCTATTAAAGCACCCACTACATTTTCCTTCAGGAGCAGATATTCTAATACAATCCTCCATTTCAGCAAAAGGTTCTGAAAATCCACTTATAATAGCAGTAGGTATGCCTAATGACCAAGATAGCCAAGACAAACCACTCCCTATGCCTATAAATAGCTCAGATTTAAGCATTTCTTCAATAACTGACTCAATAGTGCCATTTGGATGTATAAGAACTCCATTTGGGGCTATATTGCCCATATAGTCAACTCCTTCTTTAGATAATAGTTTAACAACATATCCTTTACCTAATAAATAATCAACTACTTCTTGCCATCCCGTAGGGTTATTCCAATACTTTGCTTGAGCAGTTGAATGAATAGCTATTACTACTTGCTTCACTTTGTCTACTTTTTTTACCTTTAATTTGGCTCTTATTTCTTTGTAATCCAAACCTAGTATGTCGGTAGCAGATTTTTGCATTGGTATTGTGTGCGGTATTTCAGGTTCCTTATCTTTATTATAAAACCATCCAATTCTATATAAGGCATAAACATTGTTTACAACATTACCCGGTTCTACTAATTCTAATTCAGGGTAGTCCAGTATTTTATTCCAAAAAGTGGACAATATAACCTTACATTGATGCTTCTTTTGGAACTCTAAAGCATAAGGAACCCAAGCCAATGTATCTCCCAATGATTTGCTTTCTATTACAATAAATACTCTTTGATTATGTAAGTTTAATGTGTTTGAATATATTAGTTCGTCATCCTGCCACACCTTAGCTGTCCATTTAGTGAAATAAGTTCTATTGAGCTTTACCCAATTGTTTGAATTAATTATGTTTTCGTAAGTAATACTACCATTACCATCTAAAAATTGAACTTTAAATTTACTGTCTACACTACTTTTTACTTCTAAAAATGGATTATCAACAAAGTGCTGATTAACAGATGCTTTTTGTTTTTGAATAGGAAGTTCAATTATCTTATTATATGCAGCTTCTTGTCTAAATGCAAATATTGGACTGGTATTATCTGTAGGTATATCATAGTTAGCTTCTATATTATTTAAGTCGGTATCTATTGGCTGTAGATATTCGGTAAACATATCTCCATATTGAGGTAGGTTTCTAGCTATAATAGGTAAGCCATAGCTAATTGCTTCACGAAGTACTAATGGATTACATTCCCATGTAGAGTTGAACATGAACACATCAGCCATCTTCATAAACTCATTTACATCACTTCTCTCACCATGTACAATTACATTAGATGGTAAATCTTGCATCAATGGTTCCCAGTAATCCTTAAAGTTACCTGCTTGATTGCCTACAAAATGGAATGTAAGGTCTGGGTATTTGCGAGCAATCTCAATACCTTCCCCTTGATTTTTGCCTTTAGTCCACAGTCCAACATTAAGAACATTTTTACCACTCTTTTCTGTATTGATTTCTTGTTTGTCTATAGGATATTCTATTGTAACAAACTTAGAATCCATATTAGCAAAAGTTTCTTCGTGATATGGGGTACAGAATATGTATAAATCTGGTTGTAATATCTTTTCTTTATCAGGATCAAAACCTATATCATGACAAGTTTCTACAATCCTATATTTTCTGTCTGGACTGTATAGCTTTTTTACCATCTCTTTATCCAATCTTTCAGACATTTCATCTATATGGATTATGTCAGGTTGGAAGCGTTCTATTACATCAAACAACTCCATCTTATTCTCATAAAGGGTAGTAAAATTACTACCAACTAAATCCTTTATGGCATTACGTTGAACCACATAATCCAAGCTATAACACTGATATTCTACAACATATATACTACAATTAGTATAATCTTTAAGTGATTCTATCCTTTTAAGTAGAAATTGAGGCATACCACCTGTACTTAAATGAGGTGCTAAGTATAGTATATTCATTTTCTTTTCTTGATTCATAAATGATTTTATCTTGTCTATATCCTTTTCTCCATGATAAAATAACAAATCTTCTTCTTTAGCCGGAACTCTAAGCCAATTACCAACTATTCTAGCTTCATTTGTAAATTCTAAGTTAGAATGTAATCCATTTACATAGATGCATGGCAGACCTTTAAAAGCAAGGTGCTTATACAAAAGTACGTTTGCAATTGTTTCTTCATGATATGGAGCGTACCAAGTGTGGTTATTCAATATCAATGGGTGATTGCACATCCAATACCATTCATCTAAAAAGTCTATTGTATTTTGACCTGCAACATAATAGCCGGTTTGTCTGTATCTTTCTCTTACATATTGGTTTATGCCAAATAGCTCACACGCTGGATGTTCTAGTGTGGTGCTTAAATCTTCTCTGCTATCAGCTCCACCCCTACCATCTATGTGCAAATAATCATACACCCCTTCAACAAAGTATGGGTAGGTAGAATCATTATCGTAATAGTCAAAAATCCTATCTACATACTTACTAGCTACTGAATCTGTATCCATGTAAGCAATAGTATCTGCGTATTTGGTTAGTGCGTCTTTTGTAATCTTAGGTCGCTCAATTAATAGCTTGTATATGTTCTTATCCTTTCTATCTATATAATCTTTTCTTTTAATATGATTAGTTACATCACAGTCCCACCTTATTGTTTCGGTATTATCAGTACTAATTTTAGTATCAGAATTAAGCATATATACTAGAACTGGTATATTACTAAACTTACGGATTGATTCAGCACATATTTGAACCAAGTCGGCATAAGATTCATCTGCATATAATAAATAGGCTTTGTTGTGTTTCATATAATTAATTTAATTAAACAAAAGTAGTTAATTTAATTAAATAAATGGCAAAATTGCAATTATTAATTTATAAAAAAGAAGCATAATTTGACAGAAAAAAGTTATTTTTGATAGATGAATAGACTCGCTATCATAATGATTTTTTTCTGTAGCTGTGCTTCGGTTAAGAAAACCGAGAGGAGAATGGACAGTACAGTAACCAGATCCATTGATAGTGTGAGAGTTACGTTCTATGACAGCGTTACAAAGGTAATAGAAAAAGAACAATACTTTACAAAAACCATTACATACTACGATACTCTATGGGTAACCAAAGATAGTATGATAACCATTCCAAAGTATACAGAAACTTGGACTTCTGGCAGCCGCGAGAAGCAATCTGAATCCAAGCTAACCAAAAAAGATTCTGCAAACATTTCAAAGGCAGAAACAATCACGAAAACTATAGTTGAAAAAGATAAGAAAAAGATGGCAAACAACTTTTATAAGTTCTTGTTATTCATTCTTGTTGCCCTAATTGTTATTTACATTTATACAAAGATCAAAAAATGAAACGTATAAATCATAATATCAAAGGGTATGTATTCGCTATTGTTTACGTTATCATTGTACTCTTAATATCATTATTTATATGAAAAAATTATTCAATTGGGTAGCAGGGTTTTTCTCAGCAGATAGCCCAAATTCAAGCAAAAGACTTGTAGGTATTGTAGGTGCCGGTTTCTTATACTGGACACTTTATTCAAATTCACATAGCGAAAGTCATGTAGTTCCAGCCGAATCATTGGTGTGGGGTACTGTTGTTTTAGTATGTACTTCTTTAGGATTAGCTTCTGTAAAGGAGATAGGAGATTTGATTGGTAACTTTAAAGGTAATAAAACATCTGAATAGAAATGGAAGCGACAATTGAAAAACAAGTTGAACAATCATGGCACTCAAAGGCATCATTAGTTATTCTACTTTTAACAATTTTAGGTGGTTACTATGGTCTTACGGGTAAGTTTGAAGATGATGGTAAAAAATATGAGAACCATGAAGTTCGTATTGGTCAATTAGAAGCCGACAAGAAAGAAATGAGAGATGATATTAAAGACATTAAAAAGACCAATGAGCAGATATTGATTTTATTACAAAATAAAGCAGATCGTAAATAATGGCAAAGGCAGTAAGAAAAAAAGAAGAATCAGAAGGCTTAAAGATAGGTGCTAATCCGCTACCTATCAGCTTTGCTCAATTCTCAAAGAACCCAGTAGTAGGCACTATGTTCCTAGTTATTATAGGTATTTCAGCGTTATATGTAGACATTAGAAGTACATTTAATAAGCAGATTGATGGTCAGGGAACTAAGATTGAAAAGTTAGAAGTTAAGGTAGACGTATTACAAGATGCAGTTCGCAGATGCGATAGCTCTTTATCATCAGCTACTACTAAGTTAAGTACTTTAAGTCAATTAGGTAAGATACAAAACATAAAGTAATGAAATATTTATTCATTTTATTCGTTGTATATGGGTGTCAATCTGCAAGCACTCAAGCGGTAAGTAATGAAAATATGAAGGAATTAGAGTTCCAAAAACTTATGGAAGGGGTTAAAAAGACCAATGAATTAAGTACATTAACACAACAAAAAGCAGCAGAAAAAGAAGTTCAGATAGTGGGGAAGGCTGTAAAAACTATAGTAAGTTTAAAATCAGAAGTAAACCAATTAAAATCTGAACTAAATGAAGTTAAAAGCATGCTTGACTCTGCTAATACTGTTGACACTAGCAGCAAGAAATTCCAGCTCCGCCCAATACGTTAAGAAGATTGGGGGAGAAGAAAAAATAATCATAAGCAAATCAGAAGGTGAAAAAATAAATTTTACTTTTGATAGTTTAAATACTTTAGTCCTTTCTCAGAATAATAAAATAGATAGTTTATTAAAGCTACAGCAATCAGTAAAAGATAGTTTGAAGCTGGAAATTTCTAGTTTATTTAGAGCAAAAAATGTGCTAAATAATCAAAATAGGATTAATTTAGATACGCTAAATGATTACAAATCAAAATACTATAAGAGTGTAGATTTGTATAACCAGTACAAAAAAG
>Ga0209800_10000992_pt1 | contig 34562 bp, 28 predicted proteins | sample Higcelweek8metaG_FD_187174 | JGI IMG/M metagenome (GOLD analysis project Ga0209800, IMG submission 187174) | Freshwater pond sediment microbial communities from the University of Edinburgh, under environmental carbon perturbations - High... | ecosystem: Environmental > Aquatic > Freshwater >...
GGCCCTGTGATTAAGGTCTCTGTATTCAGCATTGCACTAAGTATTGCAGTCATGCTGATTTCGTTTGCCATAGCCCGTGGATTTAATCACGAAGTCCGTGAAAAAATTATTGGCTTTGGCGCGCATATTCAGGTACGACCTTTCGACACCAACGAATCGCTCGAGCAGCCGCCTGTAGCCGGTAAACGCGACGATATCGACCTGATCGCTTCCATTGAAGGTGTAAAATCAATATCTCCATTTATCGAAAAAGGCGGACTCATCAAAACCGACAGCAATCTGCACGGTACCATTATGAAAGGCGTCGACCGGAACTATGATTTTTCATTCATGGAAAAAAATCTGGTACAAGGCGCTCTGCCTGATTTTTCTGATTCTTTATCGGACAAGATTTTACTTTCGGAACGCGTGGGGAAAATGCTGCATCTTTCGGTCGGAAGCCCGGTACGCATTTATTTTATTGTCCCCGGCGAAGTGCAGCCACGCGGTCGTAAATTTACTGTCTGTGGTTTATTCAACACCGGCATGGCTGAGTTCGATCAGGTGTATGCCATCTGCGATATGCGTCATCTGCAGAAACTCAATGGCTGGAAGGACTCTGTCAGCGGCTTCGAAGTACTGGTGGATGATTTCGATCATCTCGACCGCATCATGAGCGATGTGAACAACACGTTGTATTATGACCTCGAAGCAACCGATATTATTACACGAAACGCGCAGTTTTTCGACTGGCTGCAGCTAACCGATAAAAACGTTTTGATCATTCTTGCGCTCATGACCATTGTGGCCATCATCAATATTATTTCAATTATTCTGATTCTGATTCTGGAACGGATCCCAACCATTGGCTTGTTTAAAGCGCTGGGAGCCAGCAACCGATTTGTGCGCTCCGTTTTTGTGCATGTGTCGGTTCCATTGTTGCTCCGTGGAATAATATTCGGAAACCTGTTTGGGGTAGGTCTGATATTGTTGCAATATGTCACGCACATCTTACCGCTGAATGCCGAAATTTATTATCTCGATCATATTCCGGTATTGCTCGAAGCGGATTATCTTATTATGGTGAACGTAGGCGTATTCGCTGTTTCACTGCTGGCTGTGCTGATTCCGTCGCTTGTAATTCGTCGTATCAATCCTTCCGCAGCACTCCAACACAAATAGATTTTAATCATGCATTTATTTGTGACCATTCCCGCCATCAATGAACTGGAATTTATTCCGGGTGTTCTCAACGATCTTGCAAAGCAGGAATTGCGCGATTTTACTTTGTTGGTCTGTATCAATCAACCCGAGGATTGGTGGGACGATCCGATGAAACGACCTGTGTGCGAAAACAATGTGGAGACGTTGAAATTAGTGCAGTCATTTTGCGAGTTTCATCAAATGCACTTGGTTTTGCAGGACAAATGTTCGCCCGGCAATGGCTGGAATGCGCGTCAGGGTGGGGTAGGATGGGCTCGCAAAACGTTGATGGATGCGGTTTCGGAAATGGCTCAGGAAAATGATATTATTGTTTCGCTTGATGCCGATACGCATGTTGAAGTAAATTATCTGGCGGAAATTGCCAGGCAGTTTAGCATTTTTTCGAAAGCATCGGCAATGGCTTTGCCTTATTTCCACAGGCTTCAGGGCGATGACGATCATAAAAAATCGATGCTGCGTTACGAGATTTATTTGCGGAGTTATTCGATTAATTTATTGCGTATTCAATTTCCATTCGATTATACACCTATCGGAAGTGCAATGGCGGCGCGGGTTTCGGCATATCGCAAAATTCGCGGACTTACCGCAACATCTTCAGGCGAAGATTTTTATTTCATGATGAAGCTTCGTAAAACCGGCATCATCATTCCTTTTTGCAATACACGGGTGTATCCTTCTTCGCGGAAGTCGCACCGCGTTATTTTTGGCACTGGTCCAACAGTGGCTCTGGGAGCGCCCGGACAAGTGGAGCGGTATCCGATTTATCATTCATCATTATTCAATCAGATTGAAGATGCCTGCCGCGCATTCGGCGAAATCTTCATTACCGGAAATCCTGCGGCGGCCGAACGTGCGCTGAAAGTATTTCCTGATCTTGAACAGGACAAACTTTTGAAAAATCATCCTCAGCTGATTCGCTTTATTCATGCGTGTTTCATGAAGGCCGATGCTTTTGCGGTGTATAAATATGTTCGTGCGCATCAGCCTGCTGGTATGAATGATCTGGAAAGTATTTCGGAATTATTGAAAATTCTGGAACTTCCTACAGACTGTCATCCTGAGTCCTGCCATTGTCCTACTGAGCCCTGCGTTCCGCAGGATAAACTCCACCGAAGTGTTGAAGGGCGGGATGAACTCCGTCGAAGGATGAACAGTCTGAACGATGCAGCTCTAACGGAATTGCATGAATTGAGTGTTGATGAATTAAAAACCCTGCGCAGCACATTGAAGGATGTGGAAGAAAAAATGCTGCAAAAGAAATATAATGACTACTTTGCTGTACAAAACGACTTAAAAAACCCTGTATGGAAATTCATGAGTTGATGGTAATTCTCGGGCCCACTGCGACGGGCAAAACAGCGTTGGCTGTGCATGCCGCACGAATTATGAAGGCGGAAATTGTCAGTGCCGACAGTCGGCAGATTTATCGCGGACTTGACATTGGCACCGGAAAAGATTTATCGGAATACAGCGATGGCGGCGAGCCTGTTCCTTATCATCTGATCGACTTTCTGAACCCGGGAGATGCATATAATACATTTCAGTTTAAAGCGGATGCAACAGAAGTCATCCGTGAAATTGGTGCCCGTGGCAAGCTGCCATTGGTTTGCGGAGGCACCGGGTTGTATATTGAATCCTTGTTGCTCGATTATCATTTTAGCGCTGCCACTCGTCAGGAAGATTTTCGTCGCGAAGCGGAACACATGGAAAACAGTGTACTTGCCCGACAGATTGAAGTGTTGGGTGGTGAATTGTCGAAGGAAGACAAAGCGAATCGGCATCGACTGGTGCGAAAGCTAGAGGTGATGCTGTTTTCGGAGGAGAAGAAAGAAATACGTGAGTCCTTGAAAATTGAAAAGCTGCACGTATTTGGGATTGATTTACCACGCGAAATTATTCGGAAACGAATCACAGACCGATTGATTTATCGTCTTGAAAATGGAATGGTCGAAGAAGTAAAAGCATTGCTCGATGCGGGTGTTTCGGCAAAATGGCTCGATGCACTTGGCCTTGAATACCGCTTTGTGAGCCGATATTTGAAAAAACAAATGTCATATCAGGAAATGTTTATTCAACTTGAAACCGCTATTCATCAATTTGCGAAACGCCAGAGTACCTGGTTCCGACGCATGGAAAAACGTGGCATTAAAATCAACTGGATCGATGGCCAGGCCCCGGTTGATGAAAAGATGGAATCTATTCTTGAGACGGTGGATTTTAATTTGTAACTTTCTTTTTTTTGCAATATTCAGCTCATTTAATTATGTTGTTATGAAAACAATCATTGCTTTTTTAGTTGGTTTCATCAGTGTCGCTATGATGGCTCAGCCTGTACTCACCTGGCAGAAAACATACGGTGGAAGTGATCATGAATATGCAATAAATAGTATTCCATTGAGTGATGGCGGTTTCATTTTTGTCGGTCATTCAGATTCTAATGATGGTGCTCTTCCCGATAACAGCGGCATGACTGACTTGTGGGTGGCGCGCGCCAATGCTGCCGGAACACTTGTGTGGTCATATACATACGGTGGAACACTCGATGATGAAGGTGCCGATATTATTCAGGCTGCCGACGGAACTTTTTTTGTGGCCGGCTGGACTGATTCGAATGATGGCGATGTAAGCGGCAATCACGATGAATACAGCTCCGATTTCTGGATTCTTCATTTGAATTCGGCAGGTCTTATCATGAATAAAAAATGTTTTGGTGGCACCTGGGACGAAGATGCAGCGGCCATTGACATAACTCCGGATGGTCACATACTGGTTGCCGGAATCACTTATTCGTACGATGGCGATGTTGTTGGAAATCATGGCTCTTCCGAAACTGATGTGTGGGTGATTAAGCTGGATACCGCACTGAATCTGCTTTCACAAAAATGTGTCGGAGGAACAGATACTGAAGAAGGAATAAATTTAGTGGCAACCACCGACAATGGATGTGTAGTTGTTGGTCGCACATTTTCTGCCGATGGAGATATTACAGGATACCATGCGGGCTCGGACATGCTTGTTGCTAAACTAAATTCAGCTTTTGTTGTAGAGTGGGCGAAATGTTTTGGTGGTAGTGAAACCGAAGAAGGAAACGCTGTTGTGCAGCTCAGCGACGGCAGTTACGCTGTTCTTGGTTATACATCGACACACAATAATGGAGATGTTACCGGACATTACGGTTCTTCTGGCATGGACGATTTCTGGCTTGTGAAGCTGACTTCAGCGGGTGTTTTGGTTTGGGCAAAATGCTATGGAGGCAGTGGCGATGATCAGGCCGACGGACTCACAAAAACAGTGGATGGCGGTTATGTAATGTGTGGTTTAACCAATAGCTCCGACGGCCTGGTGAGCGGGTTTCACACAGGCTTTTTTGCTCCCGATGTCTGGGTTATAAAAGTCTTTTCCGATGGTACATTTATATGGCAGCGCTGCTGCGGCGGCACCGATCAGGACGAGAGTTTCAACATATACGAAGAAAGTGCTAACGTGTACGTGGTAACTGGTTTTACGTATTCTAACAACTATGATATTACTACCAATTATGGCAGCGCTGATGGCTGGATTCTTAAAATTACTGCGGTCCTGGGAGAAGATGAACTATCTGCCGGCGAACTAAAAGTTTTTCCAAATCCGGCCAGAGATTATATCAGCTTTGACTCTGGAATTGAAGGCACAATCAGTGTCACGGATATGCAAGGCCGGGTGGTTTTTCAAACCAATGATATTGAATCCGGAAATATTTTTCTTCCGTCTCTTTCTCCGGGTGTATATGGATTCCGGCTCTCAGCGCTGGATGTCGTGAAATACAAAACGATTTTGATTTATTAATTTTCTTTCAAATATTTTCTGAGGCGAAGTTTTTCCCGCCCGGCGGGGCCATGGGCTAAGATATATTGCGCTTTCAGTGACTTGTCCTGACTGACCACTGACCACTGACTACTGACCACTGACTACTGAAAATACCCTTCCTGCCACAAAGCCGCCATATCCATGGTGATGGCAACGCTGTAATGCAGAAAAATTCCCAGTGCCACACTGCGGCTTTTCAGGCTCATCATACCAAGCGCGAGTCCCGCTAAAATGGCGGCAAATGCCTCGCCCATGGGCTTTCCAAAATGAATCATACAATACGGCACCGTCATTATCATAATGGAATAAACGCCCACATATTTTTTTAATCCGTGCACAATGAAGCCGCGAAAAAAGAATTCAAGTGCGAAAAATTGCATCAGATACGTCATTTGCCATATCCAGAAATTCGGCCACAGCGATTCATGTTCGGCAGGTGTGTAAAACGGATAGCGTAGCTGGAAACTGTGCGTGGTGCTGGCAAAATATACCAACGGAAACATGATGCCCAGCATGATCAGATAGATCCATGAGTCTTTTATAAAAGTACCCCACTGCAAACCATAATCGCTTAGCTTCTCCCGAAAACCAAAGCGAATAATCAGTGATGGAATGATGAAATAACAAGTGAAAATGATTCCGGCCCAATAGATCAATCGATACAATTGTTTATTCGATGAAAGGGTCAGATATTTTTCAAGGAAAGAATACAACCCATCGAGCCCGAGTTTTTCAGCTCCGGTCATCAATAGTCTGTACCCCGGATCTATAGCCACATACTGAATGATCAGCAAGGCACAGCAGGTGATAAATAAAATTACAAAGGGCCTGAGACTGGCTTTGCTACCGCTTTCGCGCTCTGCCTGCACGGTGGCAATGGTTGTTTGAATGGAATTAAAAAATTTTCTCACCTTGTGGTTTTATAAGATGTTTGCAAAAATACAATTTCTACATTAGCTGTTTTAATAGACAATACAAATATTAAATTATCTGTATAATTAACACGAAACATTTGTATACGGCAGACAAAAAGATTAAATTTATAGATTAAAGAATTATTCATGTAAACGCAGAGGTTATGAAAGCAATTATATTTGTTCTTGCCATTTTTGTTGTTTCTCTGTGCCATGCGCAAAATGACCTCGATCATTTTTTCAGGAAACACATGAAACACCGGTATCAGAATGAATTCAACCTGTCGGGTTTTACAGGTGTATTCCTTGGCGGTCCGAAAAACAACATCAAGGCTGCTATGCGCGATTACGGCTTTTCGGATGTGTACAAAGATCCGGGAACCGATTTGTATTTTCCACATCCGATTTCAACCTATGGCCCAATCTACGATGTTGAGGCATCGTACTATTTTTCGGGCATCAGTGGTGTCTCGCTCAATTATTGCCAGTTCGACAATGTAAAAGTGGAAGGCTATGATGATATCGGAAGCGGAAATTTTATTCCGATCCGGAATCAGTTATATGCATTTTCGCTGTCGTATGTTTTTCATACCAGCGATAATAAAAACAGCGTTTTTGCGGGGCCTGCCTATATCATTCATGATGTAACTTTTCTGCAATCGACTTCCAGTATCCATAAAATGGGATTATATGTCGGTTATACTCAGCGTGTTTTTGAATGGGATCATTGGTTTATTGCAGTCAAACTGAACTACAGATGGTCGCCGAAAACATTGATCGGACCTTTTGTTGAATCGAACAAGGGAATTGTTGGAATACCCGACCCCGAAACGTACACGTCTGTATTTCCTGCAACAAGAGTGAATACAGGTTGCTTTAATGCAGGGCTGTCGGTCGGAATCAGAATTCTGTAGTGTGAATTGCTTTCACGAAAAGCACTTGAATGAGTTAATTCTGAATAAAAACTTCCAGAATTTCTGCATCGTTTTTTGTTGAAAGCAGCAGGTCGTCGATGGCGGCAGGAACGAGAATACACTCGCCTTTGTTCAACGATTCTTCCTTTCCATCCCATTCATAAACCGCATTGCCCTGCACCGTGAATAAAATCACAAAAGAATCCAGTGTCATGTATTCGCGCCGGATTTTTTGTCCGGCTTTCAAGGTGATCCGGTTGGTAACAAACTGCGGACAATTCACAAGCGTATCCATGGTAGGCCCTAAGCGGGTTGGTGCTGTTTTGCCCGTGGATATGTCATCATAATTCAATGCTTCAAGCCCTTTTTCGATGTGCAATTCACGCGGCTTACCTTCATTATCGGTGCGTCCCCAATCATACAACCTGTATGTAAAGTCGCTCGTTTGCTGGATTTCGGCCAATGTTAGTCCCGGCCCAACTGCGTGAATTTTCCCGGCAGGAGTGAAATACACGTCTCCTGTTGCTGGGTTAAGCATGTTGACTTTATCGGTCAGCGTGCTGTTTTCAAGTGCTTTTAATATTTGATTGCGATCGGTTTTATTTTTGAATCCATTCAGTAAACCCGCATCATCAGCGGCGTTCATGATATACCACATTTCTGTTTTTCCGAATGGAACACCCTGTTGTTTCATGGCCAGTTCATTGTCGGGATGTACCTGAACCGATAGCCATTCGGTGGTATCGAGCAATTTGATCAGAATGGGAAATATTTCCCCATACTCGTTAAAAACCTGCTCGCCGACAAGGTCTTCCATATATACCTCTACCAGCTCATTCAATTCATTTCCTTCCAGAAATCCGTTTGTAACAATACTTTGATGTTCGTCGACACCCGACAGAAGCCAAGCTTCGCCGCATTTTTCAGCGGGTGCGTCTTTCAGAAAAGGAATAATTGCAATATGAGTTCCACCCCAGGGTTTTGTGAAATACTGTGGTTTAAATTTGAGCGGGTATAAGTCGTTCATACTTTTTAAATTAACAAAAAAGGAAGCCGGAAGCCGGATCCCTTCAAATCATTGTAATCCGGAAAATCAGAAAATATTTGGGAAAACAATGCCCAGCGAATTCAGTGTTTTTTCCAGAAAATCTTTTGCATTGGAGTTGTCGCCCTCTTCGGGAGCCCATTCGGCAAAAATTTTATCATCTTTCGGATCGTAGGGTCCATCTTTCACTTCAAGCGCGACAGAACTCACTTTGAGTGCAATCACAGTGTGATAGACGGCCGGATTGAATTCAACGGCAAAATTGCCGGTGTTGGGGCTAAGCACAAACGAATCGGTCACGTTGCCGGCATCATCAAATTCCACCATCAGAAACTCGCCACGTACTACAGCAAAAAGTTCTCGTTTATGCGGCATTTCGTGCTTGTGAGGACGAATATAGGTCCCGGGTTCCATGGCATTGAGGAACCGTTGCATGACATCTTCCTCGGTTTTATGAATATTCAGATTCATGCGTCTGCGCTCCGAAGCTTTCGCTTTCTGCGACAGATTATTGATGATTGTGGTATCTACTTTATACATAATTCCCTTTTTGAACGGATAAAGGTACAAAAATAAATGATAATCCGACGGGAACTTTTAAATTTGTGCATTGAGCCTTGAACAGATGGATGAAATTGAATTTCAATTACTAAAGCGGATCGCAGGCGGTGAAAGCCAAATGCTGGATTTTAAATTTGCGGTAAACGACAGTCGCAAGATTGCACGCAGCATGTCGGCATTTTCCAATACCAATGGCGGCTCGTTGCTGATTGGGGTGAAAGACAATGGTAAGCTGGCCGGCGTTCGCAGCGAAGAAGAAATTTATATGGCCGAAGCCGCGGCAACCATGCATTGTTCGCCCGAAGTCAGCTTTAACAGCATTCTGTATCAGATTCAGGGAAAAGAAATTCTGGAAATCATTATTTCTTCCAGCCCCGATGTGCTGACGCTGGCTCCCGATGAGAAGGGAAATCCGGTTGCATACCTTCGGTATAGAGATGCCAATTACATCGCTGGCTCTATCTATGAGCGCGTGTGGCACAAGCGGCAGCAGAAAATAAATACACATTTGCGCGTCGATGAATTTCATAAAGCGGTGCTGGAGCTGATGGAGCGCAAAGGCAGCGTTTCGCTGGAGCAGGTGATGCACGACCTGGGTCTGAAAAAAGGTTTTGCCGCTTCTGCCCTCGAACGCCTCATTCTGCTTGGTGCCGCCGATTTTCATCTTACCGAAAACGGGATGTATTATTGTCTGAAGGAAAACCCTTGAATTAGTAGTCAGTTGTGATCCGCCGCGGCGGAGTCAGTATTCAGTAGCGATCCTCCGCGGCGGATTCGTTTTTTCAAAGGTGCTTTGCGTGCTTATACCTGAGGTCGCTTCGCGACCATAGGTTATTGATATTGGACTACGTTCGTAGTTCCTTTTAAAGGAATCAACTATAGTAATTTTGGGAGTAAACGTTGAAAAACACCGAACCTGTCCGCCAGTTTAACTGCAACAGGCAGGCCAGGCACCGAACTTCCAATCCGCCGCGGCGGAGTCAGTTGTGAGTTGTTTTGACGATTGACCACTGGCTATTGGCAACTGGCTATTGGCAACTGACTACGCTCAATCCGCCATTCACCGATTTTTCGCCCTATAATTGCGCTGCAACAGGCTTACAACTCGCAACAATTTCGTATCTTTGCGCTATGTTAACGACGATACTGATAGTCATTTGCAGTTTGTACGTTTTTTCGTACATCATGCGGCGATGGGTGGCTCCCTGGTTGCTGCGCAGATTTGTCCGTAAAATGCAGGAACGAATGAGCCCGGGCGAACCACAACAAAAAGCCCGCAAAGAAGGCGCGGATATTCATATTCCCCGTAAGCAGAAATCAAAGGCAAACCGCACATACAGCAATGCCGAGTATGTTGATTTCGAAGATGTGGACGACGAAAAATAAGCACAATTTTTTTAAGCAGCTTGTAGTACTAATGGGCATTTCTAAAAACCCATTTTTTTCATCCTGAGCCCCGCCGCTGTCATCAATGATTACAGCTTCTGTCATCCTGAGCGGAGTCGAAGGATAGACAGTAGAACAGACCTTAAGGGATCATCATCAGCGGGATAGACTTCGTTGAAATTTCGATGCAATCAACTAATATCATCCTTGTAATAACTCTAATAGCCTTGTTGATTGCATACAAAATGGGGCTTTCGAGGTGCCCTTTAGTGAATTCACAATTTGTATCACACATTTTGCGTGACACATTTTGCGTGATGAAAAATTCTTAGCTGAAAATTTTTTTTGCGATGGCTCTGAGTCAATGTTCACGCCTGAATCAGACCAACAAATTTTTCATACACCAACCGCTTCACTTGTTCCATTTCCTGAGGTGCACCGAGTTCTTTTTCCATCGAGGTGACATCTTTATCGGTAAAGCCGCAGGGATTGATGTGTTTGAAATAGCTCAGGTCGGAATTGATATTGAGCGCAAAGCCATGCATGGTAATAAAACGCGAGACACGCACTCCAATAGCGCAGATTTTACGGGCTTTGCCAGGAGTAAGCGAATCAATCCACACGCCGGTAGCGCCTTCGAGACGTTCGGTTTGAATGCCGAATTCAGCCATAGCCAGAATAATGGCTTCTTCCATTAAATAAATATACCGGCGAACCGACAGGTTCAGCTTATCAAGATCGATGATCGGGTAGCCCACCATTTGTCCGGGACCGTGATACGTAATATCGCCGCCGCGGTTGGTGTGGATGAACTGCGCATTTTTTGCCTGAAGCTGAATATAATTGAGCAGCAGATTTTGTTCATCGCCGCTTTTGCCAAGGGTGTACACATGCGGATGTTCGACCGCCAGAAACCAGCCTGCAAAAGGGTTTGAGGAATACTCCGGATTTTTGCGCATGTCAATCAGCTCGTCCATGCGGGCCTGCTGAAAGTCCCACGCGGCCTGATATTCCATGAGCCCTATATCGTTGAAGTCGATTTGCATAAAATAAAAAAAGCTGCCTTTGCAACTTAATAGAGCCACTAATGGGACTCGAACCCACGACCTGCTCATTACGAATGAGCTGCTCTACCAACTGAGCTAAAGTGGCGAGAAAAAAGTCGGGATGACTGGACTCGAACCAGCGGCCTCTTCGTCCCGAACGAAGCACGCTACCAACTGCGCTACATCCCGATTGGGGTGCAAAGGTACATTTTTTTTTGAATAATGAACAAGGAATCCGCCGCCGCGGATGAATTATGAAGTAAGAAGTTATGTGAAAGTTAGTTAGGGTCGGCAGGCATCAGCAGAATGTCCCGACCGGGAGCGTCGGGGCTGTCAGCCATCAGCCCTCAAATTCTTAGCGGAGAACAGTGAGCATTGATCAGCGAACCTTTGCTGATCCACTGCGGCATACTCTAACGAAGCCTTTCTACTTGATAACTTTTAAACTTTCTACTCGCGCAGCATTGTGCCGCCTGCTTCGCGCCCTGTGCATTGTGCATTGTGCGCTGAGCGTTGTGCGTTGCGCGTTGTGCCCTGCGCCCTGCGCATTGTGCCGCCCGCCTCATGCGTTGTGCCTTGTGCTCTGTGCGTACCCAAAGCTAACATTGTCCGGTTAACAAACTTCAAAAATGAATATTTGTTAATTCAATAAGTTTTCATACTTTTATCCGGATTTTCAGTATGGAAAAAGTAGAACTCGAAATCAGCGGCATCAGTTACAGCTATTCTCAGAGTGGCGCCTATACGCTTATACTGTCCGAATCGGGCGGCAAGCGCAAGCTCCCTATTATTATCGGTCAGTTCGAAGCGCAAAGCATTGCCATTGAAATGGAAAAGATGAAACCGACCAGACCGCTTACGCACGATTTATTCCGAAGCTTTGCACAGTCTTTTAAGATTAAGCTGAACGAAGTTTTTATTCATCGTTTTGAAGAAGGCGTTTTTCACAGTATGCTGATTTTTGAAAAGGAAAATCAAATTCATTCATTGGATTCGCGCACCAGCGACGCAGTGGCTCTCGCCATACGTTTTAACTGCCCGATTTATACCAGCGAAGAAATTCTGAGCGAAGTCGGTGTCATTTTCGATGAGCAAGCTGAGGATCAAATTCAAACCGAGACCGAAGAATCCGATGCTTCGATGAACCCGACTTCTGGTCTTTCTTCGCTCACGCTTGAAGAACTGGAGACCATGCTGAACGAAGCCATCGAAAACGAAGATTTCGAGCTTGCATCGCAAATCCGCGATGAAATTAACTGTAGAAAATAATCACAAAAATATTTCTGTTATGGGACTGAAACTTAGACTTACAGTCATGAATTTCCTCCAGTTTTATATCTGGGGATCCTGGCTCATTACCATTGGCAACTTTTGGTTTGGAAACAAAGAATGGTCCGGTGCCGAATTCGGAATTATTTTTTCAACCATGGGAATCGCCTCTTTGTTTATGCCTGCACTCATGGGTATTGTGGCCGATCGCTGGCTTAATGCTGAAAAACTGTATGGGATTCTTCATCTTTTAAGTGGAGCTGCTTTGTTCTATCTAGTGCAAATACAGACTCCGAACGGTTTTTTCTGGGGCATTCTGGTTGCAATGATTTTTTATATGCCAACGATTGCTTTAACTAATTCGATTTCATACACCGCGCTCAAAAACAGTGGGCTAGATGTTGTGAAAGCATTTCCACCTATTCGTGTTTTTGGCACCGTTGGCTTTATTGCTGCTATGTGGGTTGTCAACCTGACTGGTAACAAGGCTTCGGAAAATCAGTTTTATATTGCCGGGGCTATTTCTATTTTACTTGGATTATATTCATTCACATTGCCGAAATGTCCGCCGCTGGGAAAAAAGGTAGAAAACAGATCATTCATGCAGATGCTTGGACTTGATGCATTTGAACTGTTTAAATCAACCAAAATGGCGCTGTTCTTTATTTTTTCGATGTTCCTTGGTGCTGCACTGCAGTTGACAAATGCTTACGGTGATTTGTTTCTGGGCGAGTTTGAAAAAATTCCCGAATATGCAGATTCATTTGTCGTGCGATATTCAACAATTATTATGTCCATTTCTCAGATGTCCGAAACCCTGTTCATTCTTGCCATTCCGTTTTTCATGAAAAAATTCGGAATCAAGAAAGTGATGCTCATAAGTATGATTGCATGGGTGCTTCGGTTTGCTTTATTCGGATTAGGTAATCCAACCGATGGTCTCTGGATGATCATTCTGAGTTGTATTATTTACGGGATGGCTTTCGATTTCTTCAATATTTCAGGATCCCTGTTTGTTGAAACCACCACCAAGCCTGCGATTCGTTCAAGTGCTCAAGGTTTGTTTATGATGATGACCAATGGATTTGGTGCCATCATGGGAAGTACAATAAGCGGATATGTTATTCAACAATACTATACCGATGCAAATGGAATGCGCGACTGGAGAAATATTTGGCTTCTCTTCGCCGCTTATGCTTTTGTTGTTGCAATTTTGTTTGCGATTTTTTTCAGACACAAACACAATCCGGATGATCCGAATTTACAGCATGTGGCTCATTAAATTTCCGATGAAAACAATTTCGGATGAGTAGTGCACATGTGAATAAAAAGTTGAAGCAAACATCGGCTGAAGTGCTTCCTGTTTTTGATTTACAGATGAACGAAGAAATCTTTCGTCTGATGATTCAAAACTCCAACGATTCTTTTGTATTGCTCGATTCATGTGGAAATCAGATTTACCTGAACGAGGCCGGTGCCCATGTAACAGGCTTTACGAAAGAAGAATTACTGGGCCCTTTTGAAAAGGTGATTCACCCCGATGATGTCGAAAAAGTAAACCAGGCATATCTGAAAGTTTGTTCCAGTAAGGAAGTTGTAAAAGTTCAATACCGGCATATTCATAAAACAAAAGGCTTTATCTGGATGGAAGCCGTTGGGCAGAACCATTTCGACAATCCGGCAATCAACGCACTGGTGCTGAATGTGAGAGATATTTCGGAACTTAAGTATAATGCGGAATTGATCAGAAGCCAGAATATTGAACTTAATAAGCTGAATGAACAAAAGGATTTACTTATTGCTGCTGAAGCGGAAAAATCGGTAAAGCTGAAAAATATGCTGGACAAGCGAAAACGCGAGCTGGCCTCGAATGCGCTGATTCTTTCGCATGTAAACGACATTCATAAATACACACTGCGCGATCTGAAAAAGCTCCTTGAGTGCGATGAAGACAAGATGGAAATAAAACTTAACAAGATTATTTCGGAGATGACTGCTTCATTTAAAAATGTTGACTGGAGCAGTTTTCAGAATAGGTTTGAAGAACTTCATCTAAGTTTCTTCAAAAAGCTGGGAAAACACTTTCCATCCTTGTCGCCTTCTGAACAGAAGCTGGTAGCTTTTATTAAGCTTGGATTCTCATCGAAAGAGATATCCATATTGACAAGTAATACTGTTGAAAGTGTTCATGTTGCCAGATCACGTTTGCGAAAAAAACTTGGACTGACACCTTCCGATAATCTGACGTTGTTTGCAGGAAAACTCTGAAACCGGTTGTTAAGGTTTTTCTAAGGTATTTATCAATGTAATGTTTTGGTTTACGGCTATATTTGCCGTATCAAAACAATTTTTATGACAAGAAGTATTTTCGGGTCTGTATACAGATGTATTTTTTCACGTGTGTGTTTATTGCTGGGCTTTGTGTTTCTGTTTTCTCCTGTTAAGCTGACAGCTCAGTCGGAGAACACATTGTACAATTTAAGTTCAACCACTACTTCGGTTACGGCCACCTATAAAGGCCGCAATGTGTGTGTAGGCAACAACGATTTTTCGGTGATACACTGGTACCGCAATGGAACTGAAGTGTATAGCGAAACCGTTTGGCTGCAATACAACGAATGGTTTGATGTGTCGCATACTTTTACCTGCACCGATCTGGCGCCGAATTCGAATGTGACCATAAAGGTTGTAGCCGATCATTATTATTGTGTATGGCCATATTCCGGCTCATTGACTTATGCCAACACCAGCAGTGACTATATTCAGACGCTGGCTTCATACAATCCTGTATCGGGGGTAAGTGCCACTGATAATAAATACGGCGACCGGGTTATTGTATCATGGTCAGTGAATGAACAGTTTGCTACGCATAAATACCGCGTGTACAAAGATGGAACGCAGGTAAGCGGTGATTTAGGGGCTGGTACTACAACTTTTACCCACAGTGGACTAACCGCGGGTTCCAGTGGTAATTATACTGTTCGCGGATTGGTCAACAATTCTCTTGTCAGCGCACCATCGGGTGATAATGGCTCTGCATTTAATATCAATCTGCAGGCTACAAAGAACCTTACAAATAAAGTAATGCTGACGTGGAGTAATTTTTCCGGAACAAATGCTCCAACCGGTTATTATATCACACGCACCGATTCGACATATTCGCCCACCATCGAAAACAGCACCAGCATTTATGCTACATCAACCGAAGATGCTGCAACAAGCCTTACACCCGGATATATGTATACATACCGGATTTACGAACTTCCCTTATCCAACAATATTGTTGGTGTTGCACAAGGCAAGATATTGCCCAACGGCGTTATCAGCGGCCGGGTGACTACTCCTACTAATATTGGTGTCCCTTCTGTTCAGATTGTTGCCACCCTGCAGGGACCAAATCTGCCGACTGATACAACCAGGATATATACCGCTGTGACAAATGCCAACGGTGAGTACACCATCAATAGAATCTATTATTATAATGAGGCAACGTTCACTGTACAACCGGTATTTGCAGGAAGAACATTCAATCCGGCAAGTCGTGATGTAACACTGAATCTGACAACACCAACAAATACGGTAACCAATTTCACCGATATGTCATCGTTTACGGTATCCGGTACTATTCTGCAGGATGGCTGTCCGGCAGAGGGCGTGAGTATGTTGCTTGACGGAATGGATTCGGGCGTGCTGACTGACAGCAACGGCGTGTATAATATGACCGTCTCAAGTGGAGGTTCATATCAGATTAAGCCTCAACTGGGCGACCACACTTTTTCACCTGCCATACGAACCGAATCAATAACAGCGAATACCGGCGGAATCAACTTTTCGGATACAACCAGATATTATCTCGAAGGACATTTTCTGGCAAGTTGTAATACATACATTGGCACAGCGCAACTCAGAATTTTTACAACCGACGAGGCGCCGGCATGCAGCAGCGATACAATAACCACAGATTTGAATGGCTATTTTTCAATTGAGTTGCCTGCCCGTGAATACAAAATTGACTTACTCAGTTTCACTTCAAACGATGAAACAATTGTTCCCTCTGCCGAAGTCATGGCCTATTTCGCCAATGAAAGCACCATAAACCTGACCAATATTGATTCGACGACATTTCATGGTGATACGATGACATATGATTTTGTGTTCCGTCGTCCGGCTCAGCTGGTGGTAAACAATATAGACGATATTGTGACCTGCTCGGGTGAAATTTTACCTATACTGAATCAGAATATTGATTACTCCATTGATGTTTTTGCTGTTGAAACTTTTTCCGGAAACACATGTCCTGCCGGTGACGGTACAGTGATCATCAAGGAGAATATTTCTGTTGACGGAGTTACATTCAATTACGACACTCTTCAATATTTGCAGGGCGACACTATTCATTACATATTGACTCCCGGTACACCAAACATTTTTTATCCGAACAAAAAGTCATTTGATGCCGTGTTATTTTGTCCGGCAGCAGTTGATACAGTGCATTACGATGCCATTGTCATTGGGCATAATCCCCGGACACAAACATTCACCACTGTTACACCTCAGGTCCCTTTCCATATCATTCACAATCCTCCGGGAGATGCATCTTATGCCTATCTTGAGCAAAGTTCAAGTATTTCGAATTCCTTTACCACCAGTTTTCTGCAGGAAGGATCAGTCAATGCATTCATTACAGTGCATGCAGGTCCCGATCAAAGCGTATCGGCTGGAATTGGTGCAGAAGTAGAGACTGAAATTGATGTCACTATTGATGCAACAGGAACACTGGGTTTTGGCGTAAGCGGCCTCACCACAGATGCATCGACAATTACCTCAACAGCAACACAGCGTTTCGAAACATCCGGCAGCACCGATATGATTGGTGGCGAAGGCGATTTGTATATTGGCGGTGCTCTGAATATGCTGTATGCACTATCAGATGCGTTGCTGTATGATTTCAACACCTGTCAGCTACTGGATAGTGTGGTATTGATGATGGAGCCAGACGGTATTCAGACCACTTTTATTTATACGGAAAAACATATCACTGATGTCATTATCCCAGAGCTACAGTATATTGTTGATTATTACAATGCACAGGGTGAAACAGATACCGCTGACTATTATCAGAATCAGCTTGGCGTCTGGCAGCAGGTGGTAACAAAAAATCATAACAATATAGCTTCGGCCGGTACAATTGAAAACAAAACTTTCAGTGGCGGAACTCTTTCGGAGTATTCTGCTACTACAACCCGCGCCACCAGCCATTCTCTGGAGATGACCTATTATCTGGATTACGGCGTTGCTGTTGAATTGGGCGCAACAATCAGTGGTATTGGTCTTAATTATGGTGTGGCAGTACAAGGCCGCTCAACCTGGGGAAATGTTGTATCAACCGACACAGAGACATCAACTACCGTTGGATATGTATTATCTGATGATGATAATGGTGACAGCTATTCGGTGGATATCGCAAATGATTCACTGTACGGAACACCTGTGTTCCGACTGGTGGCCGGTCGCTCAAGCTGCCCGTGGGAAGATGGCTCACAACATCGCGAAGGGGTTCAGCTTTTGTCGGATACCTATTATCAGGAAGCTGAAGAAAACGATCAGGCTGTTTATGTATTGCAGCTTTCCAATACCAGTGAAAGTAATGAAACCATGACTTATGACCTGATTTTTGATCATACCAGCAATCCAAACGGTGCCATTCTGACTATTGGCGGAAGTCCTGTTGTTGGAAACACACCGTATTCCTACACCATTCCGGCTTTCAGCTCGGCATACGCCACCATAACTGCCAGCAAAGGTCCTTCGGCCATGCAGTACAACAACCTGAAATTTACTTTGCAGTCGCAATGCGACGATCAGGTTTCTCAGGATGTTTATCTCAATGCATTGTTCTATAAAACATATGATTTGACCGTTGCTCAGGTCGGTCAGGGTGTTACATTCCCCGGAACAGGCATCAACAATTACAGAGAAGGTACCTCAGTATATTTGTATGCTTCGCCGTTGGCAGGATACGAATTCCAGAAATGGATTGTCGGGTCCGATGTGTATACCGATCCTTCCATCGCAGTGAGCATGACTGGGAATAAAACAGCTACTGCCTATTTTGTTGAAACAACGGCTACTCAGTACAATATGAGTGTTTCTGTTACAGGCAACGGAACTACGGTTCCTCCTGTCGGAACACATCTTGTAAATGCTGGTTCTGTAGTGGATCTGAGTGCTAATCCTGCTGCACAAAACGCTTTTGTAAAATGGATCGTCAACGGCAACGAGATTTATAATCCTCTTACAAGCATTGTTATTGATTCCAATACAACCGTTGAGGCAGTGTTTTCTGAAACCAATGTTCTAACCATGCAGTTGGCTTCGGGGCAGGGAACCACAACTCCTGCAATTGGTCCAAACAGTATTAATACCGGCGATGTGGTTCATCTGTTTGCTTCACCTGCTCAGGGATTCGAGTTTTCCAAATGGATAATCGGCGGTGTTGAATTTACTACACAATCTCTTGATCTGACAATGATTCAGGATACTTTGGTTCAGGTTTTCTTTGACTCATCTTCTGTAAATCAATACGAACTGATTGTATCCAACATCGGAAATGGCACCACAACACCCCCTCAGGGAATTCATTACCTGAATGACGGAAGTACGGTTGATTTAAATGCATTTCCATCTCCCGGATATCTGTTTGAAAAATGGATCATTGACGGAGTTGAATATACCGATAATCCTCATTCGCTGACCATCACTTCAGGAACCATGGTGGATGCTTATTTCAAATTCAATAATGTTGGAATATCAGAAGCCACATCAGGAGCGGGTTTGATAACAGCATATCCGAATCCTTCCACCGGCTTTTTCCGTGTTGAATCGGATAACGTCATCAGGGAGTTGATTGTTTATGATTTGTTTGGTAAGGTGCTCTCCGTTGAGAAGGAAATGAATGAAAATTATTCCGACCTGGATCTTTCCGCTGTGGCATCGGGTACTTATATCATCCGTGTTACAACTTCTCAGGGTGTTAGTTCGCTGAAAGTTCAGATACTCCACTAAGTCGTTGTTTATTTTTGCAGAGCGTATGAGTTGTATAATTCATACGCTCTTTTATTTTTGTGATTTTCCGGGAATGATTATATTTGTTTCCAAACTAAAACAATGCGGAACATAATCCGGAATTGCAAATGCCAGAATTTCAGGCAACCGGTGGGTACAGGACTCCTGTTTTTCCTGGGCTTTTTCTTATTGTTCGGGGTACTTGAAGCGCAGGTCGGAACAAAATTTTCCGGCGTTGCCTCTTACTATGGTGTGCCTTTTCATGGTCGTGCCACCGCCAGTGGTGAAATATTTTCTATGGATTCGATGACCGCCGCACACAAGCAACTGGCATTTGGAACATTGGTAAAAGTAACCAATCGCAGCAATGGAAAAGCGTGTGTGGTGAAAATCAACGACCGTGGGCCTTTCATTGCCGGCCGCGTTATAGATGTAAGTAAGGCCGCCGCCGAAACACTTGATTTTATTGCGCAGGGTGTGGTGACAGTTGATTGTGAAATTGTGGGAACCGGAACGATCAACAGACCACTGTTGGCTTCGAAAAACACTAAAAATGTTCAGCCTGCTGATAATCAGAAGAAGAAAGAGCCCAATGATATTTTCAAATCAGATTCAAAAATTGAAGTGTCAAAAACACCCCGGTATACACCGCGCGAAGCCATTAAATATGAAACCACAAGTCCTGACTCAACTACATTTTATTCGGTGCAACTTGGGAGTTTCGGCATGCAGCAAAATGCAGAATTACTGTTGAAAAAAGTCGAGGGGAAATATCCCGAAGCCCGCATCATGCAGGCCGATGTGTACGGAAAAATCTGGTTCCGCGTGCTTTGTGGAAAATGTGCATCTATAGAGGAAGCTTCAAAACTGAAAAACTCGTTAAGTGCATTTTACCCTCAAAGTTTTTTGGTTAAATTTGGGCACCCGGAACAACAAATTGAAATGAAGGAGTAATGAAACAATATCACGATTTAATGCGACATGTGCTTGAAAACGGTGTGCAAAAAACCGACCGCACCGGAACGGGCACTGTGAGCGTTTTTGGATATCAGATGCGGTTTAATCTGCAGGACGGATTTCCATTATTGACAACAAAAAAATTACATACCAAAAGTATTTTGCATGAGTTGCTTTGGTTTCTGAAAGGCGATACCAATACAAAATATTTGAAAGAAAACGGAGTTTCCATTTGGGATGAATGGGCCGACGAAAACGGAAATCTGGGCCCTGTGTACGGCTCGCAATGGCGCAGCTGGAAAGGCAGCGATGGACAAACCACTGATCAGATTTCGGAATTAATTGAACAGATTAAAAAGAATCCTGATTCGCGCCGATTAATTGTAAGTGCCTGGAATGTGGCCGAAGTGCCGAAAATGAAATTGCCGCCTTGTCATTTGTTGTTTCAGTTTTATGTGGCGAATGGAAAATTGTCGTGTCAGCTCTATCAGCGCAGTGCCGATATTTTCATCGGCGTTCCTTTCAACATTGCATCCTATGCATTTATGCTTCACATGGTAGCCCAGGCAACTGGTTTGCAGGCAGGTGATTTCGTTCATACGTTTGGCGATGCGCATTTATATCTGAATCATATCGAGCAGGCACAATTGCAGCTAAGCCGCGATTGCCGGCCGCTTCCGAAACTCGAAATCAATCCGGAAGTAAAGAATATTTTTGATTTCAAGTACGAAGATTTTTCCATTACCGGCTACGACCCGCATCCACACATCAAAGCGGACGTGGCTGTTTAATTTTTTTATATGGCACAAGTTATTCCCAACCTCAGCATGATTGTCGCTGCCGACTCGAAAAACGGCATTGGCATTAAAAATACATTGCCCTGGCATTTGTCTGATGATCTGAAAAGATTTAAAGAAATTACAACAGGACATACCGTTATTATGGGGCGCAACACCTGGTTTTCGCTTCCAAAGCGGCCTTTACCCAATAGACGCAATGTGGTTCTTTCTCCCGATCCGCTCGGAGAGCCAGGTGCAGAAGAAGTCAGATCCATGGACGAAGTGTTTGAATTGTGTGAATGGGATGCTGAAAATTTTGTGATGGGTGGAGCAAGCATGTATGAACAATTGCTGCCACATACTTCAAAGCTATATCTGACTTGCGTTGACGGAGAATACGAAACCGACACTTTCTTTCCTGAACTGAATGAAAAAGAGTGGGAGCTGGTTGATGAATCCGATATAATGACTGATTCGAAGAGCGGAATTAAATACCAGTACCTTATTTTCGAACGAAGGTAAAACTTCTTCGAAGATTTAAACTTTTTTAAACTTCGAAGAAGTTTATATCGTCTAAAAACCAAAAAATGAAAAGAAGCTTCTTCGTTTTGCTGACACTCACCATAAGTGTTCTGACTTTTTTGGCATCATGCAATAAAGACGACAACGACAATCAGAATAATTATCGCTCGGCCATTGATAATGCAACAGCCGAAAACATGTTCAACGATTTGTATAAACAGGCTTCGGATGCCGTGATGGCTGCGCAGGATTCGGCCGAAGGAAATAAAACCATGTTGCAGTCGCTGAGTTCATGCGCAACTTTGACTATTACGCCGTTTGATCTCACCTCATTTCCAAAAACGGTAACGCTCGATTTTGGCTCTGTCAACTGTCTTGGCACCGATGGCCGATACAGGAGAGGGGTTGTTGAAATGACTATAACCGGCTGGTATCGCGACAGTGGTACTGTTGTAACTGTTGAGCCGCAGGGTTATTATGTCAATGACAATCTGGTACAAGGGGTGAAAACGCTGACCAATACTGGTCGCAACACCGATGGAAATCTGGTGTATGACTTATTTGTAGATGGCTCTGTAACTACATCGGATGGTACCATTCAATGGACATCGACGCGGCAGAATGAGTGGAAAGAAGGAGAGAGCACCGTGTTTATTCCGTGGGACGATGTGTATATGATTACCGGAACCGCAGACGGAACCAATATTGAAGGTGAAGCGTTCAACGTAGTCATTAATTCTGCTTTGCGTATTTTAGTTGGCTGCCGCTGGATTACATCTGGCGTTTTGACATTGACAAGCGGAACATTTTCCATGTCTGTTGATTATGGTACTGGCGCCTGTGATGCAACCGCTGTTGTCACCATCAATGGCGAAGAATATTCTATTGTCATGAATTGATGTCAGAGATCCACCGTGTACGCCTGATACTTTTCAGTATCGATGTACAGAATATGTGAAGACTGAATATTCATGCCGGCTTCAGAAAGCAGGTCAGCGTATTGCATGACCTGCTTTTTATGTTCTTGTTTTTCGTTTCCTGTTTTAAAATCAATAATGCGCCAGTTGTTTTGTTCGTCGCATGTCATGCGGTCGGGACGATAAATATGTCCTTCTGCATTGGAAATTTCACGTTCATTCAGCACCGATTTTTTCCCGGGGAAAATATTCGGATGTTCTTGAACGAGCTGATAAAAAAACTGCATCAACGAATCATGCTTTTCCTGATCAATCCAGCCATTGCTGGTGTATAAGTCCACCACCGGTTTGACATCTTCGCCTGCATTTATTTTTGAAAGAAGCTCGTGAACAATGCGGCCCTCACGCGCCGAATCGCGGAGTTCGCTGCTGTCGAAAGCTCCGGCATTTTTTCGCAACGAATCGAGTGGCTTATCCGGATTGATATAAAAAGTATCCAATGTCAATTTTATCTGCGAATCTTCTTTGCTGATACGCATTTCGGATTTATCGCCCAAACAATATGCTGTGAAAAAATCACTTTCTTCTTCAGTAAATCCAACAGTATTTTTTTTAATGAATTCATGCAGAAAGAAAGTTGAATCACCATCAAACTTTTTGTCAGTCTCTTTTTTCGAAGGTCGTTTGGATTTTGTTTCTGCTTTTTCTTTTTTTAGAAAAGAAATGGTGTATAATCTTTCCTGAGCCCTTGTAGTCCCAACGTACATCAGATTTATAGTGTCCATCAGGCTTTTCGATTTTTCGACCTGATATTCACGCTGCAACGTTGGCGTCGGCATGTCGGATTTGTAGTTGATGATGGAATATGGAATGCCGAATTTATTTTCATCAACACTGTGCCAGTGCATGGTTCTGAACAGTTTTTTCCCTTCGTTGATTTCGAACAGGGGCATAATGACAACCGGAAACTGCAGCCCTTTTGATTTATGTACCGACATAACATTTACTGCGTCACCCGAATCGGGAACAACCACACTGATCTTGTATCCTTTTTCGTTCCACCACTGCCACATTGCGTCGTGATTGTATCCGGTTTTGTCTTGTGCCATCATCAGTTGTTCGCGCAGAAACAATAAAAAGAATCCACCCGTTGCTGCTATGTTCAACGAATGAATAATGATGTCGAGCTGATCGACCGGAGCCAGGAACATGAGTGCTGCAGGGTCGAGCGCGGGAGCATATTCTACCAGAAAATCACGCAGCATATTTCCGCGTTTGTTGTTTTTTTGCCGCGTGAAATTCTGCAATGCGGGCGATGCACTAAAATCAATATCGGTGTACTGCAGCATCAGCATGAATGCTTCGGTTGCATTTAAATCATCGGCAGGAAAATGCAATAAACGAAACACCGACATGGCCAGCCGGCAATGCCCTGAAGCATTGAACTGGAGCGTCTCGCGCGAAATGACCGGAATCGGGATTTCCTGCCCCATCAGATAAGTGCCTATTTCAACACCTGTGCTGTTCGAGCGGTCGATGATGGCCATATCGCTATATCGGTATCCCGAAGCTTTCAATTCCTGAATTAACGTCACAATATCGCTAAGCCATTTGCTTCTGATATCTTTCAGCGGACTATTATAGAAGCGGCATTCAACATATCCGTCTGTTTCTTTTGCGGGTTGTTGTTCTATCTCTTCGTACACTTTACTGTACAATGTATTTGTTGTTGACGGATCGTCGCCTGTTGCTGTTGGTTGCAAAGCCTGATTGAAGCGGTTGCGAACGTCTTTGTATAATTCAGAATTGAACAGTACAATGTTTTTTTCTGAACGGAAATTAAAAGTGATGGGTTCTTTGATAAAATAATTTTCAATCAGGGTTTGCGCATCAGCATTGTCTTCGCCGGCTTCGAATAATTCGGGGAGCGACAGCATTATTTCTACTTTTCCGTTGCGCCAGCGATAAATACTTTGTTTGGGATCGCCCACTACCCACGAAGAATTGCCCCGTGAGAGCGATTCGTGAATCAGAGGCAGCAGGTTGAGCCACTGCATCATACTGGTGTCCTGAAATTCATCAATCATAATGGTTTTATAGCGACTGCCGGCACGCATGTAAATAAAGGGCACAGGCTCCTTGCTGAGTACTTCGCGGATGATGCGGTTGAAATCGGAAACCGGCACTATGTTGTTTTCGGTTTTATACGCTTCGCGCAAACTCCAGATTTCGCTCAACAATGCCACCACCGGAAAACGTTTTGTCAGCAGCTTTCCGTAACGGTAATCGGTTATCAGATCAAGAACATCCATGATGATTTTCTGCAGCTGGCTTTCGATGCCGGGTTGCGGTATTGACAAAATTTCACCATTGTGCAACATGGTAAGCATTGTGTCGGATGGTGATTTGGTATCGAGCGACTGGCGCAACATCACCATAAATTCATACAGTGTTTTGGCGTTGCCTTTTTTTCTGAAATCGTCCGGCTGAAGTCCATGTTGTTGCGAGAGCAAAAAGAATTCTTCAATCTGGCTTTTGATCTGTGTTGCAGTATCTTTATTTTTTTTCTGCAGACTTTGAAATGCATCAATCATTTTCTGTGTGCCGCTTTGCAACGCATGATCCACAATCTGAATAGAGGCTTCCGCAGTCAGATGCGAGACCAAAGGGGTCAGATTCCCAGCGAGATTTAATGGGGCATTTTCATCGTCCATCTGCAGGCGGATAATGTCTTTCAGAACCTTGGTGATCCCTTCATCCAGATTGGCTTTATCGATTACCGAAGCGATGACCAGTTCATTCAGTTCTTCATCGCCAACAGTGACTTCGTAATGTGCCGGCAATTGCAGCTCGCGCGCAAAAGTGCGTATAATGCGCTGCATAAAACTATCGATGGTGCTGATGGCAATATCTGAATAATGGTGCAGCACATACACCAAGGCACGATGCGCCTGCTGGCGTATATCTTCGGATGTAGTACCAGGAAAGGCTTTTAGTAACGAATCCAGCATTTTACTGCTTTCAGGGTTATTTGACAACTCCGCCAGCGAGCTGATGACGCGCTCCTTCATTTCGCCGGCAGCTTTATTGGTAAATGTGATGGATAAGATGCGGCCGGCTTCTGTCGGATTTGGTAAAATCATTTTCAGAAATTCCAGCGTAATGCGGTGCGTTTTTCCCGATCCGGCCGATGCATTAATTAATGTAAAAGATGCCATGTGTATTTTAAAATGATTTGCTAATGTAGTATTTATTCCGGTGCGAAAAGGCGGAAATCTTTCAAAAACGAATACAGTTGACTGGATTTTCCTATATTTGAACATTATTCAAATAATATGAAGTACATCACAACTTTAATTTTTTCATTGCTGATGCTGCCATGTTTTGTATCAGCACAGAATGATAATACAACGCTCAAAAATATGATCAGAACCCAACAGACAGATAAGCGTTGTGTCTTTACATTACAGGATACAACCAATATTGTAAGTGTGTATTGGAGCTTTGGTGATCCCGCATCAGGAGCGGCAAACAATGCATCAGTAAAGGTAGTAGAGCATATGTTTTCAGCGCCCGGCACCTATCAGGTTTCGGTCATGATTGTGTATACATCGGCGCGGAGCGAAACGCTGAATACAGCTGTAGTTGTGGAAGACCCTGCGTTGAAAGTGGCTTTTTCGACTGTAATTACGCCCAACGGCGACCATAAAAACGAAGACTTTGGTCCCGAAGGACCTGCACTGGTAAAATGCCATCTGACGATATTCAACCGTTGGGGAAATAAGCTTTTCGATCAGGAATCTGCCAATCCTCGCTGGGACGGTACTTCAGAAGGCAAGCCCTGTTCCGATGGCACCTATTATTTTGTTGCCGAAATTTCTTATTACAAAGACGGCGTTCTGATTGAAGAAACACGGAATGGTAATGTGACGGTGATGTGGTAGGGTTCGAGTTTTTAGAGATACTTTGATTATGGCAGTCTGAATTATGAGTACATTCGGATTCAATATGTATAAAAATTATTGTATTTTTGGTTGATTTTTTTAAAAAGTCGTTTTGTTATGAGAAATACTGTTACAATATTATTAGTTTTATTGCCATTTTTCTTTTTTGGACAAAGCATCAACGATGTTTGGTATTTTGGACTGAATGCAGGGATATCTTTCAGTTCATCTCCTCCGTCGGCATTGATAAATGGGGCTTTGAACACTGAAGAAGGCTGTGCTACCATTTGTGATAATAGTGGACAATTGTTGTTTTATACCGATGGATCGACATTATACAATAAAAATCATCAGCCGATGGCAAACGGCAGTGGGTTGTACGGTGATTTTAGTTCTACTCAAAGCGCCATAATAGTACCATTGCCTGGAAGCACAACGTTGTATTATGTGTTCACGCTGGATGCTTTTGCCGGAGTTTATGGTGTTTGTTACTCAATTGTGGATATGTCATTGAATGCGGGATTAGGTGATGTGACAGTTAAAAATCAGACAATTCTTACTCCCGCTTCGGAAAAAATCACAGTGGTAAAGCATTCCAATAATCTTGATTTTTGGGTGATTATTCATGGGTGGGGGAACAACAGTTTCCATAGTTATTTATTTTCCGCCACAGGTTTGAATCCAACACCGGTTACTACTGCAATCGGAACAGTCCACTCGGGCGGTGGTGGAATTAATAATGCATCAAATGCAATTGGCTACATGAAAGTTAATAATTCCGGGAATATGATTGCTGTTGCAATTTGTGTCGATGATATCCGCGAATTGTATCAGTTTAATAATACTACCGGTGTACTGTCGAATCCTATAACTATTGCAGATCCTGATAACACGTCATCTTCGAGGGCATACGCTATGGAATTCAGCCCTGATAATCATTATCTTTATGTAAAGAACTTTTATTCTCATAATGTGTATCAATATGACGTTTCAACTTATAATCAAACTCTTATTGAAAACTCAAAGACTCTGGTGGGAACTGTTAGTGGTGCTTCGATTTATTTTACTGGCGCTATGCAATTAGGTCCTGATAATAAGATATATATTGCTCAATATGACACACCTTCGCTTGCAGTTATCAATTTTCCTAACAATCCGGCAGGAACATGTGGTTTGGTTGATAATGCGATTTCACTAAATGGCAGGAATGGGAGATTAGGACTCCCGTGCCTTGTAAATACAAGCTTTATTATTAATCAGGTATCGATTGTTCCATCAGGGTGTTATAACAACCCGTACACCTTTACTCTATCAGATACAACTAGTATTTTATCGGCTAGTTGGAATTTTGACGATCCCGCATCTGGGGCAAGTAACACTTCCAGCATTTTTGACCCGACGCATCAGTTTTCGAGTTCAGGAACATATGATGTGTTTGTTGTGTTAGACTTTATTGGCGGAGTTCATGACACTATCAGTTATACGTTAACCACAGTGACTGAACCCGACCTCATTTCGGAAGATACAGTACAAATATGTTCCGGAGCGGCTTACGGTGTCTCTGTACAGGGCTCGTGGGTAAACTATTTGTGGAATACTGGTGCTACAACATTTTCAATATCACTTACTCAACCGGGACTTTATGTTGTTTCAGTCACTGATAATAATGGATGCATGGTTGATGACAGTGTAGTGTGTGTAGTAATGTCATTATTCAATATTGATATGGATACGACTTTTTGTGAGGGTAATTTGATTACTTTTGAAGGGCAAACTATTTCTGCGGGCGGTGACTACACATTTTCATACATTACATCCGGAGGTTGCGATAGTATTATTACCTTACATGCAGAAGAAATTGGCATACCTGAAGTAGAATTACCTGGAGATACAACAGTTTGTGAAGGTGACCAATTTTTGATACATCCTGTTATTACAGGGCAATGGAATAGTTGTTTATGGAGTGACGGATTAAATATTATTGACAGAAGTGTTACGCAGGAAGGCTTCTATTCTATTGTGGTGCAGGGTGATTGTGGATTTGCCGAGGATGAGATTAATGTAATATTTGACAGCTGTATTAGTACTATTTGGTTCCCAAATGTATTTACTCCAAATGGAGATTATCATAACCCTGTTTTTACAGGAATCGGAACAAATATCTTTGATTTTCATATGATGGTTTTTAATCGTTGGGGACAGCTTCTTTATGAGACTCATACAATATATGAAGGTTGGGATGGCACGTTTAAAGGCCGCGAATGCCCGGAAGGTGTTTATTTTTGGGTTGCAGATTATGGGGTTTACGAACAAAACCAAATAGTAGATGAATCGTCGAGAGGTAGTGTGACACTGTTTCGCTGATTACATTTTGAGAAAAAGAGACGGAGTCACCGGACTAAATATTTATTACCTTTGCGCATTCAGACTTGTTGTTGGTATTAACAGAGTATATATGTCCACAGACAATAAACCAATTTTCGTCACTCAACCTTTTTTGCCACCTATTGAAGAGTTTAATGAACTTCTTCTTGAAATTTGGCAATCTAAATGGCTAACTAACAATGGCAAGTTTCATCAAAAGCTTGAATCTTCGTTGTGCGATTATTTGGGCGTCCGGAATTTGTCATTGTTTTCAAATGGCACTCTTGCGTTGATTACAGCTATGCAAAGTTTGAAGTTAACGGGGGAGGTGATTACGACTCCTTTTAGCTTTGTTGCAACTTCTCATGCGTTACACTGGAACGGGATTAAGCCTGTTTTTGTTGATATTGAGCCTAGAACATTTAATATTGATCCTTCGAAAATAGAGGCAGCCATAACTGATAAAACAACGGCAATACTACCGGTGCACGTTTATGGAAATCCATGTGATATTGAGGCTATTCAAAAAATTGCCGACAAGCATCATCTAAAAGTGATTTACGATGCAGCACATACCTTTGGTGTCATTATTAATGGCAGCAGTATACTCAATGCGGGTGATCTCTCTATTTTAAGTTTTCATGCAACCAAGGTTTTCAGTACACTTGAAGGAGGGGCTATTGTAATGAAAACTCCTGAGATGAAGACAAAAATTGATCAGCTGAAAAATTTCGGATTTGTTGATGAAGTTACTATTACCGAAGTAGGAATTAATGCTAAAATGAATGAAGTGCAGGCCGCTTTTGGATTGTTGCAACTCAAGTATGTAGATGAATTAATTAAGAAGAGAAAATACGTTGCCGATATGTATAAGGCAGCGCTTGTTGATATAGATGGCTTATATATTATTCCGGACATACCCGGAGTCAGACACAACTATAGTTATTTCCCTGTTTTGTTTGACGATGAAAAGCTGAAGACTACAAGAGACGATGTGTATAACCATTTAAAGGCTCATGATATTTTTTCCCGTCGGTATTTCTACCCACTCATCAGTAACTTGTCGGTGTATAATTCATTAGACTCTGCATCAGAAAGTCATTTGCCTGTTGCCAACTGGATTGCAAAACAGGTCTTATGTCTTCCAATTTATGCAGATTTAGCTGAGGAGGATGTTGAACGAATCATTGGACTTATACGTGAAAAAATATGAAGACATCGTTTTTGAGCAATAGCGAGTTGAATGATATGGGGTTTGCCAGTCATGGAAAGAATGTGCGAGTGAGTAGATTTGCTCAGTTTTATGGTACAGATTCTATATCGTTGGGATCGAATTGTCGCATTGATGATTTCTCTGGAAAGTTTTTAATTGGGCCGACTTTACTCGCCGGATATGTAAATGTTGTTAAAAGTGCAGTTGATTTTTTGCAATTATTGGCAGATTGGTTCTGGGTTAAATGTTTTCGCCAATTAATAAATGGGCGAAGGTGGCGTTGTAGGAGCAATGACTCTGGTGAAAAACGACCTCAATCAATGGGGAATTTATGCTGGTAATCCCACAGTATTTCTAAAAGAACATAAAATAGATGTACTGATTTTTAATGTTGAAAAATTGTTGAAACAAAGATATGATTCTACACGTTTTTGATGCTCAAAACAACTTCATAAATTTCGGGATTGATATTTTTGAAAATGCCGGAATCCCTGGTCATTATTTGTATTTTGGGGATTTGAGTAATATTAAACGTCCGGATTATCAGAATAAAGTTTCGTGCATTAAATGCAACAAAAGCTCAAAAACAAAAATCCAATCAATGTTAGGGAACTATAAGCTGGTTCTTTTTCATGGTTTGTTGAATGAAAACGTTTGGGCATTGAAACAATTGGTCAGAAGTTCTGATGCTCCACCTTTTGCATGGATGATTTATGGAGCTGATCTTTCGAATATTCGTCATAGATCAGCAAATTACCTTATGCCAAAGACAAGGATGTTATTTTATAAGCATAAGCCTTTCAGATTGTTGTTTCCTGTTCTCAATTTTTTTGAAAGCTTGTTCCGGACGGGCCTTGCGAAACATGTTAGAAAGGTTTCTTATGCAGTTCATTTCATGGATCAAGAGATAAAAGCAGCTTCTACTGTTTGCAGGAAAGACTTTACTCCTTTATGGTTTTCGTATGGACAATTGGAGGACTTTATTGGAGCAGAATTCATTAAAAGCCGCTGTACAAGGGATGGAAATATTTTAATTGGTAATTCTGCAAGTTATTCTTCAAATCATTTGGAAGCATTTGATTATTTGGGAAAGTCATGTGATATTCTCGGTAAAAAGATTTATGTTCCATTAAGTTATGGAAATAAAAAGTATGCGAAGGATATTTCAATTGCAGGTGTTGAGAAATTAGGGGAAGCTTTTATTCCACTTTTATCGTTTCTTCCCAGAGAAGAGTATCACGAAATTTTACTTTCTTGTTCGTGTGTTATAATGAATCACACCAGGCAGCAGGCTCTGGGCAACATTATTGTTGCTTTATGGCTGGGTTCTCGTGTATATATCAATGAGAATATATCAACATATCATTTTTTCAAGGAACAAGGAATAAAAGTCTGCCCATTATCGTACTTGAATCTGAACGATCCGAATTGTTTTGTAGCGTTGGATGATCTTGAAGTTGCGAAGAACAGAGAAGTCTTATCAGAACTTTTTTTGAGTAGTAATCATCGACAACACCTGAGGGAGTCTTTTGTGCAATTTATCTGATCTGCAAATAAGCAGAGAAAAGATTTATGAAATTTGCCAGCCCCCAAAAACATACTATTTTATTTTGGGAATTTCAAAATCGCTCCACCCCACGAATAGCCAACTCCAAATCCGCACAACAAAACAAAGCCATGCAGTTTATCTTCTTTTTTTGCTTCGCATAATGCAATTGGAATTGTTGAAGAGACCGTATTGCCCACATTTTCGAGGTAATAATAGAATTTTTCTTCTTCAATTTTAATTTTCTTACGAAGAAAATTCATCATGTACCTGTTGGCCTGATGAAATATAAATAAATCTATATCCTCCTGTTTCATTGAGTTTTTTAAGAGCGTTTCTGAAACAGAGACAGGTACATTTTCCAAAGTAAAATTGAAAATTTCGCTGCCATCCATAAACAAGTAATCACTGGAAATCGGGTTACCACCTTCGTCGAACGACAAATCATTTAATGCATCCGGATGCCTGAGTCCACCTTTTTTTACAATTAAATTTTCTGCGCCACGGCCATCGGTACCTAAGCTGAAGTTGCCAATTTCAGCAAAACCATCTGTAGAAATTAAGCTTGCAGTAGCGCCATCTCCAAAAATGGTCCGATTCCCTTTATCTTTTGAATGTAAATGTTTACTATAAGTTTCAGCTGTGAGCAGCAAGACATTGGTTGCTATTCCACCGGCAATTAATCCTTTGGCCATTGCTAATCCATAAATATAACCTGAACAACCTAGGTTGAAATCTAATGCCCCACAGGAAGTTGACAACCCCAGCTTATCCTGAAGCATACAGGCCGAAGTGGGTAAAAAGTAATCAGGACTTTGAGTGCAAAGTAAAAGAAAATCAACGGTTGTTTTATCTATTTTATTCTCTGAAAATAATTTCTCTGCTGCTTTTTCTGCCATATCAGCAGCCGTTTCATTTTTTGCTGCAATATGCCGTTTGTTCACTCCAATTTTTGAAGCAACTTTTTCAACCGACCACTCAGGAAAATCTTTAACCAGATCTTCGTTGGTCAAGATTTGTTCAGGGAGGTAGTAAGAGATGGCTTTAATGAAAATATTTTTCATGTTTTTAAAGTAAAGTGAATCCTCCGTCGATTAAAAGATTTGAACCGGTAACCCAAGCTGAAGCATTTGATAAAAGATATATTACCGCATAGGCTACCTCTTCGGGCTTTCCATAGCGTTTTAAAGGATAGCGTTTTTTATCCTCATCCAATTGCTCTGATGTGATTACTCCCTCATCAAAGATTGATGTCTCTACCATTGCAGGATTTACAGAATTCACTCTAATCCCTTTCGATGCCAAATCCAGGGCCATCCCTTTCATCATGCCGTTTACAGCACCTTTAGATGCTGAATAAGCAGACCCGCTCAATCCACTACAATATACCCCTGATGCAGATGAGATGAACACAATTGAACTTCCTTTTGAGAGTTTTTTCTTTTTAACTAACAATGCAGAAAGAATGGTTGGAGCAGTGAAATTTATATCCATGATTTTGCATAAAGCATCTTCATTAATAAATTGGAATGGCAATGTCTGCGTCAAGCCAGCACAATGTACCACGCCATCCAAAATAGGAGTTTTTTCAACAATCTCATCAAATGAGTTCTTTATGGTCAAATCTGCAACGAGCTGTTTATGCCCATTTCCACATAAATGTAGAAAAGTGTCATTAAGTCTTTCTGAGTTTCTTCCATTAATAATAAGGCATGCTCCCAACTTAGAACTCTCAATGGCAATAGCTCTTCCGATTCCAGAGGAAGCACCGGTAATTAATATGGTCTTTCCCTCAAGTGAAAAAGGGTTATTTGTGCTCATATTTTTGTAATAGACTTACTTGTTTGAAAATGTTACATTCTTGATTGTACAATTTTGTAAATGTCTTCAATTGTCTGAGAGTTGCGGATATCATCACCTTTAAGTTTGACATTATACTCTTCATCGACCATTGCAATCACTGAAAGAGCTATCAGGGAGCTCCATTCTTCTAAATCCCGAAATTTTGTTTCGGAACAAAATACAGTGGGATCTGTTTCTTCAAATTGAGCGGCAAAATTTGCCACGAAATCACTGGTGTTCATATTTTTAAGTTTTAAGTATTTTTGCCGGGTTCCCAAAAACTGTAGTGTTTTCCGGTACATTTTTTATAACAATTGAGCCAACGCCAACTGTTGACCATTGTTTAATCGTTTTACCAGGAATGATTTTTGCGCCGGGATGTATTTTAACGCCTTGTTCAACTAATGAATGCCCTCCCAGAAACGTATATAATCCTAAATGTGACCATTTAGAAATTTTTACATCATGCCCAACTGCTGAAAAAGATTGAATTGTAACGAAGTCCTCAATAATAACATCGCAAGAAATCATTAAATGTTGTAAAAGAATACATCCGTTTCCAACCTTTGTATTATTAGAAACACTTACAGAGGGATGAATTAATGAAATAAAGTTTCCGCCTTTATTTAAAATAATCTCAGAGTAGTGTTTTTTATAATGGATATCCCCCAATGCGCAAATAAATACATCATTCTGTGAAATCTGATAATCTTCGACAGAACTCAATATTGGCGGATAGTTAGGATAATGATCCAATGCATTTGATTTATCATCTAAAAATCCCTTAATCTCAATATCTAATCCAGCATCAATGCAGTTACATGCGAGGCAATAAACTTCTCGACCAAAACCTCTTGCTCCAATAATTACTAATTTTTTCACCTGTATACGAAATCACTTTTGCAGATTGATGGTCAAAATGCATCTTATTTGTTTTCAAAATTAGTAATATTTCTTTACAAAAGTGCAAAATTGTCAAACGCTGTTATTGATTTAACTTTATTCATTATTCATTTGGTATCCGCTCTTCTCATAAGGAAAGTATAATACTCCCCGAATTTCGGACCACATGTTAAGTTGAAAAAAGTGATTAACTTTAACCGTGGAAAACATGAAAGCAAAACGAAGAAAATTCAGTGCGGAATTTAAAGCACGGGTAGCCATTGAAGCTATCAAAGAGCGCGAGACGCTTGCAGAACTGGCGCATAAATTTGAAATTCACCCGAACA
>Ga0209800_10000996_pt1 | contig 34478 bp, 37 predicted proteins | sample Higcelweek8metaG_FD_187174 | JGI IMG/M metagenome (GOLD analysis project Ga0209800, IMG submission 187174) | Freshwater pond sediment microbial communities from the University of Edinburgh, under environmental carbon perturbations - High... | ecosystem: Environmental > Aquatic > Freshwater >...
GTTTTAACATAGTTGTATCCCCTGATGTATTTTTGTTTTCATTCGCAGTGTTGCTTAAATACATCATGCGGGATTTTTATTTATTTGAAAAGACTTTTGACCAATTTATTTTTTGGAATCACCTAATATAAATAATACGAATTAAAAATCATTATATTTTTTTATCAAAAGTATAAAGAAAGCCGTTCTTTGCTTTTGTAAAATTAGGCCCATCAAACCCATTAGATAAAAGTTCGTTTTTTATATACCACATTATTCCACCATGACTTACTATTAAAATGTTCGATTCCTTTTTGGACAGGATATTTGACATAAAGCCACTTACTCTTTTTTTAGTATTTGTATGAATATCAACTTGAGATTTATGTCCTAATAATCCCGCAAATCTACCAAGCATCATCCAGAAAACATAAGGCAATTTGATCTTTGTATTAAATACGGGTGAAACGCTTAGTTCTCGCAATAATCCAGACTCAACAATTTCTCCTTTATAAACCTTTTTTGCAGTTTCCACAGCTCTTTTAAAATCACTCGAATAACAAATTTGCCATTCACCTTCACCCATTTCTAAAGGGATTATCTGAATTGGGGCACTATCATATCCACGAACCCATTCTGAGAATTCGTACGATGACATAAAAGTTTTATGAGGATGAAGAACTTTAAAATGTCTGATTAAACCAATTTTCATACTTTTGCTTTCTCCTAAATAAATTTGTTGTTCTGGTATGGATTGTATAAGGCACTATGTTAACTCTATTATTTCAAGAAGTCTTTTGGTTGCTGGTTCACTGTACTTATTTTTTTGGGCAAAACTATATTTTGACCATGCATTGTGTGGAGTCTCAGGGCATATTCGATTGTTTTCAGATTTTTTCAGCAGTACTTCTAAAGACTCTTTATATCGGTTATCCTCCCTTGCAATGTTATACTTGGAGAGGATATATACATAATAGAATAAGTTATATCTTAAGAACGGATATTCAATTGAAAAGAATCGAGAACCAATACCAAAATTGCACGGACCAAGTGGAAGGCGAGTTTTCCAATGTTGAAGTAAGAATTGTACCGCTTTATCCAATTGATTTCTTTCGGCTATGGAGTTTTCTCGAAACCTGAACGCATCTAACACATAAAGTGTAGTTCCAGGATTACTGGCATCTGTCTCTGGTGATTTTCCGAGTTTTACACCTGGACATCGCCACCCCCCATCATTTTGCTGTGTTTCTAAAAAGTACTGGTAACTCTTATCTATCCTCTCATCATCCAAATAACCGAGGCGAGAAAATGCAGTTAATATTCTTGCTGTTAGGCATGGTAGCCTTGAACTTTTTTGCGAGTACTTAAAACAGCCTCTTGCATCATAAAATAAAAATACAAAATCAATTGCCTCTCCAAGAATATCATAATCATTGAAACGTACACCTATATCTCCAAGAGTATTTAATACATCAATTGTTGAAAAACCAGCAGGAGCATGAATATCTCCATCACTTCTTGACCAATATGAACCCCCATTTATTTCACTCAATCCAACAATGTCTTTAATTTCGCTATCGATACTCATGTTTACTTCTATTTCCTCCTGTTTTCCAACATCTCTGCTTTAATGGTATATTATGAAATCACTTCACTCTTAGTATCATTTCATCGTCTGATTCATTAAATCCAAATTTTTTGTATATAGGTCTCCCCATCTCAGTCGCATGAAGACTAAAATAATGGTATCCCATTGCTTTTGCTTCCTCAATAATTTTTGAGAATAATGCCTTTGCAACTCCTTTTCCTCTGTAAGCAGGTAATGTATACATATTCATAATATAAGCAACTTTACCTTCAAAATTTTTATATGATGGAGGTCTTTTATAAAATGATAATCCACTTGTAGCAATTACTTTATCTTCACTAATTGCAAGCCAAGCAACAAACTCATCTTTAGGTATTAAATCACTAAAATATTCAAATAATAGTTTTCTTAATTCTACGTCCTTCTGGTCATCTTTAATACCCATTACTTCCTTCATAAAATCAATTCTTAAATCAATTAATGTCTCAATATCTTTAATATCAGCTTTTCTATATGTAATCAAAATTCATATCCTCCTCTCAAAACAGCACTTTCAAACAAAGTTTACTTTTCCAGTATTATAGTATAATTATCACTGTTTTCATTAAAATTGTCAGTAAGTATTTTAAGTCCAGACTCTATCAATCTCTGAACAAATTCGTCATGCTTAAATGGAGTAAAATCTAATCTTGAAGGAATACATTTTGTTTCTTTCCCATTGATAATTTCAATAAATAGTATTTCAACGCTACTACATTCATTAAAACCGTTCAAATTCCAAATATACGTAAATATGTACTTTTTATCGAGGTATTCCTTTACATCACTAATAACAAATCTTACATTATCTTTTATTACTTTATCCCAGTTTCTTGTATCTATGACAATCTTCCCACCACTTTTTGTAACCTTATACAATGATATTATATTTTGTAGCATATCCTCTTTATCAATGCTATGGCAAATTGAATTTCCATAACAAAAAACAATATCAAAATCATCTCCAAAGTTGTCTGGCAACTGTTTCCAACTTAACTGTTTTGTAGGGAAAAAAATATTATTACTTTTAGCATACTCTTGAGTCAAATTTATCATTTCTTCACTAATATCTGTTCCAATAACATTAATACCATTTCTCTTTAGTGCCGTTGCTTGTATTCCATTTCCACATGAACTATCTAACACTTTTGCGTTCATTGGAAGGTCATTTAACAAATTCCTAAATCCATTTATAAAATCATCTTCCCAAGCTCTCATATCGCACCCAGAATATAATACATTGTAAAAATGTGACATAGAATCATATTGCTTTTCTACATTATTTCCCACAAATCACACCCTCCATAATCCATTTGAATCTGAATTTTCTTCCTTATTTGTTCCCCACATAATTTCTCACATATGTATAATCCCAAATCTATTGACGATGAGACTCCCCTTGCAGTTACAATATCCCCTTCATCAATTATCCTTTTATCTTTAACAATACAATACTTTTTTAAATCTTCAAAAGCAGTTGGATGAGTCGTAGCTGTTTTGTTTTCCAAAAAGCCCGCGGCACCAAATATTAAAGAGCCTGTACATACAGATGTTTTAAGATTACAATGTTTAGCAGTTTTTATCCATTCTATAAAATCTTTATCATTCATTAAACTTCTTGTTCCGAATCCTCCTGGAATAAAAATCATGTCATACTGTGATAAAGATTGTCTAATTTTTTGAGGCTCAATTCTAATACCTGTCATATCTTTAACATCCTCTGTAAAACTACAGATATCCCATTCCAAATCGTTAATAAAGCGCATCGTTTTCAAACGAGTTATAGGATCATAAAATCCAATAAAGTCCAGCAGAGTCATTTTATCAAATATAATAAAACCTATTCTCACTTTACACCTCCATACATAGGCTTCCAACCATTCAATGCTAGAAACTTAAATATACCCCTTGTTAGGTCTTTTTAAGGAATATCTGACCTAATGATTCCATAAAAGCATACATTCAAATATTCTTTATCAATCTTCGCATAATGTCTTAGCACACTTTCCATCTAAGTATTTTTGCGATACTTCTTTCCAATACTTCAATGCACCTTCTTTACTGGCATCTACGTTATTTGTAGAATAAATCCATACTTCGGGACATCCTCTTAATTCACGTATGTTTTCAATCTCTGTTTCCTGATAATTTCTTAAAGTCAGCCTATCAGTTATTAAAATATCAATCATGATACACCTCAATAATCTTCTTTATCACTCAGCGACTTGATGAATTCAAGGCTTGATTCCTTTTGAATTATCTATAAACTTTTGGAACTCTATATCAGAACCGTTGAAAACGTTCATGTCAATAAATTTTTCCGTACCTTTATACCCTTTTAGGACTTTTCTGTTAGAATACTGCCAAAATGTCCACTGATCATTTCCTAGCCATTTAGGTTTTCTAATAACATCTCTAATCCAAATAGGATAGTTTTTATAATCATCTTTTAAATAGAGATAGTATGCATCTGGAGTTGCATAGATAATTGGTCTTTGACCATAATGAATTTCAAATGCAGAAATAATTTGATTTAGGATTTCATGTGCTTTCTCTTTTATTATCGTATTTTTACCTTTATCACCATAAAATTCAAAGTCAATAACTGGTGGCAGCATTCCTTTTTGAACTGGAACAGCATTTATAAAATTCTTTGCCTGAGTAATTCCAGAACTGTCAAAACTGAAAAAATGGTAGGCTCCTACCTTCAACTTTGTTTTAGTAGCATTTTCCCAGTTATAATCAAACTTATCGTCTTTGAAACTACTACCTTCTGTAGCTTTAATAAACACAAAATCTATGTCTTGCTGAGAAAGCACCTTCCAATCAATAGTACCTTGATAAGAAGATACATCCACACCTCTAACAGGATAATCCTTATGCGACGGATTATTAAACCATATAACACCATTGTACAGAAGTATTGCAATTATGATAATAGAGACTGAAACAACCCCTATTAGACCTCTAATAATTTTTCTTTTCATATTCTTCTATGTAACCATTCCTTCCAATAATTCGCCCGACATTTCCTTATAAATTAACTTTTTATCGTATCATTTCTAATCTCTTCTCTTAGTTCTTCAAGTATCCTAACACCTTTTAAGTCTCCAACTATGCTCTGCAACGCTTTCTTGTCTCATTGAAGATGTCCAGGAATGACGAAGTTCGCACTTTAGTTTCTCAGCTACATTCAGAAACTTTATAATATCTTTTGGATTCATATGTCCTCCAATATAAGTAATCAAATATAAAGAATAATCATCAAAACACTTATATTACTTAATTGCGACACCTTTAAAAAAAGTATAACCAAATATACCATTTGACGTTGCAGTTTTATATAAATCGTTTATACCTTTTTTCCATGTAATCTCATCAATCAATTTCAATGATATAGCTTGTTCCTTTATTCCCTCAATCATTGCAATAAATGTATTTTTGGTGAACCCTTCAATCAAAGATGGTTTACTGCCATCAACATAAATCATTTGCGGTAAAACTTCGATATTTTTAAATCCTGCGCAATTTAGCAAGGGATATATTTGACGACCTATTAATGAATTCCCTTTCAACATTGCTTGAATATCTATTTGACATTGAATAACTTGCATAGCTTCCATACTTTCAGGATAGAAATAAGTAGAACCGTGATCACCCTCAATTACAGTAATGGAACCACCCTTTTTTAAAACCTTTTTTAAGCAATTCAAAGCTTCAAGCGGTTCTTCAAGATGCTCAAGTACAAAACATATGAAAATATGATCAAAACTTTCCTTTTTAAACGGTAAATTATGAATGTCCGCCATCTTAAATTCTACATTAGTAATTCCATTTTCTTCGATTAAAGCATTTGCTTTATCAATTGATTTTTGAGATATGTCAATAGAGGTAATAAGGGCCTCTGGACTATTTTGAGCAAGTATTAAAGTTTGCGCACCAACTCCGCATCCTGATTCCAAGACTTTGCTTCCAGATGGATAAATTATGTCTCTGTGCAAAAACTCTGATAAAGTTTCTGCTTGGTCGAACAATCGAGTCGACTCTCTGTTTGAATATCCATGAACATAGCTTTTTTCTCTCATTTTTTCACTCCCATTTCAATTCTATTCATTTGGGTAGTACTTGTTTATTATAGCACTTACATCATTTAACCAATTTATCCTTTGTTGAACTGTACTATCATCTATAACCCTGAACATTGTACGATAAAATTCTTTCACTCCACAAAAGTCGAAAACACAGTTTTTCCAAATTAATTCTAGTGGATCTCCAAAAACTTTAACTTCCCTATCTTCAGGAGTGTTTGAAGTGTTAAATACTATAGCAGATTTCGCCTTTAACAACCCTCTTGGTATTCCACCACCTGAATCTCCCTCTTCAAACTCATACGCAACTTTATTCCATAACACCCTATCTATCCACCCTTTAAGCATTGCTGGCGGCTGCCCCCACCAATTTGGATGAACAATTACTATTCCATCTACCTTTTGGATTTCAATCTGGTGGCGTTCTATTAGTTCATTAAAATACCGAACGCTTTAACGGAATTTTGCGATAGATGAATGTAATAGATTAATCGTATTTAATTTAACATAACATGTCTATTCCAAAACAATTTTAGACGCCCCACTTTTATTATTTCAATCAGACAAACTATCTAAATAATCATAATCAATTCTTTTAGATTTATCTTTATAAAAAAAACCATTATATCTAATCGTATCATTACTGTTTATTATTAATTCCTTATATTTCTTTCCGTTTTTCTTATAAATAGTAGTTCGAAATCTACATCCCATATATCCAATACTACATTTATCTTTATTGAATGTTACACTATTTAGATTTGATATAACGCGCTTAATCTCATCTTTTTTAATAATTACAAAACTTTTTCCTTGTCCCCCATCAAATATTTCTATTTTTGAAACATTTTCATAATTTATATTTATAATTTTATGAGGCACATATGTAAGAAGATACAGCGATACTAATGCTATCAAAGCAATAATTGTTAAAAAAATCTTTTTCTTTTTGCTCATTATAATCACCTAATCTTCTGATTTTTCAATTTTGAAGCTTTCTAATACTTTTAAAATATCATTTTCATATTTTGCATAATTATCTTCACTTAGCGATGCTTCTAAAACATATCCATAATAGTTGTTTTCGTCATTAATTGCGTACACAATCGATTTTTTGTCATTTTGTCTTCCTGTCAATACGTTCCATTTCACACCATTTTGAGCTTGATAATTACTTTTCTCAAAGCCTTGTTCTGTTTTTGTACTCTCAAACGCATCATCCCAAGTGGATTCGGATGAATATACACTTACCTTTTCATTATTATTTTTATCAATATATAAAACTACACCCTGCTCAGGACTCGCTTCTCTCTCACTTGTTGCATCCCAAAAATCTGGCTCTCTTGATGCAATCCATTGTTTTGGATATTCAAACGACATGTCCTTATTTATAAACTTCACTTTATCACCATTTAACGTAAATTTGTAGTCATCTGGCATTGTGCCATCAACTCTTAGTTCCTCTGTTGTTTTATCATTCGCATCTGATTCCTGCCCTTTTGGATCTACACTTGGCGTTGTTGTAATAACTGTTGTTGGTTTGTTGTCATGTATTACATTTTCGCTAAGATCTTTATCTTTTGATATTGTACAGCCACTAAATAAAAATGATAGACCACAGATCAGAGCTATTTTCTTACTATGTTTGAAACTTGTTTTCATTTGATAACCTCCAATAAATTTATTTAATTTAACCCATATGCTTATTCAACTGAATTTGCCCAAAATTTAACACAATAATTTTACCACACTTTTAGGAACATTGGAAACAACATATTCAGAAGCAAAAAAAATCCGCTATAAAACCATATAAAAACGCCCTAACCACCTTGAAAACAGATGGTTTAGGGCATTTTTATATCGAAAAACATTGTAATTTACTTCATGAATTATACAGAGTATAATAATGTCATATTCAAAATATGAGGTATATTTTATGAAAACCAAGATTTTTTTCAAATTACTAATAGGTGTTACCTGCTTTATAATAAGTCAAATGATATTTTATTTTTATTTAGATGATCAAATAACCAGATATCTCAACATTACCCCTTTCACCTCCATAGGCTTAAGGTTAATAACAGCATTTATTTTCTATCTTGTTATCAATCTGATTGTATTTAGAAAAATTGATTTTTATAATTTTGATATACTTTCAATTTTATATTTATTGCTTATTATAAGCCTATCTTTTGTCAGAGGAATTGATAATTCAGGATTAAATCTAAATCCCCTTACAGTAATTAATGATTTAAGAACAAATTTAAATCACACTGCAGTAATTACAATCGCTAATATTTTTGTTTACTTACCAACAGGAATATATTTTAGATACAGGTTCAATTTAAAAGAAAGATATCTTTTCCTGATATTCCTTCCATACATAGTAATACTTGAGGCTTCCCAGCTTTTATTGAATTGCGGTATTTGTGATATTAACGACGTTCTAACAAATACACTTGGTTTCATTTTGGGTTCAAGAATATATTATGTGTTTTTTTCCAAAAAGCTCCTAAGGCAGAGTATAATTTAAACCTCTACAAGATGCTCTTTGGCCAAATGATACTGATCCCTTGCATTTTCAAGCAGTTGCTTATTGTTTTTTGCTCCAGGAGAGCTGATCACCTTGCTAAACCACATAACTGACTGTTCATAATCGCCTATCCTGCGACTGAGTTCTCCTAGCATGTACATGCAGGTAGACTCATCCAATTTTCCTATTGGAAATTTCTCCTTTTGATACGCATCATTGTAATAATTTAAAGTATACTTTAAGAATTCCATTTCTTTTTCATCTTTTTTAATTCTATATAGCCATGCCAATCTTAAGCAAACCTTGGCAAAATCACTTGGCGGAGCACCTATCTTTTGAAGATTGTATAAGGCAAGCTTAAAAGCTTGAATTGCATCATCTACACTTCTTTCACCACTGAATTTCCTACTTTTCCAAAAAGGAGTGATAAACTCCTTGACTTTTTTGATGCCATTATGGTTAAGGCCTTCAAATCCATCAAACAATGCAGCATAGCCACAGAACTCACATACCCAAGCTTCATAAAACATAGGATTTATGTTGGCATAATTAACAGAAAAATCAGTATCACGTGAAGAAACTATACAAGCTTTGGATTTAACCTTTGTAACTTCAATTGATTTTGAACATGCAGGACATGTAACACTTTTGTTATAAATTGAATCATCCATAGAAATACCTCTTTTTCAATATTAAATTTATAGTATGACTTAAAAGCACATAAAAAAGCTGACATATGTAGAAAAATATATTTATGAATTTGAGAGATTAGGATATTGAAGTAAAAATGAAAGACATTAGAATCATGGACTTATGTCCAATTAGTACGTATGCACTATAACCTATCTAAAATACTACTTTGAACATAGGAAAAAAGTACTATACTATTAAAATTATATACCATTCATATCTAATTAGTCAAATCTCTGCAAACCTTATTTACATCATATTTAAACAAATAGAAGAGATAATCAACTCAAAACTGATTATTTTATTAATTTTTAAATTTCCTAAACATTAAAATAACGGTCATCCTATATTAAATACGATTAATCTATTACATTTATCTATCTCAAAATTCCGTTAAAGCGTTCGGTATTTTGTTCTGCTAAATGTAAGATTAATAATGTATTTAATATAAGATAACCGTTATTAAAATCATATAAACAAGCTCATGTCAGATTCCTCTGCCGCTCCAATAAATGATGCTACTCCACCTATTGTAACTCCGTCTATGAGTTCTTCCCTTTTAATCCCCATTAGATCCATTGACATATTGCACGCTACAAATATTATTCCGTTCTTTCTTGCCTGCTCAATCAATTCTTCCAATGAGTTTACGTCCTTTTTATTCATGAGATATCTTATAAGCTTTGGTCCTGCTCCTGCCATGTTCATTTTTGAAAGTGCAAGCTTTCTTGAGCCCTTTGGCATCATGAATCCAAACATTTTAGAAATTAAATCCTTTTTCACTCCTGGTCCATCAGCTTTTCTTAATATATTGAGACCCCAGAATGTAAAGAACATTGTAACCTTTCTTCCCATTGCAGCCGCCCCATTTGCAATTATAAATGATGCTATTGCCTTATCTAGATCATTGCTGAACACAATCATTGATTTGTCATTCTTTTTTGAGATCGCATGATCATTCGATTGTAGGTGTTTTAATATTGTAGCTTTAAATGTTCCATCCTTGAACCCTACATCAATCAATTTGTTGCCTGTACTTTTACACCATGTTTTTATATCCTCCTGAAATGCTGGGTCAGTTGCCTTGACTTCAAGCACTTCACCATAATTCATTGAATTTATTGCATCATATACCTTCATTATAGGACCTGGGCACTGAAGACCGCATGCATCTAACTCAACTTTAGAATCATTATTTACAATTCCGCTTGAATCAGGTGTAATATCAACAGGCTTTATTTCATCATTATTAGCAATTTTGTCATACTCATAAATATCCTCATTTGATTGCTTCTGAACTGCAAGATTATATGTCTTGTATCCTCCGCTTAAGTTTTTGACATTTTCATATCCTTTCTGTCTAAGGATCCTTGAAGCTGTATACCCTTTCTGCCCGACCTGACATAATATATATATATCCTTTTTGCTGTCAATTTCCCCAAGTCTTCCACGCAGCTCATCAATAGGAATATTTACAGCACCTTTTATCGTGCCGAGCTTAAATTCAATCTGCGTTCTTACATCAATAAGCATGGTCTTTTCAGTATCAATGTTTCCAACCTCATCCCAATGAAATATATCCATATCCTTTTTAACAATATTTGATGCCACAAAGCCAGCAATATTAACAGGATCCTTCGCTGAAGAATATGGAGGTGCATAAGAAAGCTCGAGTGTTTCTAAATCAAACGCTGTCATACCTGCACGCATTGCGGTTGACAGTACATCCATCCTTTTATCTACCCCTTCATACCCAACTATTTGTGCTCCGTAAAGCTTTCCATCATTCTTTCCAAACAACAGCTTGATTGACATCGGGATAGCTCCTGGATAATATCCTGCATGTGATGCTGAATGTGTAAATGACTTCTCATAATCTATTCCATTGCGTTTTAGTATTCTTTCATTGTTTCCAGTAACAGCAACAGTTATATCAAAAATCTTCACAATTGATGTTCCTTGTGTTCCATCAAACTTATCCTTTATTCCACATATATTGTTTGCCGCAATTCTACCTTGTTTATTTGCAGGCCCCGCAAGAGGTATGAGAGCTTCATTTCCGCTTATAAAGTCCTTGATCTCAACTGCGTCACCGACAGCAAATATGTCCTTATTTGAAGTTTGCATATGTTCATCAACAAATATTCCACCAGTTTTACCAATTTTAAGACCTGCATCTCTTGCAAGTCCTGACTCAGGTCTTACTCCTATTCCCATAATAACCAAATCCGATTTTAATGTCCTTCCACTTGAAAGCTTAACATTTATGCATCCATCATCCTCTTCAAACGCCTCAACCGCATCTTTTAGGTAAAACTCAACATCCTTTGTTTTCATATGCTGATGAACCAAAGCTGCCATATCATAATCAAGTGGTCCAATTACGTGATCCGCAAGCTCTACCACCGTTACCTTCAATCCTCTTTTATGAAGATTCTCCGCCACCTCAAGCCCAATAAACCCTGCACCTACAACAACTGCTCTTTTTGGATTCATGCGATCAACATAGTCCTTTATCCTATAAGTGTCAGGTATATTCCTCAATGTAAATACCCTTTTTGAGTCTATACCAGGAAGTTTTGGTCTTATTGGTTCCGCTCCTGGAGATAAAATTAGCTTATCATAACTTTCCATATAAACCTTATTTTCAGAATGATTTTTTATCTCAATTGTTTTGTTCTCAGGATCTATTTTTATAGCTTCACTCAAAACCCTAACATCAATATTAAATCTTTCCTTCATCATTTCAGGTGTTGTTACGACAAGCTTTTCCTTATCCCTTATTACTTCCCCTATATAGTATGGGAGACCACAATTTGCAAAAGAAATATAATTTCCTTTTTCAAGTAATATTATTTCAGCATTCTCATCAAGCCTTCTTAGCCTTGTTGCCGCACTGGCTCCACCAGCTACACCTCCAACAATAATAACCTTCATAGCATTGCCCCCTTATATTTATTAAAATTTCACCTTATTGGTTATATTTTTAACATTCTTAAACCGAAAAAATTTATTAACCTTACTTAAAGTAGATTAAAAATAGCCTACTCTTTACATACCCCCTGTCGGTATGTTTTAAACAAATTTTTTATAAGCTTAACAATAATTTAACTTAAATTTTTAAAAAATAGGTATAAAAATAACAATTACAAATAAAATTAAGTTATATTAAATACGATTAAGCTTTACATTTATCTATCTCAAAATTGCGTTAAAGCATTCGCTATTTTGCTCTGCTAAATGTATGATTAATATTGTATTTAATATAGTAAATACAATAGAGTTATGATATAATGTTTCTGAAAGTTTATAAATTTTTATTACGAAAGGATGATTATTCTAATGGATAATAATCAAAAAACATCTATGGGGCTGAACGAAAATATTGCATCTCTTTTATGTTATGCTTTATTTTGGGTTACAGGGTTGGTTTTCTTTCTTGTTGAAAAAGAAAATAAAAACGTTAAATTCCATGCATTTCAGTCACTTGTTACATTTGGAGCATTAAATTTAACAACAATTGCATTGAATTTTTTACGTCCCATACCTTTTATTGGTAAGATAGCTGCCCTTGTTAGTACATTAATTGGACTCTTGACTTTTGTTTTATGGATTGTTTTAATGGTTAAAGCATACCAAGGTCAGAAGTTCAAACTTCCAGTTGTTGGCGATCTAGCTGAGCAACAAGCAAATAAATAATAATTACATATTAATTTATTTATAAGATATTCAGCCCTTGTATCGGTAATGACACAAGGGCTTTTTATTTATAAAACAATACTAGCAATACTTTCTGTCAAAAGTCTTACTGCATTTTCAACATCCCTAATTGACACCATTTCTGAAGGACTGTGAGTATACCTGCAAGGAATTGATATAGCACCTGAAGGAACCCCTCCAGCAGTAATATGAATTGCTCCTGGATCACTTCCCCCGCTTTCTAATATCTCAAACTGATATGGTATATCTATCTTTTTTGCAGACTCAACAAGTAGAGTTTTAACCTCAGGATGACATAGCACAGATGAGTCCTTTATCTTTATTGCAGGACCTTTACCACACTTCACTTCCATTGGCTTGCACTCAGGGGTATCACCTGTCAATGTAACATCAACTGCAATTGCTAGGTCTGGCATGACTCCATATGCAGCAGTTCTTGCACCTCTTAATCCTAGTTCCTCCTGAACAGAGAATACAAATATCAGTTCATTATCAGTAAAAGGAAGGTTTTGAATTGTTTTAATAAGTACAGCACAACCTGACCTGTCATCTAATGCCTTTGAAATGATCATTTCACCCTCAAGCATAGCCTCACCGATAAAAGCTGCTGTATCTCCAATACCAACCTTCTTCATTGCATCCTCCCTTGAAGACGCACCTATATCAATGTACATATTCCCGAGCTTGAGGTTCTTCATGTCATCAACTTTTTCCTCATAATGAATTACACCTGTTGTGCCATTTTTAAACCTTATTCTCTGACCTAATGCATAATATTGCCAGACCCAACCGATGTTGGAAAAGCGTATAAACCCTGACTCTTCTATAAATGTCGCCATCACACCAATTTCGTCCATGTGAGCTATAGCCATTATCCTTTTGCCTTTTCCATTTTTTGTTGCGATAAGATTGCCAAGTGCATCAACCTTTATACTATCAACATGATTAGCTATTTGGCCCTTTATAAAATCCCGAACATCCTCTTCATTTCCAGATACTCCAAACTTGCCTGTCAAATTTTTTATAAGATCAAACATTTATATTACCTCCACCGTTTATCATAGCAAACCCATTAAAGCATTTTTCATCGTTTAATTCATTCAAAGCCTTTAGTATCAACTTTTGGCATGCCTTAAAATCGTTTTTATTCATAACTGATACAGGTGAATGAATATATCTACACGGTACAGATATTGCAGCAATTTTTACACCTGTACCTGACATTTGAATCTTCCCTGCATCATTTCCACCTGTGGTTGTTTTTTTGAACTGTACCTTTATTCCATTTATCTGTGCAAGGCTAAACAGAAAATCAACAAGTGCTTTATCCCCATAAGATGTTCTATCCATGATAGTAAGAGCAGCTCCACCACCTAATAAAGTGGAATAGCTATGTTCTTCAACTCCTGGAACGTCAGAACAGGTTGTTCCTTCAAGTACAAAAGCGATATCTGGCTTGACACTATATGCCGCAACCCTTGCACCTCTAAGTCCTACCTCTTCCTGCACAGTAAAGCATGCATAAAGATCAAACTCATATCTATATTTCAACGCTTCTATTAGGATTGCACATCCGACTCTATCATCTAAAGCCTTGGCTTTAATGCAGTCATTTCCAAGCTCAGTATACTCGCTCAAAAATGCAATGTATTCACCTAAAGGTGCCTTTAATTGAGCTTCTTCCTTATTTTCAGCCCCAATATCTATATACATGCTTTTAAGCTTTATATTATTGCCTCTATCATCACGTTCCTGCATGTGAATCGGCTTTATGCCTATAATACCAGGAATAGCATTGTCACCTATTAAAACTCTCTTACCTGGAAGTATTCTTTCATCAATCCCTCCAACAGGCTTAAACTTTATCATTCCATCTGAATAACCAGTCACCATTAATCCAACTTCATCCATATGCGCGGAAAGCATCACTTTGCTCTTATTAGAGTTTCCTCTTTTTAATGCAATAATGTTCCCGATTGAATCAACGGTAATTTCATCTGCAAAGTCTTTGATTTTTTCAATTATATACTTTCTGACATTATCTTCACTACCTGATATGCCGTTTATTTCGGTCAACTCTTTTATGATCACAGTATCCCCTCCAATCCGGCATCCAAATCACTAATGAATTTTGTCACCAATTTTACAGTACTCTCAATATCTGAAATACTAATTGTCTCAATTCCAGTATGCATATATCTTGTCGGAATAGAAACAAGTGCTGTTGCAATACCACTTCGTGAAACCTGAATTGCCCATGCTTCAGTACCTGTATCCTCAGGCTCAACATCTGTTTGATGCGGGATTTCCAAATTAACTGCTGCTTCTATTATCCTTCCTGTCAGCCTCTTGTGTAGATTTGGACCAATTCCTATTGCAGGACCTTTGCCTAGTGGAAACACATCATCCTTCTGGCAATCTGGCATGTCGCCGTGACAAGCATCTATTACGATTGCGGCATCAGGGAAAATGTTGTATGCCATGACCTCTGCGCCTCTTAAGCCAACTTCCTCCTGTACTGTTGCAACTACATACAAATCATGCTCTATTGATTTATCCTTAAGACTATCGAGAATACCTATCAAAGCTGCAACACCACATCTGTTATCCATCGACTTTGTGCTTATCTTATCACCTAAAAGCTCCATAAAAGGTACTTTTAAAGTAACAACATCCCCTATAGTAACTATATCTCTAATTTCGGTCTCACTCAAGCCAGTATCAACAGCTAAATCTTGAAGCTTGACCGATTTTTTAGTCTCTTCTGGCTTCAAAAGGTGAGGCGGCTTTGCCCCAATTATCCCAACAATATCACTTTTACCGTGTATAATGACCTCTTGAGCAAGCAAAATCTTAGGATCAAAGCCTCCCATATTTGTAAGCTTTAAGAATCCATTCTTATCGATTGACTTAACCAAAAAGCCTATCTCATCATAATGAGCACATATCAATAATTTCTTTTTATTAATGCCAACTCCCTTTTTAAAGGCAATGACATTGAAAAACTTGTCTATCGTTACTTCATCACAAATATCTTCCATCAAGCATTTAATTTTATCTACTGACTGCTTCTCAAATCCTGATACCGCTGAAACTGATACCAATTCTTTTAATATACTCCTATAGTCCATTTTTCACCTCATTGTAGGAATTTCCAAAACTCATTTTACATTATATAATAATTGTTGTTCACTTACAACCTGCACTAAAACAATAAAAATCGGGGTTGATTTCAGTTTTACAATTAAGTTTTTTTAAAAAAATAAAAAAATTCCTCAAAAACCTATTGACTAAAATCATTTTATGATCTATACTAACTCTTGTGACTTTTGAGGGCCTTTAGCTCAGTTGGTTAGAGCAACCGGCTCATAACCGGTTGGTCCGGGGTTCGAGTCCCTGAAGGCCCATTAAAATTGCATAAGCCCAGATAGCTCAGTTGGTAGAGCAGTGGACTGAAAATCCACGTGTCGCTGGTTCGATTCCGGCTCTGGGCACCATTATGGAGGGGTTCCCGAGCGGCCAAAGGGGGCAGACTGTAAATCTGTTGTCTCTGACTTCGATGGTTCGAATCCATCTCCCTCCACCAAAAAGCTGTTACAATTTCGACTATTATAGTTGTTTGTAACAGCTTTTATTTTATTCTCAACACTTCTAATTATGGTTATATTAAAGCATAATTGAAATATTACTTTCCCCTAGTTATAAGGAGATTTCAAAAATTTCCTTTGTTACATCAATATTTTGAAATCCCCAATTAACCAGTTGTTTTTACCTAAAAATTAAATAAAGGACTAGTTCAACGCCTTAACTAATGCTTTGAACTTGTTGCCCCTTTCTTCAAAATTCTTAAACATATCGAAGCTCGCACTAGCAGGAGAAAGAGTAACAATATCCCCTTCACTTGCATTTTTATATGCTTCCAAAACTGCATCCTCTATTGACTCGCACCTAATTAAGGGGATATCAATACTTTTCCCTTTTCTAGAAACCTCATCCATGAATGCTTTCTCAATCTTAGGAGCTGTTTGACCTATAAGAATAAGGCATTTTACCTTTTCCAAAATTACTTCTCCCATAATGTCATAAGGAATTTTTTTATCATATCCGCCTGTTATTAGGATTACTTTCTGTTTGAATGAATTCAATCCTGCAATTGTACGAGTAGGACTGCTCGCTATAGAATCATTATAGAACTTTATTCCATTAAATTCCCTCACAAGCTCTATCCTATGCTCAACACCTTTAAAGCTTGTTGCGACTTTCCTTATGGTTTGGGGCTTAACATAGTCTATAACAGCTGCTGTGGCAGCCATGTAGTTTTCTATATTATGTACTCCAGGAATGATTATTTCATCGCATCCAACAACATCAACCATTTCTCCGTTATTGGTGCAAACTATTTTTCCATCATCTATTAAAACACCGTTATTTATATCACCAACCCTGCTGAAAAATTCAACTTTACATTTTGATTCCTTTGAAATATTCAAAGTCAACTCATTGTCATAGTTCAATACCAGCTTATTCTTAGGTGCTTGATACTTCATAATATTTTTCTTTGCTTCAATGTACTCTTCCATTGATTTATGAATGTCGAGATGATTAGGAGATATATTGGTTATAACCGCTATATCTGGGCTTTTCGTCATCGTATGTAGTTGAAAGCTGCTTAATTCAAGAACAACCATATCCTTTTCATCTATTTCTTCTACCCTGTCAAGCAATGGATTTCCAATATTACCTCCAAGCCAGCACTTATAACCTTCTTCAACTAATATGTTATATATCAATGTAGTTGTCGTTGTCTTTCCATCACTTCCTGTAACAGCAAATATTTTAGCAGGACATAACTCAAAAAAAACTTCCATTTCAGAAGTTATTTGAGCGCCTTCTTCCTTAGCTTTCATAAGCTCAGGCAAATCAAATCTCATACCAGGTGTCCTGAACACAATATCGAAGCCATGAAGTCTTTTTAAGTAGTCATCCCCAAGGCTATACTTAAGATCAATAGCTGATAATTTATCTAAAACATCCTTAAGCTTTTCCGAGTCAGACTTGTCAAAAGCCGTTATATCTGCCCCCATAGACGATAAATATTTTATTAATGGCGTGTTGCTAATACCTATTCCTAAAACCGCAATCTTCTTTCCTTTTACTTTTTGTTTAAATTCAGATATCTTACTATTCAAAACAATTCCTCCCGAAAAATTATACTATATTATTATTCCCTTCTTTTTTTCATATACCTATATTGCAAAAGAGTTTTTTCCCATTTTCTTTCCCACTTTTCTGATCCTAGCATTTTTGCAAACTCCACACACTGGCTCAAAAACTCTTCTTCATTTTTGGTTTCGCTTACTATAAGTCTTTGCTTAATCGACATGAATGTTGCATACTTATCATATATAATTATATTTTCTTTACATATCATATATAAAAACGTTCCTAATACTCTGTCATTATATAACAAATCTTCAAATACTTCAGGCGTATATCCAGTAACCCTTACAAAAAGCATCTTTTCTTTTAATAACTCCATACGAACAGTTTCAATAAATTTAATAAACTTGTTTGTATCGGTAGTGTTATCTACAAAAATTAAAAACTCATAATCGTTTTGAGAGTTTCTATCGCCTCTTGCTTTTGACCCATACAAAACAATTGCAACAACTTCAACATTTAACTGATCCGAACATTTTTCTACCAATGAGTCTATTTTTCCAATAACTCTATCATTCTCCAGCCAATTAGTACGCATTTATTTTCTCCCCAAAATACAATATATAATTTATGCTTGCTTTTTTTATATATATTTAGTACAATATTTGTGCATTGAATTTTGCGAGAGTGGCGGAATTGGCAGACGCGCTAGATTCAGGTTCTAGTGGCCGCAAGGTTGTGTGGGTTCAAGTCCCGTCTCTCGCACTTCATGTAAAAAGGTTTTAAGAGTTTTAAACTTTTAAAACCTTTTTTCTGCATTTGTGATGGCATTATTATATACAAAATACTCATATATAGTCAATCATGTATCAATATAATCAATCAGATATTTCTTTGAAATTCTAATGTTTCTTCCAATTTTCAAAGTTTAACTTCAATTGCTGTATTAAATGTTTTAATTGTATAATCTAGCTAAGTTTGGTATTCTAAATCCATTTATTATTAAATGTTAAGAGAGACAAACATGAAAAACACAATTGAAAAATATAGAGAAAAGTTTTTGAATGAGTATGGCTTAAAATTTCAAAAAGAGTACTTTAGTGGTATTATATTCTACTTTGATTCTTTTACGTAAAAGAATGTTTTGAGAGCTTTAAAATTGTATTGGTTTGCCATTATTATTTGCTCGGTACTACCTACAAAAAGGATACCTGAAGGTCTTAAAGCTTGATTGAACCAAGTGTAAATATTGTTTTTTGCTTCATCTGTAAAATAAATCAATACATTTCTACAAACAATCAAGTCTAAATCAGTCGGATATTTATCCCTCAAAAGATTGTGTTGTTTAAATTCAACGCATTTTTTTACAGTGTCTTTAACCTGATAAAAACCTTCATTTTTATCAAAAAAATTATCTATGTAATCCTGCGGAAGCCCCACTAAGCTTTTAGGACTATACACACCTTTTTCAGCCTTTTTCAATATCTCTTTGTCTATGTCAGTAGCTAGTATTTTTATTTCATTTAAGGGTAGAAATTTATTTAATGTCATCACTAATGTATAAGGTTCATCGCCTGAAGAACATGCAGCACTCCATATCTTTATTTTTTTGTTTGTAGAAAGCAAAGATGGATAAACATCTTTTTGGAGCACTTCCCATTGCTCAGGATTTCTATAAAACTCGGAAACATTAATTGTTAAATAGTTAATAAACTCATTATACATGTTGACATTTTCTTTAATTGCCTTTATGTATTTATCATATTGTTCAATTTCGCATTTTTTTATTAGTGCATCAATCCTTCTTTTCATCTGCTTTTCCTTGTAGCAGCTTAGATCAATTCCTGACAACTTAAATACTTCAGTTTTGAACCATTTATAATCGAACATCAACATTCCCCTTCCACAGCATTATCATTGCATAATATATATCGTCATATTTTTTAAAAAATTTTAGCAATTCAACATGTGAAGTTTTTTAATGCAAAAAGACTGCTTCTTCGTCTGAAGTTGCAGTCTTTTATAAAAACATGTTTTAAATTTTATTCTTTAACTTCATCAGTATTCAGATTTCCAATAAGATCTCCTATTGTATTCTGAATTTCTTCCTTGTGCTCTGAAGGAATTTCAGCAACAGCTTCGGAACCAGCCTCTACAGCTTCTTCCTTATCCTTGCTATTAGGACCTGGAATAGGGTTAACTTCCTTGATACTTAGGCTTATTTTCTTTGTTTCTGTGTTCAAATCAGTGATCTTTGCTTCAATCATCTGACCAATTTCAAGAACATCTGCTGGCTTTGAAATTCTGTCATTTGAAATCTGGGAAATATGAACTAATCCGTCTACACCCTGTTCTAACTCAACAAAAGCTCCAAAAGGAACAAGACGAACAACCTTACCTTTAACAATATCGCCTACATTGTAATTATTTGCAGCTTTAACCCATGGATTGTCTTCGTGTTTCTTATATCCGAGGGATACTTTTTTCTTGTCTCTATCGAACTCAAGAACTGTAACCTCAACCTTGTCACCAACTTTCATAACAACTGAAGGATGCTTGATCCTGTTCCATGAAAGTTCTGACATATGAATAAGACCGTCAACACCACCGATATCGACAAATGCACCAAAGTCCATAAGATTTTTAACTGTTCCTTGGTACTTTTTACCAATTTCTATATTGCCCCAGAACTCAGTTCCAGCCTTTTCTCTTTCTTCTTCAAGAATAACTCTTTGTGAACCAACAAACTTTCTTTTTTGCTTATTATAATCAATAATTCTGATATTAAATACCTGCTTTAAGAATCCATTAAGCTCTTTAACATATCTGTCGCTGATTTGTGATGCAGGAATAAATATCTTGATTCCGCTAACAGAAGATATAACACCACCATTAACAATCTCAATAACCTTTACTTTTACAGGTGTTTTGTTTTCAAACGCTTCAACGAGCTTATCCCAGCCCTTCATTGAGTCAACCTTTTTCTTAGATAACTCAACAATGCCTTCTCTATCGTTAACTCTAACAATATAAACTTCTATTTCTTCTCCAACTTTTATAGATTCAGACGGCTTGAAATCAACATCATCCGTAAATTCATCAATTTTAATAATTCCATCAGACTTATATCCCAAGTCCACAAACACTTCTGAGTTATTAAATCCAATAATTTTCCCCTTTACAACTTCCCCCGAATTCAAAGTTACAAGAGAGCTTTCAAAAGCCTCTTTAAAACTCAGTTCGCTTGACATTTTATTTAATTCCTCCATTTTGCCAATAACCTCCTTGATTACCCAATCTGGTGTCGATGCCCCAGCGGTAATCCCAATATTTTTAATATTTTTTATATCCATCGGTGGAATATCACCGGATGTTTCAATTTTAATGGTATTACTGCAATACTTACTGCAAATGTCATATAACTTTTGTGTATTAGAGCTGTTTTTGCTTCCAATCACAAACATAATATTAACATTTTTTGCAACTTCTGCCGCTTCATTTTGTCTATTACTCGTTGCACTACATATTGTATCAAATTTTAAAACATTTTTAAATTTATTATTTAAATATTTATTAATTGTATCCCATTTTTCCTTTGTAATAGTTGTCTGAGCTACAACGCAAATCTTATCATGCTTAGAATCTATATCGTCCACATCTTCTTGAGAATTAACAATATATGCAGTATTTGAACTCCATCCATTTATTCCTATTACCTCAGGATGGTTCTTATCTCCAACTATTACAATCTGATATCCCTCTCTAGATTTCTCGTTTACAAGGGTATGTATTTTTTTCACATAGGGACATGTTGCATCACAAAAATCTATCCCTCTGTTTTTGATCTCTTCATATATATCAGGAGTAACCCCGTGGGTTCTTATTACTAATTTGCCCTTTTGAGTAATTTCATTAATGTTGTTTACAACAGTAACACCTTTTTGGGCAAGTTTTTCTACTACCTGATCATTATGAATTATTGGACCAAGAGTATATATTTTTTCATTACTGCTCTCAACCAATTCAAACAATAAATTAACAGCTTTTGATACTCCAAAGCAAAAACCTGCATTTTTAGCTACAACAATTTCCATACTTATCTCCCAGAATTCTCAATAAAACTAATTATTTTTCCAGAAACTTCATCTATAGAAAGACATGTACTGTCAATCTCAATGGCATCATCTGCTTTAGCTAAAGGAGCAAACTCTCTGCTACTGTCATTTTTGTCTCGATATATTATATCATTTTTTACATCTTCAAGAGATAAATTATTAACTCCTTTTAAAATCTGCTCAGAGTATCTTCTTTTAGCACGCTCATCAACTGATGCAGTCAAATAAAACTTATACTTAGAATCAGGCAGCACGTATGTTCCAATATCTCTGCCATCCATGACAACACTAGTTTCCCGAGCTATTTGCCGTTGAATATCAACCATCTTAATCCTAACTTCAGGCACAACGGCTACATCTGAAGCTCCTATTGAAACCTCTGGAGTCCGAATAAGCTCAGAAACATCCTCATTATCAAGATAGATTTTTTGCTCACCATCTATATAATCAATAATAATATTGATATTTTCAACAATTTGGGCCAAAAGAAGCTTGTCCTTTGTACTTATTCCTTCTCTTAAAGCCTTTAAAGCAACAGTCCTGTACATTGCACCAGTGTCAAGATACACTATTCCGAAGTACTTCGAAACCTTTTTAGCAATCGTGCTCTTTCCTGCACCAGCTGGACCATCTATTGCTATACCAATTCTCTCTTGCATTGATACCCCCCGAAATTTTTAGTCCGCGAGATCAGGTCTTAATATCCTGGCTCCCTTTAAATATACGTGCTTCATTTCATTATTACTCTTTTCAGTATTTACATGTATCAATACCCGAACACAATTGGCAAGACTTCCAGGAACATCGATCTCATTTGTGCATATAAGCGCAACTTCTGTCCATCCGACATGCCTTGCAGCAACTGCTGGAAATGCAGCATTCAATTCTTTTGTAACAGTAAAAATAATGCTTATTATATCATCTTCCATAATACTATTCTTCTCAACAATTTCTAACAAGAGCTTTCTTGTTTCTTCAATTATTTCATTAGCATCATTTTTTTCAACCGTCGTTGCGCCTCTAATAGCTCTTACTAACATACCAATTCTCCCATCCTACAATATCTTAAACTACTCTATGACCCACTCCAATTGCAACCTCATTCAAATGCAATAGTCCTATACCAAAGTAAATTGCAACACTGACATGGTCATGATATCTTGCGATTCCGATCTTACCTCCAACATTCAGTCCCATGGCTTTTGTTGTAATCTGCGCCAACGCTTCTCTTGCAGCACCAGCAACAGCACCTTCCTCTGCATGGCTATCACTTATGAGTCCTTCCCTTTTAGAAGATACAACTGCCCTTTCAATAATCTTCATTATAGAACAGATAAACTCTCCTCCATAATCAACTGCTGCGGTGTGTATTCCATTCTTTGAAAACTCAGTCTGTAGTGCCTTTTCTTCATTGCGATCAGATGTCAGTGACATTTTAATAGCAGCTGAAGCAATTTCTTTACTTCCATATTCTTTTGGACTTAATACATCTTTGTGCATTTTTCCCTCTTCTTATCCATTAGTATGAATCAACATATTTAACTATTACATTATATAGTATGAATGACTTTAAAACAACTAATTTTATTCCATTTTTATTTGTATAAGACTTTTTATGTCGGCTTGCACCTCTACTTGCTTTCCTAAACATTGCTTTTTAAGATTTTCACTACTATTTACAATTCTTACAAGCGCCTCATTTGCCGATTGAGTACCATCTATTTCGACAACATCACCTTCTCTTACCTTCAAATACATATTTTTTGTAGAAAAAACAGCTTGAGCATCACCATTAACTAAAACATTTATTCCTTCATCACTTTCCATATTTTGAAGCTCAAGCTCAAGTTCACCTTCATTAAAAAGACTTTCTTCTGCTCTTAATGGTCTACCCTCATACTCACTGTCTAATACCATGTACTGTCTTGTCGAAGGAGTCGCAAGCATTATTTGGAAAGCCACAAGCAATGTAAATATTAAAAGAATGCTCAGTGTAAAAGCTTTCTCTAATCCATATTTTACTTTTTTATTGGAGAAAAACATTTTAAATTTATTTTTATTGCTTTTTAAATCTTTATTTTTGTTTTTTCCTGCTCTAAAAAAGATTATTTTCACATAAACCAACTCCATATTCATATTATAAATATTGAAATTGAATGGAACAAATCCATATCAAAAATCAGTATTATAATATGCATATAGAAACCAAAAAATACTAGTGCTCAGCAATTCATGCCTGCCATATAGCCTGTAGAAAATGCTATTGTGAGATTAAAGCCCCCAGTATATGCATCCACATCAATAATTTCTCCAGCAAAGAAAAGTCCCTCAACAAGCTTTGATTCCATTGTAGAAGGGTTGATTTCTGATGTCGATACACCTCCTGCTGTTACTATGGCTTCAGTAATAGGTCTTGCCCCATTTATGGTAATCTCAAGATTTTTTAATAGCCTTACTAAAGTCCTTTTTTCATCTTTTGTTATCTGATTTACAAATTTGTCAGCTGAAATCCCTGATAAATTTATAATTACTGGTATCATCTTTTGTGGAAGCAACTCATCTAGAGAGTTTTTATATTGTTTTCTTGAAAACTTGTCAAAATCTCTTGTGATTCGCTCATAAAGCTTTTCCTCATCTAAAGCAGGCTTAAGGTCAATAAAAAGCTTAACATTTTTGTAATCATAATCAAGAATATGTCTGCTTGAGCTAAGTATCAAAGGACCTGATACACCAAAATGAGTAAACAGCATCTCACCAAAATCGGAATAAATCTTTTTTCCATTTTTATTTTTTAATGTTATTGCTACATTTTTCAGCGAAAGGCCTTGAAGCTCCTTGACCCAGCCCTCCTCTGACAAAAGAGGAACAAGAGAAGGCTTTAGCTCAACAATCTTGTGACCTAACTTTTTTGCCATTTTATATCCATCACCCGTAGAGCCAGTCCCAGGATATGATACTCCGCCAGTTGTTAAAATTACTGAATCGCATGATATCTTGTTTCCGCCCTTAAGCAAAACTCCAACAACTTTTTTATCCTTCACTTCAATATTTTCTACTGTAGAATTCAAAACGATCTTGACACCCTTGTCTTTAAGATACTTCTCAAACGTAACAACAACATCCTTAGCATTATCAGAAACTGGAAATACTCTTCCACCTCTTTCAACCTTTGTCTTTAAGCCAAGACTGTTTAACATTTTTAATAGATCCTCATTTGAAAAGGTGTAAAAGGATGAATATAAAAAAGTTCCGTTACCCGGAACATTATTTATAAGCTCTTCGATATCAGCAGAATTCGTAATATTGCATCTTCCTTTACCTGAAATCAATATCTTTTTTCCAAGTCTATCATTCTTCTCTACCAAGGTAACATCATTACCATTTTCAGCAGATTTGCCTGCAGCCATCATACCTGCAGCACCTCCACCAATAACCAAAACCTTTTTACTCATTTGTTTTCTACTCCATCAACATTATTTTTTTGGAATCACATTTATCTTAATAATCCATTTTTAATGTATCTATATGAGTATCAATATGGTCTGCTTTCTCATATACCTGATATTCATCCCAAATTGTCTCAAGTCTTTCGAATGTTTTTAATAAGTGGTCTTTTCTGCTCATACCAACTGCAACAATTAAAGCATTAATAACACTAAGTGGCGCTACAAGTGAATCAGCAAACGATGCCATGTCACTTCTTGCAATCAATGAATAATTTGCAAACTCAGCAAGCGGTGACTCCTTGCTGTCTGTTATCGCAATAACTGTAGCTCTTTGGTCTTTTGCAAACTGCATGGCTTTAATCGTCCTTTTGGAATATCTTGGGAAACTTATTCCAATAATAACATCCTCACTTGATGCATTAATTATCTGTTCAAATATCTCGCTAACGCTTGTTGTATGAACAAGTCTTATATTATCAAATATAAGATTGAAATAAAAACCAAGAAAACTTGCAAGTGGAGCAGAGCTTCTTACCCCAAGGATGTATATCTTTCTCGCATTCAAAATGGAGTCAACTGCTTTATTGAAAACATCATCTTCAATTTCATCCATTGTTATCTTTATTTTTTCCATATCCAATTGAAGAACTGTTTTTAGAATGTTCTTTTCACTCATTCTTTTCGAAGAAACTTCCATTCTCTCAACTGAAGTCAGCTTACTTTTAATCAACTCCTGGAGTGCCTTCTGCAGCTTAGGATATCCATCAAATCCAAGCTCAATAGCAAATCTTACAACAGTTGACTCACTTACTCCAACATCCTCACCTAGCTTTGCTGCTGTCATAAATGCAGCTTTTCCATAGTTATTTACTATATAATTCGCTATTAACTTTTGTCCCTTGCTGAAATCACTCATATTTTCCTGCAGTTTCTTAAGTAAATCATTATTCTTGTCCATTAAGTATTCTCCAATTCATAATATGTTTACATTGATATTAAATACAAATAGCGATTATTTTCATTAAATACATTTTATTTAATTTAATATTACATTTTTACAATATAAAAATCAATAACTTGCAAAATTATTAAATAGAAATTTTTACAATTTTCAATTTTATTTTTTATATTGAATATTTTCAAAGCATTAATTAGAATTGTAATGTACATGTTTAATAATATTTTACAGGAATATTGGTACAATTCATCAATCATTCCTTAGAAAAGGGTGTCATATGAAAAAGAAAAACTATCTGATTTTACTTAGTATAATAACCGTTCTATTTTTATTATTTACATTTTATTTGACATATAAACTTTTAGGCAAAGGATTTATATTACCAAATAATTCAGATGCATCAGTTTATAGCAGCAATTCTACCCCTACTATTAATGCATTAAATAAATATCCATCAAAACCCACTGTTATTAACACTCCAGAACCTAGCGTTATCAACACCCCAATAACAACAGATTCTTCAAGCATAAAAGAAGACAATTTAACCCTTAGTTTTGGAGGGGATGTCTTACTTGATAGAGGTATTGCAAATATTATTAGGCAAAAAGGCCCATCATATATCTTTTCTGGCGTCAAATCAATATTGTCCTCCTCAGATATATCAATGGTAAACCTTGAATGTCCTGTAAGTCTAAGAGGAACAAAGGCGCCTAACAAACAATATACGTTTAGAGCAAAGCCTGAATATCTTGATTCACTCACAACATCGGGAATTGATATTGTTACACTTGCAAACAATCATTCTCTAGATTTTGGAATTGATGCACTTTCAGATACCTTTGAATATCTTGACAAAAAAGGATTAAAATATGTGGGTGCTGGTCCAGATCTTATCAGAGCAAGCAAACCTGAATATATGTTGAGCAATGGATATAAGGTTGCCTTATTAGGATCTAGTCACGTAATACCAGTAGCCTCATGGGCTGCTGGAAAAAACAAGCCTGGTGTTGCAACTACCTACAATCCTGCTAGACTTCTTTCAGAAATCTCTAAAGCAAAGAATACAGCTGATATTGTTGCAGTTTATATCCATTGGGGAACCGAACTCAAAAACACTCCTGATGCCTACCAACGTAACCTTGCAAAAAAATATATAGATAGTGGTGCTGATTTGGTAATCGGCTCACACCCACATGTTCTCCAAGGTTTTGAGTACTACAAAGGTAAGCTTATTGCTTACAGCCTTGGTAATTTCGTTTTTACAAATGGCAGAACTGACACTATGATTGTTAACATCGATTTCAATGACAAGGGCTCCTATGCTACCCGTATAACTCCATGCAGGATCGAAAACATGCGACCAGTCGTTATTAGTGACAAACGGCAACAAATTGACCTTTTTAAAAAGCTACAAGGTATTTCTTATGGTGCATCCATTGATGAAAATGGCCTAGTGTCAGAATAAACATTTCAAAAAACAAACTTTTTTATAGAAACCATAAGACATTTTCAAATCTTAACCGTATATTTAAATGTATATACATTAGCTATTAATCGTTCGAATAAATAAAAATACTATTGAAAGGGTTGGGATTTATGAATCAGGGCAGTAAAACATTAGGCACTATTTTTCTATTAATTGGAGGATTCCTTTTACTTAACAATTTTTTCGACTTTAACTTCTTTAGCATGTCAAAATTATGGCCGATTTTTGTTCTTGGTCCAGGTCTTGTTTTTGAGGTTAGTTACTTCACAAGCAAAAAAGCTCCTGGCTTGCTTGTACCAGGAGGAATACTCTCTACGTATGGCTTATTTTTCTTCTTTATGACATTCACAAGCTGGCTCTTTTTAGGAGAATTATGGCCAATTTTCATTCTTGGACCTGCAGTTGGTTTATTTCAACTTTATTTAGCAATTGGCAGACCAAAGGGCTTATTGATTCCCGTTGGCATATTAACAGCTGTTGGTGGGGTATTTTTATCAATAGAGATTTTAGGTGGTTTCTTATCATTTATCAACTACAGCATTTTGGCTCCTGTTATATTCATCGTAGTCGGTGTAATAATAATCTTTGGAAGATCGGGAAATAAAGAAAACTTCTGATTAAGACATTAACAAAAACGCTACCATACACTTTTATGTGACAGGTAGCGTTTTTTATTTAAATTTAGTCTTAATTTTATACAGGATGAACCTTATTTTCAAAATCCACAAGACTGCTGTCTATTTTGTATTTTTCTGCCTGACGCAGCTTGAAGAACTTTTCTGCTACCTGAGGGAACAATGCATATGACAACACATCTTCTTCTTGCTCAAGGTATTCCTTCATGCTGTTACGAATACTGTCAAGCTCTGGTGCTATAACATCAGCTGGACGGCATGTGATAGGCTGCTCATCACCTAATATTTTCTTTGATATTTCTTCAGGAATTGGAGCAGGTGTCTTGCCATACTCGCCTTTTACTAGAGCTTTTGACTCTTTTGGTACCATTTTATATCTTTCGCCCATTAAAACATTCAAAACCGCCTGTGTTCCTACTATCTGGCTTGTAGGTGTTACCAATGGTGGGTATCCAAAATCTTCACGCACACGTGGCACTTCCTTCAAAACTTCGTCATACTTATCAACAGCGTTTGATTGCTTGAGCTGTGAAACAAGGTTTGAAAGCATTCCACCTGGAACCTGATAAATAAGTGTATTAACATCAACTCCCATAACCTTTACATCAAGTAGTCCACTTTCAATGTACTTTTCTTTTATAGGTCTGAAATACTCTGCTATATCACTTAAAACCCCAAGATCTAAGCCTGTATCAAACTCAGTATCCTTCAAAGTCGCTACGATCGTTTCTGTTGCAGGTTGTGACGTACCTAATGCCATAGGTGATATTGCACAATCCACCACATCAACTCCTGCTTCAATCGCTTTAAGATAAGTCATAGAACCAACACCGCTAGTATAGTGAGTGTGAAGCTGTATTGGAACTTTGACATTTTCCTTTAATGCTTTGATGAGCTCAAAAGCTGAGTAAGGAGTGAGTAGACCAGCCATGTCCTTAACACAGATTGAATCTGCTCCCATATCAACAAGCTGCTTTGCATCATTAACAAAGTGTTGCAGGCTATGAACAGGACTTATTGTATAACATACTGTCCCCTGTGCATGACCGCCTTCCTTTTTACATGCCTTTATTGCTGTCTCTATGTTTCTTGCATCATTTAACGCATCAAATATTCTTAAAATATCTATACCGTTTTCAATTGATTTCTTAACAAAATACTCAACCACATCATCAGCATAATGCTTGTATGCCAATATGTTCTGACCTCTTAATAGCATTTGGAGCTTAGTATTTTTAGCTACTCTCTTGATTTTTCTCAATCTTTCCCATGGATCTTCATCCAAAAACCTAAGACATGAGTCAAAAGTTGCTCCTCCCCAAGCCTCTAATGAATGATATCCAACACTATCGAGTTTTTCCAATATTGGAAGCATATCTTCAGTTTTCATTCTTGTTGCAATAAGAGATTGATGAGCGTCTCTTAGAACCGTTTCAGTAATTCCTACTCTTGCCATAATACACCTTCCTTAACTCTATAAATACATTAATGTTTTATTTATAAACCAATTATATTTATAGAAACAGTTATTTTAAAATTTGCTTACCTAAAATACAATTATGCCAAAGAAATCATAACATCGCCAACACTGACAGATGATCCCTTTGAAACATTTATTGTAGCAACTGTTCCATCTGCTGGTGCAGTTATTTCATTTTCCATTTTCATCGCTTCAAGGATCAATAGAACCTGTCCCTTCTTAACTGCGTCACCTTGATTTACATTTATTTTGAGAATTGTTCCTGGCATTGGAGCGTTTATTTTAGTAGCTCCCTGTGGAACTGTTGTATCCATTTTTGCTGCTGCTGGCGCTGAAGGTGCCGCAGGTGTTGCTTTAACAGGAGCAGCTGCCACAGGAACTGCGGGAGCAACTGTACTTGCAACATTTGTCGCTACAGCTTCATGTCTAACTTCCTTAACTTCTACCTCATATTCATTTCCATTTACTTTTATTAAATATTTTTTCATTTTTGTATCCTCCATTAAAAATATTAAGTGTTTAATTTTCTTGAGAGTCTATCTGATCTACCTGCTGTATTCCATACTGGAGATACAGTTGGAAGTCTCCTTATTGAATTTACAACAAGCTTATATCCTTCTCTTGTATCAAGTGCTGCAATCGCAGCCGATATAACTGCTACTATTTCTTCATCTATCTTGTTTTCATTAACTTTTGTCATATTAAACCTCCTGTTTATGAAAATCGAACCTTTTCAACATAATCAAATGAATTAAAGAGGTATGTTTCCATGCTTTTTAGCAGGCCTGTTTTCACGCTTGCTAGATAACATTTCCAACGCATTTATAAGTCTCATTCTTGTTGTTGCAGGCTCAATTACATCATCAACATAACCTCTTGCAGCTGCAACATAAGGATTTGAAAAAGCATTTCTGTATTCTTCTATCTTTGCATTTCTTGCTTCAGCAGGATTTTCAGCAGATTGAATTTCCTTCCTGAATATGATATTTGCAGCTCCATCTGGTCCCATAACTGCGATTTCAGCAGAAGGCCATGCGAAAACCATATCCGCTCCAAGATGTTTGCTGTTCATTGCTATATATGCACCGCCATAAGCTTTTCTTACGATAACGTTGATCTTTGGCACTGTTGCCTCAGAGAATGAGTATAGAAGCTTTGCTCCATGTCTTATTACACCATTGTGCTCCTGACCAACACCTGGAAGATATCCTGGAACATCAGTAAGAGTTATGAGTGGAATATTGAATGCATCACAGAAACGTATAAATCTTGCAGCCTTATCGGCTGCGTTTACATCAAGCACTCCTGCCATAAACTTAGGCTGGTTTGCAACTATACCTACAGTTGCTCCATTAAGTCTTCCAAAGCCTATAATGATGTTACAGGCAAAATACTTCTGAATCTCCATGAAGTCTCTGTTATCAACAATTTTTGTGATAACATCCAACATATCATAAGGCTTATTTGCACCATCAGGAATTATTTCATTCAACTCATCACAAACCCTATTTAAATTGTCAGATGAGTAAGTTATTTGCGTATCAGACAAATTGTTATCTGGAAGGAAGCTAATAAGTCTTTTAATATCATTGATACATTCCGCTTCATTGCTGCTCTTGAAATGCGCAACACCACTAACGGAGTTGTGTGTTTCAGCTCCTCCAAGCTTTTCAAAGCTTACATCTTCGCCAGTAACAGCTTTAATTACCTGTGGACCTGTTATAAACATCTGACTTGTGTTTTCAACCATAAAAACAAAGTCTGTAATAGCTGGAGAGTAAACAGCTCCACCTGCGCAAGGCCCCATTATTACAGAAATCTGTGGTATAACACCTGAAGCAAGAGTATTTCTATAGAATATATCTCCAAATCCACTTAAAGAATCAATTCCTTCTTCAATTCTCGCTCCGCCTGAGTCATTAATGCTCAAGAAAGGCGCTCCCATTTTCATTGCCATATCCATAACTTTTGTAATCTTCCTTGCATGCATTTCCCCTAAAGATCCACCTATAACAGTGAAGTCCTGAGATGAAACAAAAACAAGGCGTCCTTCAACTGTGCCGTATCCTGTAACAACACCGTCGCCAGAAACCTTTTTCTTCTGCATTCCAAAGTCAATACTTCTAGTTTCAACAAATGCGTCAACTTCAACAAAGCTGTTCTCATCAAAAATCGCATTTATTCTTTCTCTTGCAGTCATTTTACCAGACTCATGCTGCTTTGCAATCCTGTCAGCACCACCGCCCTGGCTTATTTTCTCCTTTTTTGAATGGAGTTCGTTAATCTTGTCTATGTTTGCCATTGTTACCACCCCAAATTTTCTTAATTATATTTATTATATGATATTATTACCTGGTACTATTTATAAAATTATAACTTATTTCCTGTTGAATTGCAATAATTTGAAATTAAATTCTGAAAATATTTTCTGAGTGAAAATCTCATTTAAATTTACACAAAATTTCCACAATTAAAACATAATTAGTATAAATTTATACCCTAGAATAAAAATATCGATTGACAGAACAAAAACGCGAAGCGCTTTTTGTATCATCTGTACCTTGTCGTAAGAAATTATGGGCACCATAATTTCTTAGACATCAAAAAACAGGAGGTTTAAATTATGAATGAGAGGGAGAAAAAAATGAAAAAAATCAAAAGTATTATTTTAAGTATTTTAATTGGTTTGGTAGTGTTTTCTAGTTTTCCTATTGGCGGCACATCATATGCAGCATGTGCTCACTTATTTACTGGTGGATATACAATTATAAAAGAGCCTACATGCACATCAACTGGTATAAAAGTCGCAAAGTGTGTTAAATGTGGAGTTGTTCTTGCAACAGTAACGATTGATGCATTAGGACACACATATGGCGGATGGGTAACACAGAAGTCAGCAAGTTGTACTATTTCGGGATTTAGAATGAGAACATGTTCAAGGTGTAAAACAAGTCAGACACAGAAAATTAACGCAACTGGCCATACCTTTAATGGTGGATATACAGTAACAAAAGCTCCTACATGCACAGCTACTGGAACAAAGATAGGTAAATGCGAAAAGTGCCATGCAGTTATTTCTACTCTTAGCATTGATAAATTGGACCACACATATGGCGGATGGACAACACAGAAGTTAGCAAGTTGTACTATTTCAGGATTCAAAATGAGAACATGTTCAAAGTGTAAAACAAGTGAGACACAGAAAATTAACGCAACTGGTCATACCTTTAACGGCGGATATACTATTACAAAAGAACCTACATGTGTCGATCCAGGAACGAAGATAGGAAAATGCGAAAAGTGCTCAGCGGTTGTTTCTACACTTAGTATTGATCCTCTAGGAAAATCAGGCCACCTATTTACTGGAGAATTTGCTATAACCAAAGCACCTACATGTGTAAGCACAGGAACAAAAGTTGGGAAATGTAACATATGTCATGGTGAATTAACAACAGTTGAAATCCCTGCCCTTGGTACTACTGGGGAATTTGGACATAATTACAAGTACGAAAGAACAGTTGCACCTACATCAAAACGTACTGGCCTTGAGGTTGGTCAATGCACATTGTGCGGAAAAACGGCTCCACCAAGGATCATAGAAAAGGTTCCAGAATCAAATTATACATATGATTTAGTGGCTGCAGATGAAAATTCACAGTATGGATACGTAAGATTTAATGGTGTTAAATACCCTATTTCAATATCCGAACTCAATAAAGGAAATGATGGTACAGAAATTGCTTTTATAAACAAAGATCAATCATCCTTTAACTTTGAAAAATTTATAAGCGGTTTCTCATTGACCTCTAAGTATAAATATTTTGAAAATGGCGGTGTACCAAAGTTAGGAGGTGTTGTACTTTTCACTGATCTTTTGGGTCAAATAGCTAATAGTTATGAAAAATCGTATTATTCGATCTCGATTAGAGAATCAGAATATGGATCGAATCGCAACGCACAAATACTTGTTGGTAGTTTAAGCTATGTAAGAAACGTTGAAGAATTCTGTGTTGGACACAGAGTATCAATGTACGCAAGAGATAAATCCAATGGCGGTAATGGTTTAACTGCAAATATTGTTTCAGAAGCTATGTATAAAGCTATAACAGGAAAAGATCCAGGTTTCGAACTATGCGATATACAAATTAAACTTGATCCTTCTCGTAAAGGTACAAAATATTCTGAAAACCTATACGTGAATTCAAATGGCGATATAGTGAGACATTTTATTCCTTTCACAAAAGACAAAGTATTTATAACCAGATTAGATGTTCAAACTATGGGTTTAACATATGACACTATTCTAGATATATCATACATGTACAATCCAGAAGACAGTAGATTTGTAAGACCTTTGCTATATTAAATATGTTATTAATCTTACATTTCGAACTACCTCCAGATGAATAATGGAGGTAGTTTTATTTATGTCAAAGGGTCTATAAGAAGTTTTGTGTAAATTCTAAATTTTGATATTAATCGTTAACGAATATCTATTTAATATTATTTCCCAAAATACAATAACCTATACCTGATTTTAGTATATTTATGAATGATTTTG
>Ga0209800_10000997_pt1 | contig 34452 bp, 33 predicted proteins | sample Higcelweek8metaG_FD_187174 | JGI IMG/M metagenome (GOLD analysis project Ga0209800, IMG submission 187174) | Freshwater pond sediment microbial communities from the University of Edinburgh, under environmental carbon perturbations - High... | ecosystem: Environmental > Aquatic > Freshwater >...
TACAGTCTAGCTTTTCTCGTACTAAGCGATTTTGACATGACAAACAAATTGTGGGTGGGTCAATTCCCAAGCTAGCTAATTTACTCCAATCGTCTTCGTCTGCAAAATCAATTGCATCAAGTACCGTTACTGCCAAATCTTCTTTTTTTCCTGCCATAAGGCATTATACCACTGGTTTTTTTATGCGCGGCGAACCATTGACGCAGTTAGAACTTATTTTATGACATCTTCAAACCAGCAATGTATTGTCAGCAATGTTATTTAATTGGTAGGTATATCTCAAAAAACTGCTTTCGCGGATCGACATTCACTTTTCTATAGATCTCAAAATCTGGAATATCGTGACGAACCTCAATTTTATTGATGCGACAGTACTTCTCTAATTCTTTCCAAAATAAAGACAACAGTTCTCCGGCTCCATTGTGGGTGTAGGCCAAAACTTTACCTGGGTTGAACTCCATCTTTTTTACCACATCCTTAAACTTAGGATTTATAACCATATCAGGCCGGGCAATAACTGAGATTTTCATCAACGACTTTTTGGGCTGATAAGTTGGGTTGTCAAAGATAGCCAGGGTGGCAAACTCTTTGCCCTTATCGGTAAACATTTCGGCCAGTTCTTGGCAATACTTACCAATGTTGACGTAAGAACCAATCTTCTCAATATAATAAACATCAAACGGCTTTAAGGTTTTTATTTCTGGCTTTATTAATGTTTTGTTCTGGTCGAGGTTAAGCATGAACTTTTCTAGGTTCTTCAGGTCAAACTGAAGATTATCAATCTGGCTTTTTATTGACGCTTTCTTCTCTTCAAACAGGCTTCTCAAATCATTTTTTTCCTTGATCTCTTTTAGTGTCACGCCTAAGGTAGTTAATAAAAGGATCATTTGATAGTCCAATACTTGAGCCTCGGAATAGTAACGATACCCTTCAGCTGACACCTCTACAGGCTTAATAATTCCCAGTTGGTCATACCAGAGGATAGTTCTTTTGGTAGTACCTGCCAATTTGGCTAATTCGCCTGCGGTGATGTAGTTATTCATGTTATTGACTATAACGTAACGTAATAGGTTATTATAGCACACCTATGGATCATATAGTCATTAAAGGTGCCAAAGAGAACAACCTTAAGAATATTGATTTGACCATACCACGCAACAAAGTGGTGTGTTTTGTTGGTGTGTCTGGAAGTGGTAAGTCCACTATTGCCTTTGATGTTATTGCCAAAGAAGGTCAACGGCAGTACTTTGAAAGTTTGAGTAGCATAGCTCGTCGTTATCTTCAAAAAAGTAACCGTCCGGATGTCGAAAGTATAAAAGGTATCTCGTCCACTGTAATTATTAGCCAAGACCGAATGCACCAAAGCCAAAGATCGACAGTTGGTACTATCACCGAAACCTATACTTATCTCCGCCTTCTCTACTCACGCGCTGGCTGGCCGTCTTATGATTCATCCTACTATTCCTTCAACCACCCGCTCGGTGCCTGTCCCAAATGTAAGGGTCTGGGTAGAGCAATGGATATTGATGTCAATAAATTAGTGGATGTAAGTAAAAGCCTTAACGAAGGGGCTATCCTTTATAGCAATTGGCGGGTGAAGTCCATGTATTGGAAGATCATTAAGTCAACAGGATTTTTTGATATGGATAAAAAGGTCAAGGATTATAGTCGAGAAGAGTTTGAGAAATTAATGTATGCCCCGAAGCAACGGGCCAACAATAATGATGATGGTGTAGTAATGCCAATGTATCAAGGAATTGTGACTCATCTAAACAATAGAGGTTCTAGTCTAAGTCGTCATGTTAATGAGGAAGAAATGAAATATTTTAATTATGTCGATTGCCCAATGTGTCAGGGTTGGAGACTCAAAAAAGACTCATTGGCTGTACTGATAAATGATAAAAATATTGGGCAAGTAGCCAATATGCCAATAACTGAGGCATTGGAATTTATTAAAGGTATTGACCATCGAAATGCGATCGTGATTAAGCCTCGTTTGATTGAACAACTCAAATTTTTAGTTGATGCTGGTATCGGCTATTTGTCGCTCAACCGCTCAACTAACACCTTGTCGGGTGGCGAAGCCCAACGAGTCAAATTAGCCCGACAGTTAGGTTGTGATTTAATAGAGACGATTTATGTTATGGACGAACCGACGGCTGGATTGCACCCCAGAGATTTAGAGCTTGTGGTTGGCAACTTAAAAAGACTTAGAGATAGTGGTAACAGCGTTTTAGTTGTCGAACATGACGAGAGCGTAATTAGGGCCGCCGACTACATCGTCGAGGTCGGCCCAGGTGGTGGCAAGAAAGGTGGTGAAATTGTGTTTGAAGGGACAAAAGACGAAATGTTAAAAAGTGATAAGTCGTTGACGGCAAAGTATTTGAATAGGCAAGAAAATAATGAAGCTTCAACAAAAAATTTAAGAAAGCCAAATGGAATATTAAAAATTGAGTCCACTAATAGGAATAATTTGAAGGACGTAAGTGTCGACATCCCATTAGGAATGTTGGTGGCGTTGACTGGTGTTTCAGGAGCAGGAAAAAGTTCGTTGGTCGAAGAAATTGTAGCCCAGCATCAAGATAAAGTAGTATTGGTCGGCCAAAATAGTATTGGTAATAATAGACGGGGATGTATTGCTACTTATGTGGGGATATTTGATGGGATTAGAAATTTGTTTGCCCGCGAGAACATGATTAATCCTTCATTGTTCAGTTTTAATAGCAAGTCTGGATGTTGCCCAGAATGTAAAGGCTTAGGGTTCATTGAAATGGACATGAACTTTTTGGGAGATATCAAAATGAAGTGCGATAAATGTAATGGTAAAAGATATAAGCCAGAGGTCTTGAGCTATAAATTTGAAGACAAAAGTATTGACCAAATATTGGAAATGACGGCTATAGAAGCAAATGACTTATTTAAGCAAAAGTCGATAAAAGATGGGCTAAAAATGCTATTGGACGTGGGGTTAGATTATTTGGAACTTGGTCAAACCTTAGATACCTTATCAGGAGGTGAAGGTCAAAGATTAAAGTTGGCAAGTCGACTCATAAACATTGGTGAGTTTTATATTTTGGATGAACCCACCTCAGGTCTCCACTTTGCTGATGTTGATAAATTAATGAGACTATTAAATAAATTGGTAGATAGTGGTAACACTGTACTTGTCATTGAGCATAATTTAGAGGTCATAAAAAATGCCGACTGGATAATTGATATGGGGCCGGAAGGCGGTGACAAAGGAGGGGAGATTGTGGCACAGGGGACAGCTCAAGATATTAAAAAATGTGAGAGATCGTGGACTGGGAAATATCTATAATATTGCCTAATTATCCAACAAAAAAACAGTATTGGCGGAGAGGGTGAGTCTGGAACCTTTCTATCCCTATAACACCCTGTCTTATTCTACTCTTACTTTGTGCCTAAATGAGACAAATGAGACACTATAAAAAAGGAGTACCTTAAATAAACAGATATAGCTTGATACACATAGTATATCAATTCAAAAATAGATGAGTTTGAGTATATAATTCATCCTATATGCACATAATTTATTTAGCTGGTGGTAGTGTCCGCAACAAAGATTGGATTGAAAAAGTAAAATCCGAGTTTGATAAATTCTCTGACGGCCAAATTCTTTATTATTCTCATTGGGAAACCGGCGACAAAAATCTAAATTTTGAAATTGAATCTCAAAAGTTAGCTGAATTAGTTAAGGGCAAATACGAGTATTTTGTTTTTGCCAAATCCATTGGTTCTGTTCTGGCTCTGAAGTGTATTTATGAAAAAATAATTAGTCCCAAAAAAATGGTAATTTGTGGTCATCCCTATAATCTAGCCAAAGAATTAGGTTTTCCAGTAAATGGCTACCTAAAATCTCTAACCGCTCCTACAATGTTAATTCAAAATGAGTTGGACCCCCTGTTTAGTTTTGCTGATTTAGAAAAAGTTCTTCAAGAAAACAGCCCAGCTGATTATCATCTAATCAAAAATCCAGACAAAGATACTCATGACTATGAGGATTATGAAAAATTGACCAAATTAGTAAAAATCTATTTTGGCGACGAAGATAAACAAGTTCATCTTGAAAAAATATTTAAAACTCTTGATATTGTTGCCAAGAAATTAAACTCTTTAAACATCAAATGGCTTCTCGGCGCCAGTGGCGCCCTGATGGTTCATGGAGTCAATATTAACCCTTGGGATTTGGACATTTTAACTTCTCCAGAAAACATAGAGATGTTAAAGAGTGAATTCAAAGATTATTTTATTAGCGAAGATGACGATGGTTTACTTTTAAAAGTTGGTGATATAGAAGTCGAAATTATTAAACTCGAAAATCTCGGTAATCCAACTCCAAAATTATTTCAAAACAATTTGATTCCAGTAAATACTCTTGAAAATGAATTATTTTATTACGAGCAACGTCCCGGAAAAGAAAATACAATTAGGTTAATCAAAGAAAAACTAAACAAAAATGAACAATGAAATACTAGAAAAGTTAAAAGCTGAATATACGAAGCTTTTTGAAAATGTTTGGGAATTTGGAGGAGGTTATGGTTTTCGAATAAATCATGGAATCAGAGTCATGAATTACTGCCAGAATATTGTTAAATACACCCGATTTAAAGATGAAAATCTTAATGTTGATGCTTTAGTAATTGCCGCCTTATTTCACGACATCGGAAAAATTAAAGCCATTGATAAAAACGGTCAGTTAATCTATGGCAATTATGGCGACACTAACCACAATGATTTAGGTGCCAAAATTGTTCCGGATTATTTGAATAAATTTATTAAAGACCAAGAGTTAATCAATCTAATTTGTCTTATAATTGCCGAACAAGAAAGTAAAACTCCAACCAGAATTGAATCAAAGATAGTAAAAGACGCCGATCGTCTTGATCATTGTGGCGTTCTTCATCTTTGGTGTTCAATTACATATGCTAATTATCAAAAGAAAAATATTGAGGGACTAAAAGAGTTCTGGGAAGGAGAGGAAGGCAAGAAGAAATATGAGTCCAGCTTCTCTAAGTTTTATTTTGCTGAAGTTAGAGCTATTGCTGAAAAAAGATTTAAGAATTTAACCAAAGCTACCGAATTAATGTTTGAGGAACAAGATATGGGTGGTCCAGTTTGATATTAACGGACAACAGTGATATAATAGCATTTATGAGTCATTTTAAAAGAGAATTTGAAATTATAATAGATCCAGAGATTACTCCTCAAATTTTAAGAGAAAGGAAAAACTTGCCAGAAAGTGGGCCATACACATCGCAAGCTCCCAATAGCGAGAATGTCAGAGTTCCAAAACGAAGACCCCCAACTAAATTTCCGAAACGAAAACCTCAGAAATAGAACTAAATTGGTAAGTACCGTACAATCAAATTGTAATAAGTGTTTAATTAATGCTACAATTAAACCTATATTATATGAAGCTGATGTCAAGAACTAGTGAGATTTTCCCTTTGAATTATAAATATCATAATCTCTCAAAAATATGCCTTTTTGCAGAGAATATTTTGAGTAGTATTATTAAGGACAGAGAACTAGCCAGGATTCCAGGTAGTTGCAATAACGATAACTATTCTTCAATAATCAACAAATTTAGCACTTTTCCCTCAAAAGGAGTTAGCTCTGAAAAAGTTGTTGGTAAAATAATTAGGAATTTTTTTTGTGGCGTTCCACTGTGGCGGAGTCCAAACTTACAATATAATGTTGGCTCGCCAGTGAATGTGGTGTCTTCCGCAATAAGTGCTATTTCTCAAGACGTAAATATATATAATATAAACACTGGTCTGTCTGGAAACGCATTAGCTGCCGAGCATGCTGTTTCAAATATTTTATGTGATTTGATTGACATTGATAGGGATAAAGGGATGGGCATTTTTACATTTGGAGGTACTGCAACAAATCTGTATTCAATGAAAATCGCAATTAACAAATCGTGTACCGATGTGTCTAAAAATGGAGTACCAAAAAATATAAAATTTTTAATAACTGAAGATGCTCACTTTTCTCATGCTGTTGCGGCGAATTGGCTAGGAATAGGTACTAATAACTTACTAACAATTCCTGCTACTAAGAATCGAACATCAGATACCCACCTAGCTGAAGAAATAATGGAATCATTAATTCAAAATGGCGACATTGTATCAGGAATAATTCTCAATGGAGGAACTACATATGATCATACTGTCGATGACATATTAGGTTATTCCCAGCTTATAGACAGATTGGTAAATAAGTTTAATCTGGGATACAGACCTCACATTCACGTGGACTCAGTCATTGGTTGGTCGTGGCTAGTTTTTTCAGGATATGATTTTGGCAATAATCCATTAAAAATAGATTCAGACACACTTAATAAAATACATATTCAATATCAGCGTATATCAAAATTAAAATATGCAGATTCTTGGGGAGTTGACTTTCATAAAGGTATTGGGGGATGTCCAGTTCCATGTAGTGTTTTTATGTCAAACAATAAACTAGATTTTTTAAATATATCAAAAAATAGTGAACAGTTAACAAAAACACATCAAATTGCAACTGAATTTTCCTTTGACTCTCCTTCAGATTTCACATTAGAAACATCGAGGTCTGGAGCTGCTCCGTTGGCTGCACTTGCTGCCCTGAACAGTCTTGGAAAACAAGGTTATAGAAAGTACCTTGCCAAACTTATTTCATTAACAACATCCTTCAAACACAAAATATCAAATGTGGTTGGTTTTAAAATAGCAAATATAACTTCATTAGGATTTGTGACAATGTTAATCTTGGTTCCTCGAGAGCTAAATAATTTATTTGGCAATAAAGATTTTTTTGAAATTATGCAAGATAGCTCTGCTGAGGATATAGAAAAACTTAATATTTATATGAAATGTTTTTATAAATGGGATAACCAAATTAGAGCTGAAAAAAAATTAACATGTATCTATTCATATTCTAGTTCTTATATAAAATCAAAAGATGGTATTTCCATTTCTGCCCTTAAATTTTATCCGGTGTCCCCGCATTTTTCTGAAAAATATGTAGATCAAACCGTTGAAAATTTAAAAAAACAAAAACAAATATTCGATAAAAATTATTGGAATAACAGTAAAATATGAGATCTAAAAAAAATGAAGCATTGCTTCCTTTAAATACTGAATTAAAAAATATAGCTGCTTATTTGCACTCTATTTTGCAAGTTGATAATTTTATTTTATTTGGTGGAGCAGCTTTAGATTTATTAATTGATCCTAGTACAAAAATCAATGATTTAGATATCGGTATCACTTATAGCATTGATACTATTCAAAAAGTTAAAAGCAATTTATTATCCAATGGATATAAGCTTATTGGTGATGATCGTCCATATTTTATTAATATGACCACTCCAGTTACTATGGTTTTTGCTCAAAATGATAAATATATCTTAGATATATCTTTTTTAGAAAATTTGTCGGATGTTGGACAATTTGATATTGAAAGCCTTTTTTGTCGATACCCAGAGATGGACTGTGTTGACAGATATTCCGCAATTCAAGCATACAAATTTAAAACTATTAAACCAATTAATGGTTTAAATATAGAAAATCCTTTTTTATTAATTAATCGTTTTATTAGCCTTTGCGCTAAATACAATCTGTCACTTATTGGCAATAATCATCATAACAAAATAGTTGAATATCTTAAATCAAGACTTTCAAGTTGGAATAATAGCGATAATCTTCACGGAAAAATGGCCAGAGTTGCTCACACTTCTCACATTCTAAAAGCCATTGCAAGAGTGAAAGACAAGAAGTTATTTATAAACGAACTAATTGGATCAGGTATTTTATCGATAACATTTCCAGAACTTCAGGAAACTTTGTTATCAATAGATTTATCCAAACTGGAGCAGTCTAACAACCTTAACCAAAAGGAAGATGTTGCTAAATTTTTTGTTGAGAATGCTAGTCCTATAAATCGAAATGTAATATTATCTAAGTTCTTATCATTAAACCTAAGAGGGTGGGATAGTGTCGATAAAAAAATAAATTTACTGACGAAATGCTAAATATGCCAGAAGTCAGTGTCATTATTCCTACATATAATTCAGAGTCCTTTATTGAAGACACCCTCGAAAGTGTTTTTAAACAAACTTATAAAAATTATGAAGTCATTGTTATAGATGATGGTTCAAGTGATTCTACACGTTCAATATTAAAGAAGTATAAAAACCGAATTGTTTTTTTTAAAAAGAAAAACGGTGGTCCGGCTTCGGCAAGAAATATCGGAATTAAACACTCAAAAGGAAAATATATTTGTTTTCTTGATTCTGATGATTTATGGACCCCTTCAAAACTTCAGGATCAAGTTGATTATATGACTCATAATGATTACGAACTATCGTACACAGATTCTAAAGTTTTTGCCACTAAAAATGAAAAAGTAATCAATCTCGGAATTTTAAAATGTGATTTAAAAGGGACCATTTTTAAAGATCTATTCTGGAACAATTTCATAATTAATTCAACTGTTATGATTAAGAAAACTTGTATAGAAAGTGTCGGATTACAAAACGAGTCAAAAAAAATAGTTGGAGGTGAAGATTATGAGTATTGGCTAAGAGTGTCTTTAATGTTTAAAATCGGGCACGTTCCAAAAACTCTGACCTTATATAGATTGCATGACAATAATTTGTTGGGTAACTCATATGAAAAGAGTTTTGGCCTCTGTAAATCTATATATCGTGATATTTTCGCTTCACACCCACAAATATCATCAATAATTGGTAAGGGTCTTAATAGCTGTCTGGGTGACTTGTACATACGTTATGCTTATAAAGATTTTATTGATAGTCGTATGAAAGCTTCATTATTAAAAATTATTAAATCAACTAACTACTCCATTACTAAAGGAATAATGGCAGCTTACCTTGTGCTTTGTAGAGATAGAAATCAACTAAAATGGGCTGAAATAATTGATCGCTTTCCTCTTTGGAACAAAATAGTTAATAATGAATGGACAAACTAAATTTATGATTAAAGCAATAATTTTCGATTTGGACGGAACATTAATCAATGAAGACCAAATAGACAGTGGTCTTATCTATGTTTATAAAACGAACACCAGCTGCTTTAAAGGTATAACTCAAAAAGAATTTCTTAATGCAAACAAAAAAGCCTTCGATTCTCTGTTAAAAATGTATAAAACTAGAAAAATTCTTTTAAGTCAATTCGGAATTTTGATTTGGTATAAAACAGTAAAGATTCTCAAACTTCCAGAATCACCAGTTGTCATTAATAAGTTATATCAATCTCTCCAGAAGTTTATTCTTAGTAGGACCATTCCTATTGACGGGGCAGTCACAGTCTTATCTCTTATAAAAAAAAGTGGTTATAAGGTCGGTATTTTATCAAACGGGTTATTTGAAGAGAGGATTAACAAAATAAGGAAAACAGGTATAAGTAAGTTCATCGATGTTTTAGTAACAACGGATATCGTTGGATTTGATAAACCAAACGAAAAACCGTTTAACTTTATTCTCGATATATTGAATGTAAAACCAGATGAAACAATTTTCATTGGTAATTCGCTTATGGAAGATATCTATGGAGCAAAAAATGCCAATATAAAAGCACTTTGGTATTCAAAATTAAAAGAAGGCGATGTCGATTGTCGGATCGATAATCTTGTAGATATAATACCTTTTATCAAAAAAATGTCTGGCTAAATTATATGGAAATTGAAAGTCACCTTTTTAAAGTTTCTAAAATATTTGGATATAAGCCGAAAAATATACAATATATATATGGATCAAACTCAATAGTAGCTAAATTTGATAGTAATAACCTTACTTATGCTTTTAAGATCTCTTTAATTGACTCATTAATGACTGAAGTTTACTTTATTAACACTCTTAAAAACAATTCTATCCCTTGTCAAGAGTTGATGAATTACGATTTTTCTAATAAGATTATCCCATTCTCTTTTATAATCACAAAGTGGATCAACTCGGATTCTTTTGTTGGTCATGTAGATGACGAAATATCAATAAATGGCGGACAAGAATATGGAAAAGGTTTGATAGGTATTCATAAGATTGAGTTAGGTGGATTTGGAGTACCTCTTGATATTAATGGAACAAAGTGGTCTTCACCAACGTGGAACAAAGCATTGGAGAGTTTCTTTAAAAAAAATATTAGAAGTAAAACCCCATTAAAAATCTTCGATACAAATATCGTTGAAACAATTATTGATAAAACATACAGAAATACGAAATTATCAATCCCTGTACCATATTTAATACACGGAGATTTGCCAAATAGTCTTGCAACTATAAGTCCCAAAATTAAATTACTAGCATTCATTGACCCTGGGGGAATAATTGGAGGAGATCCAATGTTCGATTTATCATTTGTATATACATATAATAAAAACGGTGATTTTGGAAATGGTTTTATGAAGGGACTAATTTCTGGATATACAGATATTAGAAAGCTAACAAATTCAGAAATGTATAGATTTAATCACCTAAAGCTCTTTCACTTATTTTGGAAAACATGTTTTTATTACGATCAAAAATGGAATCATGAATACTTAATGTCAGAAACACATTCTGTATTAAAACAACTCAAGTAAAATGGCTGGGTTCAGTTACTTAAGTTAATTTTACTTTTTTCCATCTCAATCACACTCTCATCAATTTTCGAGAATAATGGTTTAATATTTTTGATAGAAATATTCTTAATAAGTTTCTTTAAATATTCAGTAGTTTTATTTTTAGGCCACTTTACTGGCTTTACTTCAATCATTTCAGAAATTTTTTCTGCCGTGTTCGGAATTAAGGGTATAAACATTAGCTCTAACGCGAGTATAACTAAAAGGCTATTGGCCATTATCTGCCTATATTCTTCAGATTCCTTCGATTTCTTCCAAGGTTCATTTAGGTTTATATATTGGTTTCCTAGATCTGCAACTTTCACAATCTCTTCAATATATCTCTTATATTGGCATTCACTTATTTGTTTATAAGCTGATTCAAGCAGTGCTTCCACCTTTACCGCAATATCATTGCTTGGCACCAACGATGAACAATCAATGGTCTCTGATAATCTTAATGTCCTGTTTACTAGGTTTCCAATTTTTCCATTAAGTAGATCATTTGTTACTTTGACAAAATCTTGCCACGAAAAATTTGCGTCTGCATATTCAGGCATTATTGAAGTTATATAGAACCTAGTCGCATCCACGCCATATTTTTCTCCGATATAATCTGAATCAACGATTATATTTCTACTCTTTGAAAATTTTCTTCCCTCAAGGTTCAGGAACTGATTAATCATTAGTACATCAGGTAGATGAATATCTTTGTCGAAAACGTGCAACTGACCTGGCCAAAAAAGAGCATGAAATACTAAATTATCTTTACCCATAAAGTAATAGTGTTTTGCTTTCCCGTACCAATAATCTTTCCACTCATCATTTTCTTTAAGTTTTTCTATAGAAGCTGAAAGATATCCAATAACCGCTTCGAACCATACGTAAATTCTCTTATTATCCGAGTTTTCCAGTCTTAAGTTCTCTGGCAACATCGAATTTGGAATAGGTATTCCCCAATCCATATCTCGTGTAATACATCTTGCTTTTAACCCTGATTTTATCCATCCGTTTGCTTCGCTATTAATCCAATTTTTCCAGAATTTACCTTTTTGTTTGGTATACTTTTTTAAGAAACTTTCTAATTTACCCCAATCAAGAAAATAGTGTTCTGTTTCTCTTAAAACAACACTTCTTTTGGTTAACTTACTATAAGGCTTTATGAGTTCACCTTGCTCTAATATCTTTCCGCACTTATCACACTGATCACCTCTTGATTCTTTATATCCACAAAACGGACAAATACCTTCGACATATCTATCAGGTAAAAATTTCAAAGCAACTTCATCATAATACTGGGAAACTTTTTGTTTAAATAACAACCCGTCTTTTGCTAACTTAACAAATATTTTTTGAACCACTTCTTTATGATTCTCGGTTGTTGTCGTTGTGTATAAATCAAATGATATCCCATATTGTTCAAACAGTTTTTTATGTTTAGGGTGGTACTCATCAACGACTTCTTGTGGAGTAAACCCTCTTTTCTCAGCCTCAATCGTTATTGGCGTTCCGTGGCAATCCGATCCAGACACCATCAGGACATCGTTACCGATAAATCTATTAAATCTAGCAAAAATATCAGCTGGTAACAGATAACCAGCCAAATGCCCTATATGTAAACTTCCGTTAACATATGGCCACGCTACTCCGATAAAAATCTTCTTCTTCATTTTACAGTTTGAAAAGGAATTGACTCTAATAATTGATCAAAATACTTATCACTCAACACACTGGCATAATCATAGACAGCCTTGCTTGTCGGGGAAAAGTTTTGACTTCTCCAAAGAATTATTTCATCATAAAATTTTTTGTAAAAACTTCCAAAATATTGCTTATTCTTAAAAATCAAAAATGGTCTAGTGATGCATTTGAGAACAAAGTAATATTCAATAATGTATCTTTTTACAGGAGTAAGATCAAAACTTTTCATTAAGTTATTTAGATACTCATATTCATCTCCTCTTTCGGCTCTGTTATCGCTCATCACCCCAGATCTATAAGATCTAAACCCCAAGAATTTTTCCGGTTCTTGAAGTAATCTTCTAGGACTAGAGTTGTATGGTGCATCAGTGATGTAACTTGTAGATAGACCTTCCATTTCAAGTTTAAATAGCATTCGCCAACCCTCTCCATAAACTTCAATCTTCTTTTCTTTATCTGCAAACTCTTGATTAAATCCTCCTGTAATTTCAAATACGTCTGTTCTCATTGCAAAACAACTGTCTGTTGGTGGACGGATAAAATCAGCAAAAACCTGTTCAGTGAATTGATAAGCTTTTCCCCGGAGATTAAAGAAATCAATGGTTGGCTCATCAAAAAAAATCGTCCCCACTTCTTCTGCATATCGTCTGACTAGCTCAGGTACCTTCTTGTAAAACCATAAAGGGTAAGTCCCAGAATAAGATAAAAAGTCAGAGCTGTTATCATGAAAGTTTCTAAATACAGAATCAACCCAATTACTATGAAAATCTACATCAGCATCACCGCTACCAAAATACTTTGTTCGAATACCATTACTTTCATCTAAAAAATATTGAGATCCAGTATGCCTTGCTGCAATATGACTTTTAATTGTTTCTTCGATAACATAGACATTCAAATCTTCATACTTCTTTTTAAAATTTTCTATCGCTGTTCTAGTATTATCGGTGCTATTGTTGTCAACGAGCAAGATTTGGTAAAGTTTTTTGTCGACAGGATTTCCCTTTAAATCTGTTTGATTTGCAAGCGACTCTAAAGTTTTTGGCAAATCTTCCTCTTCATTATAAAACGGAATCAAAATTGTCAATAGTTGTTTTTTGTGTTCTTCCATAAACTCCTATATTATACACGTTATCTCACTCTTCTGTCGCTAGTCCTTTGATCTTTATATGCCCAGACAAGTATGTCCTCAAAAGTTCCTTTTTTAAAGGGAAAATGAATCTTATTTGTCGACAATTGATAATTAAAACTATTTTTTTCCAAAATATTCAATAATTTCGAAAAGGCTGCCTCAGTTGGCTTAATATGGTGGTGATATTCTATTATTATTTGATCAATATTTCTGATGTCTTGAGTTGGTAATTCATTTAAAACTCTTGTCTCTAAACCTTCAATATCAATTTTCAACAAGTTAACTTTGTTTTTAATTTTTCTAATTACAGATGATAAAGTAGATGCGCTAACGACTATTTTCTTTTTATTGTCTACTCTGGATGGCAGTGTGCTCATTTGTAATGATCCTTGTTCGTTGTTATTAATATAAAATGTTACTTGTCTTTTTTTTGTGTCAGTGATTGCAGTATTTATACAATTAACATTACTTAGTAATTTGTTAGACTCTACATTTTTAACTAATACGGAGTAAGTTGTTGGGTCAGCTTCTATTGCAAAAATTTTACAGTTTGGATATGTCAAACAAAAATATAACACCGACATTCCAATATTCGATCCGCAATCGACAATAGTTTGTTCATCTGAACATGGTCCAAGAAAATATGTATCGTAAATAAATAATTCTTCAAAAGAATATATTAAGGAAAACGGGCTTAGTATATTAATTCTATTTTTAAAAATCACAACAGAATCAATTTTTTTACCAAGTATCAAAACAACAAAAATATATTTAAAACAAATCTTTGAAAATTGTGTGAAAACATTATATTTTCCCAGAATACACTCTCTGTTCAAAATGATTTGAGATATTTTAAGGTAATGGCTTAGAAAAGGAATTATTTCTTTTAGTCTTTTTATTGTTACGTTCAATTTATTATTTTCAAAAAATATTGCTGCTTAGTAGCAGGAGTGGGGATCGAACCCACGACCTCAGCGATATGAATGCTGTGCTCTAACCGACTGAGCTACCCTGCCAGAATATATGTCAAATTATATCAATAGTTACCGATACTTTCCATATTTGCTATAATCAAACAGCCGATTTTTGGAAATTAATACCCTAAAATTTTAACTTCTTATGAAAATCATCAAAAAACTTGTATACGACTATCCAGAACAATTAACAGGACAATGGAAAAATTTAACTTTCCAACCAGTTCGCGATTTAAAGTTAAGTATTGAACTTGATGATGGAAATATTATTGAATGCGCAGTGTTTAGGTTAATAAAAGAAGGCATAATTGAAGAACATACCTGTATCTCAACCCAAGTCGGTTGTAAATTCAATTGCAAATTCTGTACATCAGGGAAAAACGGTTTTGTTCGTAATTTAAGTAAAAGTGAGATTTATGAAGAAATTAAGTTATTAGCAAAAGAAGAGGGTATTAAAAAATTTGATTGTATAGTATTTATGGGAATAGGCGAACCATTGGATAATCTAGTTGAAGTTGCAAACGTAATTAAATTATTGATTGAAGATAAAAAATATTATAGTGGAAAAAGAAATATCGCTTTGGCCACTAATGGTGGGATGGTTAAGGAACTTGATAAACTGGCTAAATTAAAACTTCCTATAGAAGTCTGGATTTCACTCCATTCAGTTATTGACTCAAAAAGAGATTTTATTATGCCAATTAACAAACTTGTCACTGTAAAAGAAGTTGTAAAAAGTGCTGAAAAATATGCGAGAGAAACCCAAACAACTGTTTGGTTTAACTATATGATTTTTCCAGGTTTCAACGATAAAGACGAAGATGTAGCTGAGCTTTCAAATATTTTAACTGGAAAAGTTGGTCTATTAAGCCTAATTTTAACGGAACCTAACAATGATATTGAGGGATATAAAAAAGCTAATCAAAATGATGTTTTGTTGTTTGAATCGAAATTAAAAAAAACAGGAGTAAAAAACGAGATTATCCGTTTTGTAACAGCGGGTAAAACAGTCGAGGCTGGATGTGGTGAATTTGTTTTTACAAAAACTAGTTCATAAATATCGTAACGAGTTATCTACTTCCCTACATAGTTACCTACATTTTCAGATTACTTAGCACTTCCCTTATTCCCAAATAGACCGTTTTGAAATTATATATTCAACAACAAATGCTATACCCAAAAACACGGTTATTTCAAAACCGATAAATGTGTATATCAAATAAAGCAAACCTGTAATTAGAATTATTTTTAAGAATCGATAAATCCATTTCGTTATTTCTTCAATCTGTTCCTTTCTTTTAGTTTTGGCAATATTCTTTTCAAGTGTTTCCTTGTCAAGTTCGTTCATATTTTTAGTTAAAATTTCTCTCGGCTTAGCTCCATTTACTGGACCTACAATACCATTTTCCTCCAGCTCATCGAGCAATCTCGCCGACCTAGCATAACCAAGTTTAAAGCGGCGTTGAATGTATGTTGCACTTACCTTTCCCGTTTCGATTACATATTTAACAACATCATTAAATAATGGATCGACTTCTGTGATTGATTCAATAGTATTCATAATTACAGGATATCACTTTCCCTTTTCTCCAAGCCAGTCACCTCTAATTAATTTAAAAGTGACGAAGGAAGCGATTGTGAATTGAAGGAGGAGAAAAAAGAAATCATTGTAAACATCTCCCTCCATTTTTGTATTAGGATATCGTATTGGAAACAAAAACAATCCTAAAAAATACATGATCGACCAAAAAAAGATAAATTGATAGAAAACTGGAGTTTTGCCAAATTTAGTTTTCTTTATACTTTGCATACTGAAATGGAAATTTCCTATTCTTCCATGCTTCTATGTCAGATATAAGTTCTTTTATTTGTTTTTTTATACTCTCAATTTCTTCCGGTTTAAATCTATTTGGAAATTTTTCACTTCTAGCGAGATCCAGTTCCAAATGTATTTTCTTTTCGGTATCAAATGCCAAAGCCATTTCGTATATATCATGCGGTTTTACGGGTACTCCTGGAACTATCTGTCTAGCATAGTGTTTTTCTGACTCTTTATGTGCTTCACGAAGCTCCTCAAGAACTCTTTTCATTTTCTGGTCAATGTCTTCCATAATTATTTTATATTTATTTTTTCTCCTGTTTTAATAAAGGTAATTACTTTTCCATCAAATTCGGCATCAAATGATGCATGAACTTTTTTTGAACCATATGTATAGTTAAAATATAAAAACACCATCTTTGTCGTACCATTGGTAATTTTTATTTCAAAATTATTATCAACTTTATCTTCCATCTTTCTGTATAGATACACTATTGCTTTTCTCCAGTTTGGAACCTTTAGGTAAAATGGTGCTTCACCGTATTCTATTGATATTCTTGGTTTTGTGTTTCCTAGGGATTCGCTCAGATGTTCTGTGTCTTCATTTATACTCAAATGAAGTTGTTCATTTTTTTGTTGGGAATAGAAAGATACTCCAAAAGAGTGATTTATTCCTAAGTCTCTCCAAAATCTTAGCGAGTAAAATAAAGAGTACGATGATATTTCCGCATCTGTGGACCAGCTTTTTGCCTTTATTGACAGTAATCGTACCCATTTTTTTATATCTGAAGTTGTTGGGATTTGAGAAGGATCAAAGTTAACCACTTTCTTATCATTAATAGTTTTTCTTTTGATTTCTCTGCTTAACAATTTTTCATCTACTGTGTCTTTTATTTTTTTGAACTGTCTAAGTATAAAGATAGCAACAAGTGATATTGCGGACAGCACAATCAATTTGATTAATATTGGAGCTTTTGAGAAACCATTAAGTAAATAGGAGATCACAGCAACCAACACAATTACACCTGAAAAAGCGCCTCCAAGTAAATCAAGAGATGAAAGTAGGTTCTTAATATAAGTTTTAAGCATATACAAAGTTTTGAGCATCTTGATAATGCTCATAAACATAGTTGTAAACTTCAGTCCCTTTTACCTCACAGTCCTGATCCACATAGGATGGTTCAGGTAACTTTGCATACAACAAATCAAATATTGTAGTTCTAACACCAGCTCTTGTCGGCTCTTTTTCACGCCAATCCATTACTAGTTTTTCTTCTTTTAATTTTGCTAATAATTCCCTAGCTGTTGATTTAACTTTCTCCCTTTCGTCAGGATTTATTTGATCTTTAAGTAACAAATCAAAAATTGCCAACTCTTCTTCATTTAAACTTTCCTTCACAGCTCTTTGTTCTTCAACATTTAGGTCTTTAGCTAGTTGCACTAAATCGTCAAAAACCTGATCGATATCATGGGCTCCACTGTTATACATTCCTAATATCGAATTTAATCTTTCCATGAAATGAGCTCGCTTTTTATTTTTCTTAACCATTTCGTCGATTTTTCCCTGAAGTTCAGCACTTAGACTTTCCAATTGCATGTTTTTGTTTTCCAGTTTTGCAAAAAAATAATGCAATGCGTTGGCATCAAGAGAACTTAAGTCTTTTATCCTTTTATATTGCGGTATTACGTATTCGCCAGCTTGAATTGATTTATCTAATAATTTTTCTAAATCATTTTTAACTTGGCTAAGGTCAACACTTTGTGCTCCAACATCTCTAATCCGTGACGCTACCACTCGGATAGCGGTAACTTTGTCATAGTAATCTTCAGCGACTGGATTGGGTAAGACAGCTCTAAATGCAGTATATAAATCACTCGATAATCCTAAAAATACTTTCTTATTTTTCGGATCACTAAGTATTTGATTGGCGTACTTTTCAATTAATACTAATTTTTGTTCATTGGGAACTTCTAGTAAAGTGTCGATATTTATTTCACATAGCCTTAAGAATTGCTCAGTTGATTCGAGAATTATTTTCAAATTCTCAACTAGTTCATCCTTACTTTTGATAATGTCATCTTCATCAACTCCGTTAGAGGCATACATTGCCAACGCCCTTTCAATGTTTTTAAAAATCCCAATATAATCAACAATCAGCCCGTTTGTTTTCCCTTCTGATACGCGGTTAGCCCTCGCAATCGTTTGCATTAGAGTGTGATTCTTTAAAGGTTTATCAAGATAAAGTGTTGACAGGTTAGGAACATCAAATCCAGTCATCCACATAGCGCAAACAAAAACTATTCTAAGATTACTGTCGGCCTTTTTGAATTCACCTTCCAAATCCTCTTTTATTATCCTTTCCCTTATAGGGCGCATATTAATTTCAAATGGTTCTAGATCCGCAATTTCATTTTGATCTTGACTAACTACTACTGCCATATCAACATCTTCATGTCTTTCAAGATTCACTAATATTTTTTCTCTTTCAAATTCATCTTGAGTTCTTGATAAATCCATTCTTAACTTTGCTAGATATCTGTCCCATTCGGCTCTTACCTTGGTATACATCCTGACAGCCGTTTTCTTATCAATACTAACCACCATTGCTTTACCATCGTAGCCTCTACCAACAAAGTGTTGGACTATATCTCGAGCAATTGCATTTAACCTGTCTTCTCGGGTTATTAAATGATAGAAAGTAGAAAACTCTTGTTCCAATTTTTCTTCATCATCATCGTTAAGTTCATAAAAATCCATAACCTTACCAATTTCTTGTTCGAGGGTTTGATTTACATTTTCAAGTTTTGGGACTCTGTTCTCGTAATACAAAGGCACAGTCGCTCCGTCAGTAACGGATTGGCCAAAATTATAAACAGAAATATAATCACCAAAAGTTTCTCGGGTCTTTTCTTCGCCTGAAGCTAACAGGGGTGTACCAGTAAAGCCAATAAATGATGCGTTTGGTAGTGCCTTTCTCATGTTTTGTGCCATTCGGTCGTACTGAGTCCGATGAGCCTCGTCAGTCATCACAATAATGTTATCTCGATTGGAAATTGGAGCCTCTATGTCTTGAAACTTTTGAATTGTTGTAAAAATTTGGCGGTGATCTTGACTCAGTAATTGGTGTAAATGCTCAATTGACTCGGCATGAACTTCTGTCTCGTATATTGACCCAACATTCGCAAAATTATCATAGGATTGTTTATCTAACTCTCTTCTGTCGGTAACCACCACAAATGTAAAGTTTCCTTGTAATTTTCTAAATACTTTTTGTGAGAGGTAAACCATTGAGTATGATTTTCCTGAACCTTGGGTGTGCCAAAAAACTCCAAGTTTGCCCTCAGTATCTTTGCGATTTATTACTCTCTCAAAGGCTTTGTTCACTCCGTAATATTGGAAATAACGGGGGACAATCTTTTTTGTAGTTCCTTTTGAGTCATCGAATAAAACATAGTTTTCAAAAATATCAATCAAGCGTGTTTTTTCGCAGACACCACTCACCATTGTTGTTAAGTCAGTTTTTGTCTCGTCTTCTTCACTATCAACTTTTTTCCAATCATTAAAGAATTCAAAAGGAGAGGTTAATGATCCCAACTTATTTTCTACACCATTAGAGATTATTATTCCCATGTTGTACCAGAACAGTTTTGGAATAGTGTCTTTGTAGTCACGAATATTATCTCGATAAGCATCGACCAAGCTTTTATGTGAAGCTTTTAATTCAAACAGAATCAATGGAATTCCATTTACAAAGATAACTACATCTGGCCTCTTGGTATACATCTCTCCGACCACCCAAAGCTGTGAGACAGATAGAAAGTGATTGTTTTCTGGATTATCAAAATCAAAGAACCTCACTCTTTCGGTAGATGTAGATCCGTCCGAATTGGTGACATTTACACTTGCTCCATCTTTAAGAAGTTTATAAATCTCTCGGTTAGCGTTTATCAAAGTTAAATTTGATCTGTCTCTTGTTAGCTCGTAAATGGCTTGATCAATTGCATCTTTTGACAAACCTTCATTTATTTTTGTAAGTGCTGGTTCTAAGTATTTTTTCAAAACAACTTCTCCGCGGTTTTCCCTTCCCAATCTCAAATCATCCACATCATTAAAAGCATTGATGTGACAATTTTCATCACTCCAAATATTCTTTAATAATTTGATAACTGTTTGTTCGACTAAGTTGTCTTCATTAAATTGATTCATGCGTTTTTTCGTTACTTAATATTTTAATTATGAAATCAACCGCTTTTTGGTTATAAAGAGATGCCGTGCCACTTGGAAGAACTCCAGTTTTCAGAAACTCATCTTCATGGTCTTTGTTTCTAAAATTAAAGGCAGAATACGTTGTATTTGATTTTACATCATTTTCTTTAATTATTTGATATATATCACTCAACTTAACTTCGGGAATTACTTCTTTTATTATTTCTCCTAAGTTAGTAAAAGATAATGGGTATTCATCTGTTATTCTTTTTTTTACTATTTTTTCAACTTCAACTTTTTCTATGCTACTAATTTCTCCTACGAGCTTAAGAGTCTTTGCTCCTTCTTTTTCACTAAACTGACCTTCCTTAATAAACTTGATCTTCTTAACTAATTCTTCTCCTATAAGCAGTGATCCGCCAGACATTTCTATCAATCCTTTTTGAGTATTTAGTATCCCTACATTTGTCGGTCCAGACTCGCCAATTGATTTCACTTTTTGAACCCATTGTTCGTTATTTTCGCTTATACGTTTTTCAATTATTTCAGACAATTCGGCAAACTCTATTACTTGAGTTCTACCCGCATATCTATAATATATCTGTCCATTTTTTAAAGTTTCCGGACCATCTTTTTTACAAATAATTGGTTTTTGGGTCGATTTGTAAATATAGATAATTCCAAAATACTTATTTTCGATCTCGCAGTTACCAATTTCCCAATCTATATATGGTGAAAAATATTCATTTATAAAACCTGAAATTCGTTCTTCATCTACTAATCCGAATTGAGTTTTACTTCTATCTGTCAACCCTTTTAACCTTCTTGGACTATTAGTTACTCCAAAAATTAGATATCCACCCTGATTATTTGCAAATGCTGAAAAATCTCTAAGATACTCTTCAATGCCAGCTAAATTAAATGATTCCTTAAACTCCAAATCTTTCGCTTCTCGGTGATAAAGCGAATCGTCTGATTTTTTTCTAAGCAACTCAGCAATAATTTCATCAGTTATTTTTGACATAATTATCTTTAACTTCTCTTTTTTCTGTAACTAATTGCGGAATTAACAAATCTCTTGTCTCAATTAAAATTCTATTTTGAAACATCAGGTTATTCATTTCTGATAACAAATTATTTGTTAAAGTATTGAACTCAGTTAACAATGAGTCTTCCGGGATTAATACTTTGTATTTCACGAGAGTTTTCCAATCTGCTCTTGGCATTTTTGTTCCTTGTGAAGTAATTGTTGAATAGGAAACAAAATTGTCACTAGAAACACACATAAGTATTATTGATGAATATTTTTGTTCCTTTGTGGAAATAACTATTGTGTCCGAAGAAGTTATTCCATCGATGGGTGCAGATACAACTTTATGAAAATAAGGTCGAATTTTCCCAAATAAGATATCGCCTTTACTAAACAACAACTTACTACTGGTAATATCACCAGCGTTCCCCCAATCTGTCAACACAATTGTATTGCGCGGAATATGTTCCAACCCAACATATGGAGTATTAATGTCAACATTTGAAGGATCAACTGATTTTCGTTTATCAACTGCAATTTGGCCAAGTTCTTTTACGGACCAACCACGTGGAATCATTCCAAATTCCGTTTTACTATCCATCAGTTTTACTTTTTCGTGTTCTGGAAATTTAAATTTTGCAAACCACTCGGTGTATAACATTTGAGACATTTCTTCCATATATTTGATTCTTTTTTGGTTATTTTCTATTAGCGAGTCGTACAATGACAGAATAGAAGCAATATTAGTTTGCACCGAAAAATCTGGAAGTAATGTTTCGAAGTTTCTTAAGTCACCGAGAAGTAAATTGTGTTGAGCCGATCCTCCACCGAGGTTCACCAACTGTGTGTACTTTGATAAAAGTAAATAATATAGAAATTTATTGTTAGCTATATTTGGGTTAGGTTTAAGAATTGCAACACTTTTTTGAAAAGTCGTATTTCCTACTTTATCATCCTGGTAAATGAAGGCCATTCTACCTATTGATCCACTATTAGTTATTAAAATATCGCCCTCGGCCAATTTTGTTCTTCTGTGTGTGTCAATAAAATCTGTTTTTGTTATTTCTCGGGCGTTTTCATAATGAATTGATCCACCAAACACATCTTTTGAACTAATGAAATAATATCCAGAACCCAATTGGCCTTGACAGTCTCCATGCTTCCCGTCAGTTATATTAAGACACGCGTCACCTAGTTTTACTTTTTGAAAAGTAGGCATGTTTATAAAATTTTCTCCCAATCCTTTATAATATTATTTTCTAACTCGTGAGCAACAGTAGTCAGGTTGGAGAATTCGGACATTAATTCTTTCATTCGGGTGTCAAAATCGATGTTACTCATTTCTTTTTCAATAATTTCAACATAACGACCAGGATTAAGTGAGTAGTTTTTAGTACGAATTTCATCAAATGTGACTACTTTACACCTACCATTTATATCCTCATATTTTTTCTCTCCTTCCTCTTCACGATAGCGTCGAACAATACTTGTTATCTCTTGGATTTGCTCATTGGTCCAAGTATTGTGGGCTCGGTCAATTGGAGTAAATATATCTTGGGCATTGATGAATAAAACTTTCTTCTCTCTGTCGGTTCCCTTCTTTCTTTTGTCAAAAAACCACAATGTACAAGACAATGTTACATTTAAAAACATGTTTGGACCGACAGAAATAATTACGTCCACGATACCCGAGTCAATAATTTTTTGACGTATAGTTTTCTCAGCATTCCCAGCATCAGTAGCACTGTTTGCCATAACAAAACCTGCTCGACCTTGTGAATTTAAGGCACTGGCAAAAATCTGCATCCATAAATAATTGGCGTTACTGATTTCATTCTTTCCGGTCAAAGGTAATCCTAAGTAGTATCTTGGATCACCAGTTAATCTAGATGGATCAATAACAATCTGTTTTCGTTTGTCTTTGCCCTTTACGTTGAAAGGTGGATTTGCTAGGACAAAATCGAATTTTCCGACACTACTATACACATCTTCATAATAAGTGTTTGTCTCAGTAATTTTCCCAGACAGTCCGTGAATAGCCAAATTCATTTTGGCAATGTTTACAGTCGACCCAGTTTTTTCTTGTCCATAAATTGTTACCTCATTCATTATTTGTGATTTATTCTTCAAATGTTCTTCCACAAATCTTGCCGATTGAACAAACATTCCACCGCTTCCACATGCTGGATCAAAAATTTTTCCTCGATAAGGCTCTATTACTTCAACGAGTAGCTTAACAATTGGTTGTGCTGTAAAAAATTCCCCTCCGTCTTGACCTTCTGACTTCGCAAAGTTTCCCAAAAAGTATTCATATATTTGTCCAAAAGCATCACCACTAATATCATCTGGAATTTGGTTAAAGCTTTTTAATAGTGAAATCAAAATCTTATTGTTTTCGTCAGATTTCTTATGAAGCGAAGTGTAATTTTTTGGTAATACACCAGCCAGGTCACGATTATCTTTCTCAATTTGCTCCATAGCATCATTCAAAGCCTTGCCGATATTTTCACTTTCAGACAATTTCATTAAATATGAATAAGTTCCGGTTTCGGGGACATAGAGCACCCCCATTGATCGATAGTCATCCTGATTTATTGGTCTAACTCGACCGCCTTGTTGGTTTTGCTTTCTCTCGTCTTCAATTATTTGCTTTGCCTTTTGAAAACGAACATCGGCAAATTTTAGGAAAATCATTCCCAAAATAGGTTCTGATATCTCATTGAGTTTTAAACTGCTATTCGCTCTGAGTTGCTCTGCTGCGGCCCATAAGTTATCTTGAAGTTGCTTAATTTTTTCATTCTCGCTCATGCTCCTATTTTACCTCTATATGGGACAAAAAAGTTATCCCACGACGGTAATTGTTTAGTCAAAAGTTATCAGGCTTAAGATAGTTATAATTAATAGAAATCAAAAAATATGTTACATCTTTACTCCGCAGAATCACCGTAGTAATAATAATCGAAAGGATACGTAATAGTTTTTTACCCACCCTATTGACAACCACGTTGAATAAGCTGAAGGTTAGGCAATAAGTTCTTGACACCGACCCTATTGAGACGGGTAAAATTATAAAAACAAGAAGCGACTCGCGAATATACGATGCGGGCGTCAGGGGGACACACCTTTAGAGGTTCCATTGACGGCCGCTTTTTTATTGGAAAAATTATGAAATCTTTAAACGAACAACTCAAAATTGAGCAAATTAAAATCTCAGAACTTCACCACCCCGAGGTGAATCCTCGGAGGTGGAGCAAGGAACAAACAGAAAATCTCAAAGAGAGTATAAAACGATTTGGTCTGGTTGATCCGTTAATTGTAAATTCAGCCGAAAATCGAAAAGGAGTAATCATTGGCGGAAATTTTCGTTTTGAGGTAGCTAAACAAATGGGCTTCACAGAAATATCTGTTATTTATTTAAATATCCCCGACATTGAAAGAGAGAAAGAGCTAAATCTTCGGTTAAATAAAAACACCGGCGAATTTGATTTTAAACTGTTGGCCGAATATGACGAAAATATATTAAAGGAAATTGGGTTTAATTCTGAAGAACTCGACGACATATTTAACGTTGAAACTATACCTGAAGAGTTTGACATGGTGAAAGAGCTTAATAAATTAGATATAAATGGTGTTCAAATGCAATCAGGAGAAATCTGGCAATTGGGTGATTCAAAACTACTAGTTGGAGACTCGACTAAATCCGAAGATATCTTGAAATTGATGGGAGATAAGAAAGCGGATATGTGTTTTACTGATCCTCCTTATATCCTCGATTACCTCCGAGGTAAAAGAAAAGGTAACCCGACAGATGGTTTTGGTCAAAAGAAAAATCGTCGCTACATTGGCACCGACTCGCTCCCCGATAACTTTACTGAATTGTGGATGGCTAATATTGCCAAAATTCAAAAAGATAGTTTCTCAATTATCGTTTACGAAAATTGGAAGAATATTAGAACCATATGGGGTGAGATGGAAAAATATTGGCGAGTAAAAAATATGATCGTTTGGCATCTTCCCAACCGTACTCAAGGCTTTTCTGCTAAATACAAATTCTTCTCCAAACACGACATCGCTATGGTTGGAGCATCGCCAAATTCAGATATTGAATTTAATATGGAGCCAGAAATAGATGGATTGCAAGAAGAATATGAAACAGCTCTGTTTGCCATTAAAGGTAAGCCTCAATGGGAGGGCTATCAAAAAGGAAAAAAGGTTCAGCCAACTGATTTTATCGAGTACAAAGCCTCTGATGAAAAAAGTTCGGGGCAGGGAGTAATTTTCGGTACCAAACCTCTCGAAATCTTAATTCCCTACATTAAAGTGTTAACCAAGAGAGGTGACTTAATAATCGAGCCATTTGGAGGCAGTGGAAGTACTCTAATCGCTGCTACTAAGATGAAACGTCGCTGCTTCATTATGGAAAAATGTCCAACTTATGCCGAGGTTATTAAAAAACGTTGGGAAAAGCTTACTGGGTTAAAAGGAATTCGAATGTGAAAAGCAAGTCAAAAATAATTGAGTGTTTAAAAACCACACCGATAGTTCAGGTCGCCTGTCAAAAAAATGGAATAAGTAGAGCAACTTATTATCGGTGGCGCACTCAAGATCATAAATTTAAGAAAATGGCGGATAAAGCTTTGAAATCCGGATGCAATTTTATAAGCGACTTGGCAGAATCGCAACTAATAAGTTTAATTAAAGATAAAAACCCAACAATGATAATTTATTGGCTCAATCACCGGCATCCGGCGTATTCTGACCAACAATTATCTTTAAATAAAAAAGAACAACAATTGATTTTAAATGCCATTGTTTCGAGTGATACAAAACCAGCTTATCAGATGTTGGCAACTAATGTGGTCAATGGAAAAATATCTCGCCCTTTCTTTAATTCATTTAGCTCAATTATCAATCGAATGTCAAAGTCGAATACCGACAATAATGGTAGCAACAAAATTGATCTGCTTTATAGATTATTTAATAAACAACCCAGAAGATGATTAGTCTCGCTCAACTTCGCAAACTTTCAAAAACGAGACCTCTGACAGCAAAAGAGAAAGCAGTTTTGTGCTATTGGGATTATGCTGGCGGACGTTGTACCTTATCTGGAAGCTCGTCCAAAATGTCAGAAGTATTATTGAGTTTTCGTAGGGTATTTGGTGATGCTGAGCTGGAAGCTCTTATCATGCCAATGATATCGGAAGAGCAACTAAAAGAATTTTATTCTTGGACAACTTTAATAAATCTAACTGTAGATTACGACTACAATAGTGAAATATTTATCAACAAGTTTTTTAGCTTACTTGGCGAAAGATCTCGATTTTTAAAAACATTAAAAAATTACAATTTGCCCATCAAATTTTATTCAATCACTTTAGATAGGGAAATTGACATTCAAATCCTAAACAATGAAATTGCAATTACCTTGTTCATGTATTACCGTCAATTGGTTTACGTAATTGCTCACCATTTACTATTATCAAATGCCTTCGATTTAAATAATGATCTACTATGCACAAAATCTTTAACCCACTTAACAAATATCCGAGTAAATGATTTAAAAGGTGAGTCAAACACCATTTATACAGATGAACTTATCAGAATGTTTCGGGGATTTAATTTAACTTTATTATCTGATCATTTTATATATATTAAGGAAAAGATTAGAACAGACTATTTGTGGGATGTTCTTGGTGATGAGGAACTTAAGCTAAAAATAATTAAAAGTGTTGAACAAACCGTGAATATGTACTATCCAACGAAACCTGTACCGAAGTCTAAAGTGAATTCAATTTTTTCAGAAATTAAAAAGTTCGCTCAAAGTGACGTCTAATGCCTTGGCAATTTTATAGGCAGTTTTTATAGAAATATTCCTACCTTGTTCAATGTCCCAAAAATAGGAACGATGTAATCCGGCAACTTCTGCCAGTTTTTCTTGCGTCAAATTCTTCTCTTTTCTTAGATCTTCAATTCGGTGACTTAATTTTTGATAAATAACAGCGTAATTCATAGCTACTTCTTCAGTAGCCTACAAAATCCACAGTTTTTTCTTTACCAGATATATCTGGCTTTTCATCAAAATTCCATGTAATATCCTGATAAATAATGTCAGATATAACTATCTTTTTAAGAAATCCTTGGGAAGCTATCCAAAAAACTCCACCACACATTCTTAAAAATGATCTAGAAGTCTTAAAACAAGCCAATAAGTACCCAGAAACATTGGGATGGCATACCGAACTACTGCCATGTCCTTTTCTTGGAAACTACCAAAAAGCCACTGTAATATTTTTATGTTTAAATCCCGGCTACATTGAATCTCAAGATATAAATGACTACAACAACAGTTACTATCATCAAGAGAGCATAAAAACGTTAACGATGAGAAGTGACACACCATTTTTCTGTCTTGATCCAAAGGTCAGCTATTCCGGGGCCTATATTTGGTGGGCAAAAATCCTCAAACAATTAATTGACCAATTCGGACGAGAACATCTCTCGAATAAACTAATGTGTTTACAATATTTAGCCTATCATTCAAAAACTTATACCAATCTACCCTGTATCCTTCCATCACAAAACTTTACTTTCAAAATATTAAGGCAAGCAATCAAAGATCAAAAAACTATTGTGATAATGAGAAGCAAGAGATTATGGTTCAAATCCGTCCCGGAACTGGAAACTTATCCATATATTGAATTAAAGAATTACCGTCGACCTTTCTTAAGTGAAAGGAATATGGGGAAAGAAAATTTTGAAAAATTAATCAAAGCCTTAAAAAACTAGGGCATAAACATATAGTTATATTCGTCATTTGGTCCAAAATAGTGTGATTTATTAAGTAGAATATCCGCCATTTCCCATGCGGTCATATTTTCTGATATTCGATAACTGGCAACAACATCTATCGACCCATTTTTACCAACCTGTAATGATCCCGTGTTTCCTTGAGTAGTATCTTTAGTATTTTTCAAAGCATACATTAATGCCTTATCACTTCGAATTAATCCATAATAGTTGAGGTTGCTGATGATTGCGTCAAGTGTAGAACCTTTACCGGGTCGAAAATCTACGGTCGAACTCTGTTTTTGTCTTTCTAAATCACTTTGAGTAAATCTTAGTTTCTCGACAAAATAATCCTCAACTTTTTTGGGGGATTGCCAGCTTTTTTCGGGGGCTTTGAAATCATCGGCAGGAATTTTGTTAGATTCGAAATAAGTAACTCCAAATATCCCAACTCCAACCAAAATAAACGCTGAGATAATCTTCTTCATAACAAAATTATAAACCTAAGTCTTACTTACTATTCCTTAATGTCTTTTATAAAAAAATAGGCAAAGATAACAACTACGATAGTCTCAATAAGTATGAATAGAGGATTCGTAACTTTTTTAAGATAAACACCTAACAGATTAGCAACATAACCCAAGGCGTAAGCAGATATAACCAATAAATACATATATTTTTTAGTTTTTGGGTGGGCAACAACATCCATCATTGATGCTAAAGCCATTTCCTCAATAATTTTTCTAACTTCGGGAATCTTATTCTCCTCTATTCTTTCTGGTTCTTTGTCATATTCAAAATATCTATAATGCCAAATTCCACAAAATTTATCTGACAACAAAATCCCATAAGGTGCTCTGACATCTTGACAATATTTATGCAATTGTCTTGTTGCGTCTACGTAACTTCCACCTTTAAAAATTTCTATCGACTTATCCAACTTACACTCGATCACCAGCATCACTTTATTAAACTCTCCTGGAGTTTTTACAAATATATCCGCTGTGTTTGATAATGTGTAATCAAAACTCGTCGTTAAGTGTTCTGTCTTTACTTGGTCTTTGTCGACTTTTAATAAGGCTGGTAGTTTTTCCGTCACCAAATCACGAATTTCCGCTTCCTCGTTAAATTTCCTATTTTCTAGTAACTCCAAAAAATCCTTGGAGTGTATAAATTTGTTCACAAATTAATTGTATTCTTTTTGACTAATAAATCATCCATAAACATCACCTGGACTTCTATAAACCCTGCGGTACATTCATACCAATGGATAAACCAAAAGATGGAAAGATACGAGAAATAGAGCAGGTAAAATATTGTCTATATGCTCGTAAATCAACTGAATCAGACGAACGGCAAGCCATGTCGATTGATTCCCAAATTAAAGAAATGACTGATCTCGCCAATCGGGATGGATTGATAATAAAAGAAGTCCGACAAGAAAGTCATTCCGCTAAATCCTCAGGATTAAGACCAGTTTTTAACCAATTATTAATTGATATCCGAAACGGAGTATTTAACGCCATTCTTACCTGGGCCCCAGACAGATTAAGCCGAAACGCAGGGGATTTGGGAACACTTGTTGATCTTATGGATCAGGGAAAATTAATGGCTATCCGAACTTTTTCGCAATCATTCTCTAATAATCCAAACGAAAAATTCTTACTTATGATTTTGTGTTCTCAGGCCAAATTGGAAAACGACAATCGAGGCATAAATGTTAAAAGAGGCCTTCGTGCCAAATGCGAAGCAGGATGGAGACCAGGATCGGCGCCAGTTGGTTACATTAACCGATTGACTGAAAATCGAATTGCATATATCGATCTTGATCCTGACAGAGCTCCAATCGTCAAAGAAATTTTTGAAAGAGTAGTTAATCAAGGTCAGAGTGGTCGGACAATAAAATATTGGTTAGACAAAAGGGGATTTCGAACTAGAGTCGGGAAACGCATGGCGATTAGCGAAGTATATCGAGTTTTAAGGAAACACTTTTACTACGGTGAATTTGAATTTCCAGAGGATAGTGGTCATTGGTATCAAGGGAAGCATCCACCAATAATTACCAAAGAAATTTACGACCAAGCTCAAAAAATGCTAGCAGTCCCACCCAAAGATTGGAGTAAAAAAGATTTCCCATTCAAGATGCTCTTAAAGTGCGGTCAATGTGGGGCGAGTGTAACTGCCGAAGAGAAATATAAAAAATTAATTAGCGGAAAATTTAAACGCCATGTTTATTATCACTGCACCCGATCGCTAGATTACGATTGTAACGAACCTTATATCACCGAAGACGATTTGGTCAGACAATTATTAGCCAAAATAAATGAAATTGAATTCGATCAAAAAGCTGTCGACGAAAAAATGAAGCAGGAGATTGAACGATATCATCGGCTTAGATCCGATGTGCTTCATCAAGAAATGTTCGAACAGCAACTAGAGGTGATGGACTACCCAATCATGAAAGAAAAATCGCCAGAGCAAAGAATAAAAGAATATGTGATTCATGTCCTAAAAACCGGATTCTCGGAAGAAAAACAGGAAATACTGGCATTTTTTAAGACAAGATTTACCTTGAAAGATAAACAGATATTCATATCCCCGAAGTCAGGAGTCGACCTCGGGGAATGAAATCAACAACTTTACATTAAGTTGTCACTTTTTGCACTATTATTGTGCCAATTAAGAGGTTGGAGATTAGAGTAATGGTCTGACCCACCCTTTGAGACAGGAACTATATGGTCAATTTCCCAACCATATTCCGAACTCCGGTTGCCATAATCGACAAATCGCATCGCAGTGCCAAATTTGTCAAAACGGTATTCACTACTCACGTCAATACCATTTCTGGTGGCTGGACCACCTTTATTCCAAACAAATAACCTAACTTGATCACTAATACTAAATTGATTTAACATTTTTAATTAAAAATTATAAATTGAAAAATCTTCCAGAACCGATACAATGAATGTTGAAGTGGAAAAGACGTCTGAGAAGATTTTATCTTAGGCGTCTTTTTTATTTGGATAATTTGGGCATATTTTGATTTAACCTATAAATACGCCAGATATTAAGAACAAACAATATCCAACGACAGCAATATCATACACACAGCATAGGGTGGTTTTCAATTAGCACTAACTATATCAGATTGCTAACTCGAGGTGATTTGCATCCCCTTAAGGACATGGGTCTGGAACGAAATCAAAGTTAAACAGGAACAAATGAATTATTGGTCAGGGGAGTAACATCGCCTATATTACATGGAACAATAGGGAATAATCAAACATTGGCGGAGGGGGCGGGATTCGAACCCGCGAGCCTTTTACAGCGCAGACTTTCCAGGTCTGTGGAATGAACCACTATCCGACCCCTCCAGATTGTTAATTATACTTGTGGAATAACCACTAGGAGTTTATCCCGATAACGAAGTTCATCGGGAACCCCTCCATCTTCACTTACGCTGCTATTATCTCATTAAGCCCCCTTTCTTCAAAGGGGGTGTCCTTAGTTTACCTAAGGACAGGGGATTTGATATCCCTTACTTCTTTCTAATCTCCACCAATCTATTGTTCGCTTTTCTCAACAGAACCTTTTCCGAATCGTATGACAGTTTTTTCATCGCCTCGTCAAACCCCAACCATTCTCGGTCAATCACCACTTCATTGTCATAATATTTGAGATTACTTTCTTCTACATATTCCATCAAAAAAAATGTCACTTTCTTAATAATTTTTTTATGCTCTGTTCTATCCCAAATAATATAGTCATTTGACCCAACCTTCGACACAATTTTTGATTTGATTCGGCCCTCTTCTTCCACTTCTCGTAATGCCGCCGCTTTTAACACCTCATTGTTATTCAAATGTCCTTTGGGGAATTTCAACACCACTTTTCGTGCCGATGTCCCCATTCTAGTCGTATTTTTTTTTGACAAAGTTTTGATTACCAACCACAAAGTTTTCCCCTCGTCGATTCGGTACACAATACCTCCGGCCGATCTTTCGTCATAATACAGTCCTTCATTAACTTTTTGGATCATACTATATTATACCTTTGATGTAGAATATATTATGAAACAATATCTTTTTCTTTTTCTCTCCGTTTTTTTGCTTTCTTCTTGCAGTCTCAAATCTAACACTCAGATCAATCAGGAAAGCCAAACTACTACTCCTTCATCCGAAGAGCAACCAGCTGCTTCCAAAAAATCTCTCCGCGATCTGCTTTCTACCGGAATTGCCCAAAAATGTACCTGGTCAATTACCAACGAAGATGGTTCCGTAAGCACTGGCGAAATAGTTTTCAAAGATCAAAAATTCCGCCAACAAGCCAAAGTCCAAGTTGAAGGTTCAACTGTAATCAGCACCGTCGTCAGTGATGGCAATGATATTTATATTTGGAACGACGACAACAAAACTGCCGGTATTAAGATGAAAGTTGAAGCAACTACCACCACCGAAACTTCCGATGGTCAAAATTCATCTTCCCAAAACATTGATTGGGATGGTCAATATGACTACAACTGCACCCCAGCGACTATTTCCGAATCTGACCTTACCGCTCCCGCCGATGTCAAATTTACCGATATGTCCGATCTGCAAAAGCAGATGGAAAATCTAAACTTCGACGCTCTCAAAGACCTCGCCCCTTCTGACAACTAGCTTTAAGATTTAAACCCTAAGTGTTAAGTTTTGTTTAGTGTTTAGACTTTAGATTTTAGTGTTTTCCCTTGTGTTCCCGGTGAGAGTCGAACTCACGTCTCTCCCTTCGGAGGGGAGAATTCTATCCACTATACTACGGGAACTATTCTCCATATTATATTCTACTTAATCTATTCACATCACCCTTCCAATCCGATTTGTTGGTAGCCTCCCACCTCTCCACTGAAGAATAAAACAGTTGATCCCAAATTCCTTCTGAATTAATTCAATTGTCCTTTGAACCCGGCCATCAGTAACATCAGCATATAGTATTACCGGCTTATCATCCCTAACCAATTCTATGTTTGCTCCAATCATTCCCAGTATCTGCTCAACCATAACTTTACCCTCGGGAGCACTGTTTAGATATGAATAAGACTTTGTTTTAGTTTTAATTTCGATCTGTTTACCGTCTATGGCTGTATATCCAAAATTACCATCTAGTTCTTGAGGAAAAGGTCCATAATATAGGGTAATATTTATACCTCTGGAGGCAATCATCTCTCTTCCTCTTATTGGGTATAGCTCTATTGGCATCGATGGAATAATTTTAATTTTTCTTTCGTTCAATTCGCCAATTTTACCACAACATCGTCCTTTTCTACATCTGCCACCAAAATTTTTGTTTCCCCCTCTTCACCCTCCAGTACAATCATTGCAACCTTATCGATAATCTGCGACGATATCAGTCTTTTTAGCGGTCTGGCTCCAAACACTGGGTCATATCCTTTTTTGGCCAACCAATCTTTGGCTTTATCAGTCACTGTCAACACCACCTCTTGTTCTTTTAGTCTTTGTATTACTGCTTTTAATTGAATATCGACAATTTTTCGAATTAATTTTTCATCAAGTGGTCCAAATTTTATTATCTGATCAATTCTGTTCAAAAATTCTGGTCGAAATTTAATATTTAATTCTTCTTCTGGTAAATTCGAAGTCATAATAATCACTGTATTGGTAAAATCAACTGTTCTTCCCTTACCATCAGTTAATCTTCCATCATCAAATACCTGCAAAAACACCGAAAATATTTGCGGGTTTGCTTTTTCCACTTCGTCAAACAGCACCACGCTGTATGGTTTTCTTCTCACTGCTTCGGTCAATTGTCCGCCTTCTTCATATCCCACATATCCGGGAGGGGAACCAATCAATCGGGCCACGCTATGTGATTCAGTATATTCACTCATGTCAATTCTAATCATCGCTTTTTCATCGTTAAATAATTGTTCCGCCAATGCTTTGGCTGTCTCAGTTTTCCCCACTCCTGTTGGCCCCAAGAACAAAAATGTCGCCATTGGTTTATTAGTTTCGCCCAAATGCAATCGCGATCGTCTGACCGCATTAGCCACAGCCACCACCGCTTCTTTTTGTCCCACTACCCGCTCTTCAAGCAACTCTTCCAATTTTAATAGTTTTTTCTGTTCGGTTTTTAGAAGGCGATTAGCCATTATTCCTGTCCATTTTTCTACCACCGCTG